>Ga0210398_10003219_pt1 | contig 15712 bp, 15 predicted proteins | sample IncBWC4OmetaG_FD_161047 | JGI IMG/M metagenome (GOLD analysis project Ga0210398, IMG submission 161047) | Forest soil microbial communities from Barre Woods Harvard Forest LTER site, Petersham, Massachusetts, United States - Inc-BW-C-4-O | ecosystem: Environmental > Terrestrial > Soil >...
GGTATAGAGACAAGGGGTCTTCTCACTTCCGCGAGATCACAAAAAAACGCAAAGCAGATATACCCCTAGCGACAGTTCCTTTATTGATTGATGGTAGGTAGCCACTCCCCAAAAGATCGTAGGTGGAAAAGCGTAGTAGTTGGATCTACAGGCGTAGTGGTACATTTATAACAACTGACACTTCGTTCATAATGGATGTGTTTCTTAGTCGGCCGACTAAGATCGAGAAGGAGTTTGAGCCTGGGCTCGACGGATTCATTCGCTTACTGAATTCGGCGGCAGTGGTTCTGACGCGGCGCCCCCGTTGAGCCCCTGAGGATGCTGTTCGGCTCCCTGGTCGCCATCGTCGGCCTCGTCGCGGCGGGCATCGCCGCCATCGCCGGTTTCGGCATCGGCAGCCTGCTGACGCCGACACTGGCGCTCACGACAGGGACGAAGCTCGCGGTCGCGGCGATCTCGATCCCTCATGTCGTCGCCACCGCGCAGCGCTTCTGGTTGCTGCGTCGTCACGTCGACCGGCGTGTGCTCCTCGGTTTCGGCGTCGCCAGCGCCGCCGGCGGGCTCGCCGGTGCCCTCGCCCACGTCTGGGTGTCAAGCCGCGCCCTTGCGGTCGTTTTCGGGATCGTCGTTGCTCTGGCCGGCATCTCCGAGTTCACGGGGTGGATGCGCCGGATACACTGGGGTCACGGCTCGGCGTGGGCGGCCGGTGGGCTCTCGGGCGTACTCGGCGGAATGGTCGGCAATCAGGGGGGGTCCGCACCGCGGCGCTCCTGGGCTTCGACGTCCCCAAGGAGGCGTTTGTCGCGACCTCCACCGCCGTGGGACTCTTCGTCGATGGGGCGCGCATGCCGGTGTACCTCGCGACCGAGTGGCGCGGGATCGCCCACATCTGGCCGCTGGTGCTCACGGCTACCGTGGCAGTGATTGTCGGGACGGCGCTCGGCACGCGGGTGCTTGGCCGGCTGCCACAGCAACTGTTCCGGCGCGTGATCGCCGCGCTCCTCGTCGCCCTCGGGCTTGCCATGGCGATCTGGGGGCGGGGGTAACTATCCTGTCTTATGGCCATACATTGTCGCCGCTTATCACGACACCTTTCGAATACCCTGACCGCGCTCGCAGTGGTGTACGCGACGCTCGCGAGCACGGCGTGTGCGCGCGTCCGTACTGATGCCACCCGCACATCCCGATACGTGCCTCGGGAGCGCAACATCACGATCACGACCGTTCCGCTCCTGGTGAAGGAGGAGCAAGGGGTGCTTCCGTTCCTCAAGACAGACTTTGCCAAGGGGGGCGTGCTCGAAGGAAAGGAGGTCTATGCCTTCTCGCCTTCGACGGTGACCGTGGTGGAGGGGGACACGATTCACTTCACGCTGATCAACCCGGAGGACGACGTGCACTCGTTCGTCCTGCCGGACTTCGCCGTCTCGCTACCCGGGCAGAAGACAACGACGGCGACCTACGTGGCCAAGCGCGCGGGGATCTATCCAATCGTCTATGCGATCCCGGCCCACCAACCGATGATGTCCGGACAACTCGTCGTCCTCGCCTCGTCGTCGGTTGCGGGTGTGCCGCCCGGATCATGACGTCCGAGAAGCGGCTCAACACGCTCTGAACCACGCCGGGGGTAGCTGTTCGGTCTGAATCACGACTCTGTCGCCAGGCGCGATTCGCTCGATTAGGAAACGGGTATAACGCCAGGTAATCCTTTCCTCTTGAGAACGAGCCACCGGATTCTTCGCTTTAATAACGCGCAGATCTGAGCCAGGCCCGCTCCAACCAAAGCGTACTCGACCATCTTGAAACTCGGATAGTAGCCAAGCAGGCTCTCCGCTGATGCATACCAATTTGAAGTAACGATGCATATTAAGTGATACGGACCCTATATCTAAATGGGTTGGGAGAAACCGGTAGGACGAACGATCCAAGACCTATTTCCAACTCGGGCTAGTCATTGCGCTTGCATATACAAGTGGTAGTGCTGCCCCCGTTTGCACATTGATCAATTCAAGCGTCGTGGTCCCACGCGCAATGAGCCACTGCCCATCTGGCGACCACGCAATTGGTCCTAGCGGGTATAGCCTACCGGCGGGTGTCACCTGACGCGCATTGGTCCCATCGGAATCCATCACGCTGATTGGTACAGTCCCGAAGGGAGGGAGGTACGCAATATGAGTTCCATCAGGAGACCAACTTGGATGGTCTCCACCAATGTGCCAGGGAGAGAGCGTATTCGTCGTCACATTAAGTACACTGATAGATGGGATGCCGGAATTATCACTCACGAAGGCCACCTTTCCGCCATCTGGCGACGGTGTGGGACTTAAAGGCATGAACTCTGGCTGTACATAATTGCCGAGCAGTTGCGGTGCCGATCCATCAGATCTCGCACGATATAAACAATAAAGGTCTGCCGAGCAGCGTGTATCGAACGCACCGAAATAGACCCAACTCCCGTCCGCGCTTGGCTGCGGTTCAGCTTCGTGGGAGACATTCGGTGGTTGCGTCGTGAAGAAGGGCGCTATGGTACCAGTCATAGTCACCGTTTGCAGCACCTCGTATGTTCCGTTGTATGTTGCGTAGATGACGGTATTCGTATTCGGAATCCAGGCTGGATGGACACCAATACCACCGTCTGGCACATTTACGGCGAGCGTTTGCATGTTCGACCCATCCATGTCGAACGCGACAATATTGGATGAAGCCATTTGCCACGCGACAATACGTCCGTGTGGCACAACGCTGACCGAATCACTCACAGTCTTGGTTCCCGCGGTGCCCGTAATCGTGTAGCGGCCAACGGTCGATGTGGTGACGAGACCCGTGCGGCTGACAGTAATGCCGGACGGCGCGCCCCACGTGATAGAGTCATTCCGTACATTGCCGTATTGATCCGACACACGGCCTGTCAACTGGTACGTCTTCCCTGTATAGAGCGTCGTATCCGCTGGACCGACAATAATATTTGCCGCGGAGGCCGGGGTCACCGTAAAGCGAGCCGTATCTGTGATCCCAAGCGTAGGCACTGAGATGATGACGCGCGCCGGTCTTGCTAGAGGACCGAGGGCAATGAAGGCTCCCGTGCGGCCGGACTGGTCTGTCGTGCCTATCGCTAGCGTATTGAAGGACGAATCTGTCAAGCCTTTGACAAATGCTTCGGCGACGATATTCTGGACTGAAAGAAAACGTACGACGGTCCCCAATGGCGCGAGTGCGCCGGTGCTGTCATGGATGATCAACACGACTGGCTGCGCTAACACAGCGTCCGCTGTATCAGTGACATTATTCCCGCTTACGAATTGGATGCCGTGTCCTTGAGACGGCGCTGTCGCGCTATCGCTGCTACACGCGCTCAATACTATCACTATGAGGACTGCTAAGGATCGAAACATTTGCATAGTCAATAAAAATAGTATTTCTCAGGCATTTTGCTGCAGAAACGTGTTCAGGCAGCAGACGTCAGGGGCCTAGCCCTGGAGACTAAGCCCTCCCGCATCGTACACCTCGCAAAACGCCTCATAGTCGCGGTGGACCGTCTGCGCATACGCGTACGCATAGTCGAGGACGGTGGCGCGCCACCGAGGATCGGACGCAAACGCCATACATGCGTCCGCGGTCGGGCCACCATGCCATCCCACCCCACGCAAATGGGACCAGGCGGCAATGCATGCAAGCTCCCCCAACAACCCCTGCGTCACATGCTTCCCCCGCCCAGCAAGTGTGAGTTTGTTCGCGATGGGTTGCAGCCGACGAACCATGAACGAAGCACCATCGTCGTATCCCGCTTCGGCGCTCGTCACAGCACTGAGGAAGGCTGGCGGTTCTCCCTGTGCACGACGCTGCGTCGTCACGACCCGCTCGGCATTGCTTCCCCAGACTGGTTGCGTGAGCGGAACGCCACGAGCCGCTGTCCCGGGAAGCGCCTCTTTGATGTCGAGCAAGACATTCCGATGAGGGGATCCCTGCCCCTCGATCACTACGGCGTACCGACGGGCCCCGAGACTGCCAATCCCCGCGACGCGGCGCGCGACATCGTGCACGTCAAAGAAATGTGGTGGCAATGTCTGCAAGTGCGCTCGAAGCCGTTCAGCAGCGACACCTAGGAGCGCGGTAGCCAAGGCAATCTCATCTGCCGTCGCTGGCAAAACGTGCTCATGATCCGCGACAAAGGATCGCCGGTGCTTGCGCACGACCGTATGTGCATCGAGCAGTACGCGGCGCGTCCGGCGGCGTGCCCCTTCGAACAACTTGTGGACAATCCCAGTAGCCAGCTCACGCTCTACATCGTGCGGCTTTCCCGCTTTGAGCGCTTCCGCGTAGGCGTCTACCGCAGTGCGGCACCAGTGCAGGGCGTCATGGGGAGCTCCTTGGATGCCAGACTTCCAGGTCGGCGCGGCGACAAGGATCGCCGTGAGAAACCGAGCGACGTCACGCGTGACTGGGGCGAGGCAAGCTTCGTCAAAGTCGTTGACGTCAAAATACTGGAGTCCGTTGTCTGCCTTGTAGACCCCGAAATTCTCTAAGTGTAAGTCACCACAGATCCAGGAGGATGGCGCATCGTCGAGCGCGCCCCCCGGCCAGTCGTCAAAGAACAGATGATTGGTGCCCCGCAGAAACGTAAAGGCACTGCAGCGCATGGCCGCGTATTTACGAAGCACCAGATCGCCGTCGAACCGTGCATTCCAGGTACGAATGCGGTCAACCTGGGAGGGGAGATCGGACACGAAGGAAATGTAGCCCCGCCAAGTCGTATATTCTATGTACTATGTCTCCCTCCGACCTTCCCCTATCGATTGCGTCCCTGACGTTCGACCGGGCAACCGTCCTGACGGCCATGATTCGGGTGCTCATTACCTTCGTCCTCATCTACCCGATCGCTATGGAGCGAGAGCGCGAAGAGTGGTCCATTGGGACCGAGGGAGCGGGACTCCGGACGTTTCCTTTAGTCGGCATGGGATCGTGTATCCTGGTCCTCTTAGCCCAGATCATCCTGCCGCCACAGTCGGCGAATCACGCGCAGGTACTACAAGGGCTCATTACCGGGATTGGGTTCGTCGGCGGTGGGGCGATCGTGAAAGATCAGTTCAAAGTCCGTGGCACCGCAACCGCCGCCGGGGTCTGGGCCACGGCGGTGCTCGGAGCCGCCGTGGGGTATGGGCGTCTTGATCTCGCCGTGGTCCTAGGGGTGGCGACGTTCGTGACGTTGCGGATCCTGACCGCTTATGAACGACGCTCACGGGAGAGACCACAAACGCCGAATGACGGAGCGGCAGGATAGTCTCAAGGTAAGCCCAGCCATCACTGCCGTCTGGTGCAGTTGAGGAATGTAAAGAGAACGAGACAGCACTTCCGTGCGCCCATAGGCACGCTCTTATTTCCTCCAATGTTACTAACATCTGCATTTGGTGCGCGACTCTCGGCGGCCATACTAATAGTCGTCAGCATGACCTGGGCAGGGCTACACCCCGCACTCAGAGCGCAGGTGACCAGCGGCCAAGCATCTCCCACGCAAGCCCCGCCGTCAACAGATTCGTCGCCGACGACACCACCGTCCGGATCTGCCGCATGGACGGCCGCCTTGCTCGGCACGCAGATCAATGTGATTGGGCAGGATCTACTTCCATTTCACAGCCCCTATGCGTCGACGAATAGCTTGCTCGCGACGGGGGACGCCAGGATCAGTGATGCCTATGGGATATACGGCGGCGTCCAAGCGGGCCCACACCTCCAAGGGTATCTCGATGTCGAGATGGTTCGGGGACGGGGTATCAGTAGGGTATTAGGACTCGCGAATCCGACAAATGGCGACGTACTGCGTCAAGGAACGGTGAACCTTGGCTACGGTCCCTACGTAGCACGGGCCTTCCTCAGGTACAGCATCGCACTCGGTGGTGTGACAACCGATACGTTGCAGCGCGCTATCGATCAACTCCCAGGTCTCGTATCTAAACGACGGCTCGAGATCACGGCCGGGAAGCTCGCGGTCACGGATCTGTTCGATCTGAACCGCTACGCCAACTCGACTCGGCAGCAGTTCATGAATTGGGGGCTGTTCAACAATACGGCGTGGGATTTCGCAGCGGATACGCGTGGATATTCAAATGGTGTGGCTCTCGCGTGGATCGAACCGCTCTGGACGCTCCGTGTTGGGAGCTTCCAGATGCCACGCGTGGCTAATGGGAATACCTTCGATGGCGATTTGCAGCGGGCGCATGGGGATCAGGCAGAGTTGACCATCACGGCGCCGCTCACCGGAACCGTGGCGCGCTTCTCGGGATATGACAACCACGCGCGAATGGGCAGTTACGCGGAAGCGTTGTCCATCGCGCAGGCGAAGGATACAGTCCCGAATATCGTGGCCGACGACAAGCCGGGCCGGAGCAAGTATGGCTGGGGGATCAATCTCGAGCAGCCACTCGCCGATAGCGGGGAGACTGGCGTGTTCGCGCGTATCGGGTGGAGCGATGGCAAGAACGAAAGTTTCGTCTTTACCGAAGCCGATCGCCATCTCAGCGTGGGATTCCAGGTGAGTGGTGCACACTGGGGCCGGCGCGACGATCGGTTCGGGATTGCCGCTGTGCAGACAGGGATCGTGGCAGTGCATCAGGAGTACCTGAATGCTGGCGGACTCGGCTTCTTGCTAGGGGATGGGAAGCTCAATTACGGTCCGGAGCAGGTCGCCGAGACCTATTATCGCGCGCAAATCGGACCATACCTCCAGATCGGCCCGGATATCCAGGAGATCCGGAACCCCGGCTATAACCGCGATCGGGGACCGGCGACGGTGCTCTCGGGGCGAGTCAATCTACGATACTAACGCTTTCTCACAGACTACACGATCGCCACTAACGCTTCTCCGAGTTCCAAGAGACTGATTGCTTCAGTTTCATTGCCCATCGGATAGCGTTCCTCGCCTGCATACACGACAAACCGCCGTTCTGGAGCAAGATCCGCGCATGCCGAATGAAACCCGCGGTCCACCGTTGGTGCTTTTCCAAGCTTGATCTCGATGGCCCACAGGCGTTGCCCCGGCAATGTTAACACCAAATCGATCTCTGCTCCGGCAGCCGTCCGATAAAAGCTGGCGTCAGTCCCAGCAGGAGCGGCGGCGAGCAAAGTCTCGATGACAAACCCTTCCCAGCTGGGGCCGGCGATAGGATGCCCAAGAATCTCGTCGTAACTGGATAATCCCAACAAGGCATGCAGAATACCGCTGTCACGAACGTAGACTTTCGGTGAGCGAACCAACCGCTTGCCCAGGTTGCCATGCCAGACGGGAAGGCGGCGCACGAGCAAGAGATCCACGAGGAGATCGAGGTAGTGGGTCACGGTCTTCCCATCAACACCAAGTCCACGGGCCAATTGTGCGGCATTCAGCAGTCCACCATGATGATGGGCCAGCATGGTCCAGAATCGCCGCAGCGTTTCCGCGGGAATGCGCGGGCCAAACTGGGGAATGTCGCGCTCCAGGTAGGTTCGAATAAAGTCCAGACGCCAGCGCATGCTCTGCGCATCGTTGGATGACAGCAGACTGTCCGGAAATCCACCGTGCACCCAGAGGGTGTGAGGACTCGGACGCGTCGAGACGTCAGCCGTCACGAGATCCAGTAGGTCGATCGGTGTGAGCTCAAGGTATCCAACGCGACCCGCGAGTGTCTCTCCACTTTGTTTGAGGAGATCGATCGATGCGGACCCGAGTAGTAAAAACCGCCCGGTTCCCCGCCCAGTCCGGCGCCCCTGGTCGATCATTCCTCGGAGCGGCTGGAAAATATCCGGCATCCGGTGAACCTCATCTAGAATGACAAGGTCTTCGGTGTGTCTCTCTAAATAGAGCTCTGGATCCCCTAGCTTTGCCCGGTCGGTTTCCGATTCGAGATCTAGATAGACCGACGATTTTCCAAGATGCAGGTTGAGCGCAAGTGTGGTCTTACCGACTTGCCTCGGTCCCATGAGCGCAACCGCCGGAACTTCGGCCAGACGTTGGGCTAGAACGGAGGTCATTCGACGGGGAATCATCCTTGCAAATATGGAATTCAGTTCCTGATTTGCAAGGATACAACGTCTATAATTTGGATTTTTACTTTATTTCAGACAAAATGGCTTATGATGTCACTATTGAGTAGCGACCCTATCTGCCTGATTTCCAGCCTCTCCCGCCAATGTCTTGATCCGCCGCACCGTCCGCTCTCGCCCCTGCACTGACCGGCAGATGATCAGGATGGTATCATCCCCACCAACCGTCCCCAAAATATCCGGCCACCCTTCCAAGTCCAGCGCCGAGGCAATCGGCTGAGCACCGCCAGGAATCGTCCGTAGGACAGCGAGCTCACTCACCCCCTCGATCCGAGAAAACAGCTGCGGGAGCAGGTTGTCCAACGCAGCCCGGCTCTCCTCAAAGGCACCATCGGTCACGGCATACTGAGAACCCTCCGGCGAGGGGACCCGTGCGATGCGAAGCTCCCGAAGATCGCGGGAGAGGGTGGCCTGGGTGACGTCCCACCCTCGGCGTAAGAGGAGTTTGCGCAGGTCTTCCTGGCTGGTGACCGCCTGAGAATCGATAATTTCCAGAATCGCGGTTTGGCGCTCGCGTTTATTGGCCATGGGAAGGAAGATACATGCCTAGCATCGCCGCCGCAGCACGGACGGCGGGGTGATCCAGGGTGAGAATCTGTGGGGTCTCATCCCATTGCAGGACCTCGGGGGCGAGCCGGTTCGCGAATAGGATCGTGGCGTGCCAGTCGCCGATGACCGACGACCACCACCGGAATCCCGTCGCTCCAGTCGTATAGAGCTGCGCCGCCATCCCCTGGGTGCGTTTCCGATCGCGGCTCGCGAGGGTGTCTGGCGGGCAGTCGTGCTTGACCAGCTCGTGGGGATTGCACAAATCGATGATGTGGTCCTCCGCGCTCACGGACACACCGACAAGCGCCAAGGGCCACCGGTGCCATTCCAGATTGGCCTGGGTCAGGCGTTGGCCTCGTAAGGTCTGAATACGCTCTCCAACCGCGTGCTCAGGCGACTCAGCGAGGTACCGGACCGGTGTGAGATGCGGAATATCGAATCGCCCGCTCCCCTGCCCAACCGGCTGGGCCTCGGCTGAGAATGGCTTCCCGGGGGCCGCCGCTCGGTCCCAGGGGAAGACGCGCCATAACTGGAGCGTGTTCTTCACGCGAAGAAAAACCGAAGATTGAGTCGACTCGAAATCACGTGGCGTCTCCCGGTGAGTGGTTACGCGAACGCTTCGCTCTGTTCGGCTTCGATTGCGCTGACGACTTCGGAGAGTCGGCCAGTGCGGAGGACGTCGATGGGACGCCGATTGCCTAAGAAGGCGTTGATCCCCTGCAGCCATTTGGGGATGGTCTCGGCGTTCAGGAATCCACTCAGCAGGGCAACTGTCGTATCTAGCGCCTGCAGGAATGCCCGATTGTCAGGCCCCATCGGTTCCCCCCGTTTCCAATGTGCGACGGCGCTCCGGTTCACGCCGAAGGCCTCCGCTAACGCCGAGTCTGAGTCGAAGACGCGGCGGACAGACGCATATCTGGCCCGTTGAATGACGGACTCGACGTCTGGGATCGTAGTAGTAGCAGGAAGGCCCATAGACTGAGATCAACAACTCTGTTTAGGAATATATGCTAAACGTTTTTGTTGAACAAGAGATGGGTGGGCCTTCGGACCGCTATCGGTAGTTCCCAAACTTGAGCTCGACCCCAAAGTCCTTGGAGCGGAGCAGCTGGATCGCTTCCTGGAGCGTATCGCGTGACGGTGAGGTGACGCGCACCTGATCCGCCTGGATCGAGGCTTGGACTTTGGGGAGCTTGGCTTCCTTGATGGCCGCAGCCACCTTCTTGGCGGCCTCGGTATCGAGGGCGGTTTTGAGGGTGATATCGCAACGGACGGTATCGCCGCCAGCCGGTTTGATGTCGCCGATGGTCAGGTTCTTCACCGGAACGCCGCGCTTGACCAGCTTTGCCCAGAGGACGTCGGTGAGCGCTTTCATCTGGAAGTCACTGTCGGCGGCGAGTGACAAGAGCGCTTCAGCACGCTTGAATTCGATGGTGGCGTTGGAATCTTTGAAATCGTAGCGCTGCGCGATTTCTTTCTGGGATTGGTTGACGGCGTTATCGACTTCTTGCATGTCAACGCCAGTAGTTACATCAAAGGAGTTCTGTTGGGCCATGAGTTAAGCGGTTGGCTTTCCAATCGCGGGCGCGGGGACACCCGCCGCACGGGGTTCTTCATGTTTCGGCCGAACACCGGCCGGAACGTGGGTAGCAGACTTGGCGGGACGACGGAACCGATGAGCTAGCCCTTCGCGCCAATTGTCTAGAATTTCGTAGAATGTAGGGATCACGAGTAAGGTGAGCAATGTCGACGTAATCACACCGCCAATCACGGCACGGCCTAGCGGAGCACGGAAGTCAGCGCCTTCACCGACGCCGAGCGCGACGGGAATCATACCGGCGATAAGCGCCAGCGTCGTCATGAGAATGGGACGCAAGCGAACCCGACCTGCTTCGATGAGCGCTTCACGCAGCGGGATCTGCTTCTCTTCCCGCTGCCATTTTGCGAAGTCCACTAGCAGAATCGCGTTCTTGGCGACGATCCCCATGAGGAGAATGACACCGATGAGCGACATGATGTTGAGCGTGTCATGCGTGACGAGCAACCCGAGCACCACTCCGATCAACGACAACGGGAGCGACAACATGATCGCGAACGGATCGAGGAACGAGCCGAACTGCACGACCAGGATGAGATACATCAACAACACCGCCAACCCTAGAGCCGCGAAGACAGCGCCAAAGACTTCGCCTTGGTCTTTCACTTGACCACCTTGCGATAACTCGACCCCGGGTGGAAGCTTGATCTTCGCGACGGCGGCGTTCACATCTTGCGAGACTTCGTTAAGCGGACGCCCTTCAGGGTTTGCGCCGACGGTGACCACTTTGTCTTGATTGAGGTGGTCGATCTCCGCGGGACCGTGTGTCAACTGGACATCCGCCACCTGGCCGAGTGGGATCGTTTGCGGACCCGTAGTGACGCCGTTCGGCGGATTAACCGTGACCGGAAGCTGCTCGATGTCCGCCGCGCGAGTGCGCGACTCCGGAGCGAGACGCACCGTCACATCACGAGTCTTCCCCGTGGGATCGACCCAGTTCCCTGCCTGTACGCCAGCGAACGCGGGACGCAACGATTGCGCGAGCTGGGCGACTGTCAATCCCAGGGTACCGGCGAGACCACGGTTCAGCTCGACCTGTAGCTCTGGACGCAGGCCTTTCGTCGACAATCCAACGTCCGCCGCGCCCTTCACGTGCCGGACTACCTCTTCCATTTGATCGGCGACCCGGTTGAGGGCATCCTGATCGTTGCCATGGATTTGGACTTGGATCTGCTTCTGGTTCCCCGCGAATCCGCCAGAGAACGTATAGGCCGTCACCCCGCCAACGTGCGAGAGTTCACCGCGGATCGCGGTACTGAATTCCCCCTGTGTGATACTCCGATCTGCCTTCGGAAGCAGTCGCACGTAAATATTGCCGATGTCCACTTCGCCAGAGCCCGTGGACGAGCCAACGGTCGTATAAGTATACGCGACTTCTTTGTGCGCCCGGACGAGGCGTCCGATCTCTTCCGCTTTGATACGGGTGTACGCGATGTTCGATCCCGGCGGAGTTTCGATCGAGATATTGATCTCCGAATTGTCGGAGTCCGGAATGAACGACGCGCCGAGCTTCCCAACCGCCGGGACCATGTTCATCAACATCACCATGACGACGATCGTTACTAGGATGCCTCCTGTTTTCACGAGCGTATGGATCTGGCGCCCAAGCAGGTACACGATAGCCAGCACCGCGCCGAGCACGACCAGCGCCGCGAGCGACCCCTTGGTCGGAATCACCAGAGCGGCGATGAACGCCCCGATCGCGATGGAGACCATCGCCAGCCGGTGATCCAACGCCCAAGCAATGACGTCCTTGTAGCGATCGGCCTGCCGGTCGAACCACTTGTTAAAGCGTTCCAATTGCCGGGAGATCCATCCACGATGCTCGTGCGCTTCGATCGCCGGATCCGGCCAATACGCGGACAGCATCGGGTCAAGCGAGAACGAGACGAACAGCGAGACCAACACCGCGCACGCGACGGTGAGCGCGAACGGCTTGAACCATTGCCCAGAGATGCCACCCATGAACGCGATCGGCGCGAACACGGCGATGATCGACATGGTCGTCGCCGTGACGGCGAGGCCAATCTCATCGGTACCCGTGTGTGACGCGGTGACGTGATCTTCCCCCATCTCGATATGGCGGACGATATTTTCTCGCACGACAATCGCGTCGTCAATCAGGATCCCGATCGCGAGCGACAGGCCGAGCAACGACATCGTATTGAGCGTGAAGCCGCATGCCCAGACGGCGATGAATGCCGCGATGGCGGAGACAGGGAGCGCCAATCCCGTGATGACCGTGGAACGCCAGGAGTTGAGGAAGAGGAAGACCACGAAGACCGTAAGCAACGCCCCCTCGATCAGCGCCTCTTCGACATTGCGAACCGAATTCCGGACGCGGGTGCCAGCATCCTTCACCACACTGAGCGTCACATTTGCTGGGAGTGTCTTCTTGATTTCCTCGACCTGCGCGAGCACTTCATCGCTGACGCGGGTGGTGCTGATGCCCTTGGACTTCGTAATGTCGAGTCCAACCCCTGCCACGCCGTTGAACAGCGCCAGTGACCGTTGTTCAGCAGACCCATCCTTGACATCGGCCACGTCGCCGAGTCGTACGAGCTGACTACCACGTTGCGCGACGACCAGGTCGAGAAAATCGTGCGGATTGTCGAGACGGCCACGCAGACGAATCGTCTGTTCGGTGAGTGCGCCGGTCACATTGCCGACCGGGACCGCGAGATTCTGCGCGTTGAGCGCATTGACGACATCGGAGACACTGACCTTCGCCGCTTGCAGTTTGTCCGGTTTGACGTCGACTTCGATCTCACGGTCGACACCGCCGGCTACCGTGACTTGTGAAACACCGTTGAGCCCTTGCAGCTTCCGAGTAATCCCCGGATCCGCGAGAATCGTGAGTTCATTGGGTGTCAACACCTTGGACGAAAGCGTCAGCGAAACGACTGGCAAATCATTCGGGTCAAGCTTCTGAATGATCGGCTCTTTCATCTCGACTGGGAGCTTGTCACGAATGCCGGAAATCGCGTCACGAACATTCTGCGCCGCTTGATCGACGCCGACAGAGAACTTGAACTGGACAATGATCTGCGCGAAACCGTCGGTCGACGTTGAAGTAATCTGATCGATCCCATTCAACCCTTGAAACGATTCTTCCATCCGGTCGATGACTTCCCGTTCGACCTGATCAGGAGACGCGCCCGGATATGGGACAGAGACAAAGACGATCGGATTCGCGATGTCTGGGAACTCATCGACGTCCGTCCTGATGAGCGCGAAGATGCCGAAGATGACCAGCGTCCCCATGATCACGATCGTGACGATAGGGCGCTTGATGGCGAAATCAGAGATGAACATATCCGCTACCTCGACTGGTCCGCGAGTGTCGACTGCACCCGAACTGGCGTTCCCGGTGTGATCCCCTGCGCCGCGGCGACGAGCAGCGTGTCGCCCGGTGTGACACCATTAGTCACCTGCACCAACCCCGCCCGATCATCACGCATGCCGAGCGTGACGTCGATATGTTCGGCCTTACCATTGTGCAACCGCAGTACGGCCGGGCGCTGCAGTCGAGTGTCGATGGTGGACTGTGGGACTACGACCCCATGTTGCGTCTGACTCGCGAGACGGCCGTCCGCGTATAACCCGGCAACGAGCGTGTGGGTGGCGTTAGGAATGGCGACCGTGAGCGCGACCTGCCGAGTGGTCGGATCCACCGCTGGACTGACACGAGTGATGGTGCCGCGAAAATCTCGGCCGGGGTATCCAGTCACCGTGAACGACACTTCCGTGCCAAGGTGAACGTCGCTTAACTGATCCGAAGAGACCGACGCGTCCAACCGCATGCTGGACGGATCGACGACCATGAACAACGCACTTCCAGGCTGCACCACATCACCAGCGCTCACACTCCGCTGGCTCACCACACCGCTGAACGGCGCCGTGATTTTGGTGTTGTCCAAATTCTTCTGCGCGTTGGCGAGCTGCGCCTTCGCATTGTCGAGCGTCGCCTTGGCGCTCGAGACCGATTGCTGCGCCGTTTCCAGATCGCGTTGCGCGATTGCGCCCGCCGCCAGTAACGTTTGACTCCGCTGGAGATTACGCGCAGCAATATCATACACATCCTGCGCCGAGGTGACCCCGGTCTGGGCGCTATAGTACGCGTCACGAATCGCCGACGCATCCAACTGTCCCAACAGCTGTCCACGCCCGACAGTTTGCCCCACATCGACGTTTGTCGAGACGACCGATCCAGAGACCTGCGCCCGGATCGTCGCCTGTAACGCTGGAGTCAACGTGCCGGAGATCGTGGGACCATTGGTGACCATCCCCTGTGTAGCGATGGCGATGTTCTCCGTCCCGATGACCATCTGTTGCGCCGCCGTGGAGTCGGCGGCGGATTCAGAGGCCGCATGATGACAGGCGCTCAGAGAGAGCGTCGCGGTGGCAAGCGCGAACGTCACGGGGATCAACGGGACGAGCGAGAGACGGGCAACACGATACATCGTGGTCATTTAGAAGCTCCCCGCGGGAGTGGCACCCGGGATTGAGACTGGAGATGTCGGGCCTGCGGATTGTTGCATCTGCGACGGCGATGCGGACTGCGTTTGCGATGTCTGTGCTTGCTGAGACTGCTGCGATTGTGGTGCCGCCGCGCCCTGGCCAGCGCCCTGCGTCTGGATCGGGAGATCCGGGAGCAAGGCTAACTTGACCCGAGCCACGAGCACGTCGCGGGTGGCTTGTGCGCGATTGATAAGCGCCTGTGAGAGCTGGTTCCTAGCATCGTTCAGCTCGACCTGCGTCGACATCCCTTCATGATACCGCACCTGCGCAATCTGATACGCCTGGGTAGCCTGCCCCGCTGTTCCTTGGCTAGCCGCGAGCGTTGCCTCGGCTTGTTGCAAAGCGTCGAGTGCATCACGAGCATCGAGCGCGGCGTTGTCGCGAGCTTGTTGGAGTTGATCGTACGCGTCTCGCAGATTCGCCCGAGCGACCATCTCGTCACCACGGAGCCGTCCGCCGGTGAAGATCGGGAACGACGTGCCGAGTGAGACGGTCCAGTTCGGGTAGAAGTTCGACCACGACGGGGCGATCCCCTCGGGATACGCAACCCGCGAGTACGCAGATGACAACGAGAGCGTCGGGAAACGCGCGGCACGCGCCACGCGGAGCTGGCCCTTCTGCGCGTTGACCCCTTCGACCGCCTCGCGGACTGGCGCGCGCTTCTCTGTGGCGGTGTCAGGCGACGCGGCGTTCGCCAGCGTCACACCCGGCGGAGCGGCCGTCGTATCTTCGATCGCGGTCGTGAGCCTGAGGGGACGATCCAGAGGGACATGTAACAGCTGCTTCAGCCGGAGATACGCCAACTGGAGTTCACGCTGCCGCTGAATCACAATAGGGCGCTCGTTGTCCCGCGACACACTGGCCCGGAGGAGATCATATTCCGACGTGTTGCCAACTTTTTTCTGCAGTTGCGTCTGCGTCAGGACATCGTCAGCTTGTCGCAACGACGCTTGTGCGATCGCGAGCAGACGATCT
>Ga0210398_10003220_pt1 | contig 15712 bp, 14 predicted proteins | sample IncBWC4OmetaG_FD_161047 | JGI IMG/M metagenome (GOLD analysis project Ga0210398, IMG submission 161047) | Forest soil microbial communities from Barre Woods Harvard Forest LTER site, Petersham, Massachusetts, United States - Inc-BW-C-4-O | ecosystem: Environmental > Terrestrial > Soil >...
CGTGCACGCTGACATCATCGGCCTCGAACACGATTTGCCCGCCCGCGGCCAGACGCGCAGCGATCAGGTCCTGCACCACCTTGTGCTGGCCGTAGACCATCACGTGCTTGCCGACGAGATCGGCAAAATCAATGCGATGATCGGCGCGCCCAAAGCGCATGATCACGCCCGGATGCCGCATACCCTCGCGCCGCATCCGCTCGCCGACCCCAGAGTCATTCAACAACTGCTCGGTGCCGTATTCCAGAACGCCGGCGCGAATGCGGTTTTCGACATAGCCGCGCGATCGCGCCTCGAGAACGATCGACTCGATGCCCTCCAGATGCAACAGATGCGACAACAACAGCCCTGCCGGACCTGCGCCGACAATGCCAACTTGCGTGCGCATCCTCGCCTCCTTCGGCGTCGAGTGTAGCCGCCCCTCGCACCGCGTGCATAATCGCCGAAACTTCACCTGGAGGACCCGACGTGACCGAACCCCTCTCGCCGGAAGCGCTGGCAACCGAATTCGACTGCCTGATGGCGCGCGCCGGCATCACCGTCCCACCGCAACGCCGTGCCGCGGCGCTCACCGCTTACGCGGACCTTCGCGGCCAGATTGCATTGCTGCACGGCCGGTACGGGCCAGAGGCGGAGCCGTCAAATGTCTTCCGCCTGGGAGACAGGTAATGGACACGCAGGATCTCTCAATTGCCGAAATGGGCCGCCTCCTCCGCTCCCGCGCGGTGACCGCGGAATCGCTTGCACGCGACGCTCTGTCCCGCGTCGCTGCGCGCGACGGAGCGTTGCATGCCTTCGTGCTGGTGACCGAAGATCGCGCCCTGGACGATGCCCGCCGCGCCGATGCGGAACTGAGGGCGGGGCGTGACCGCGGGCCGTTCCATGGCATCCCGTACGCGCTGAAAGACATTTACGACACAGCCGGCATCCGCACGACCTGCCATTCGAAGTTGCGCCTGAATGTCGTGCCAAAGGAGGACAGTGTCGCCGCCGCACGACTGCGCGAAGCCGGCGGCGTATTGCTGGGCAAGCTTGCCACGCACGAGTTTGCCATCGGCGGTCCTAGCTTCGATCTCCCATTTCCACCAGCGCGCAATCCGTGGAACCCCGAGCATATTACAGGAGGTTCTTCGTCCGGCTCCGGCACCGCGATCGGCGCGCGCGTGGTGCGCATAGCAATGGGCTCCGACACCGGCGGCTCGATCCGTGGACCAGCAGCCTGGTGCGGCACGGTCGGCATCAAGCCAACCTATGGTCGCGTCTCGCGCCGTGGCGTGTTTCCGCTGTCCTGGACGCTTGACCACATCGGCCCGCTGACCCGCAGCGTCGAGGATGCGGCCATTACTCTACAGGTGCTCGCCGGCTACGATCCGCGGGATCCCGCCAGCGCCGACGCGCCTGTTCCCAACTATCGTGCCGATATCGAGAAGGGAGTGTCCGGTCTGCGCATCGGAATTCCGCGTGCCTTCTTCGCCACCGCGCCGGCGACGACAGCCGAGGTGGTCGCGGGACTTGACCGCACCGCAGCACAGTTGCGGGCGACGGGCGCTACAGTGGAGGACGTCGAACTGCCCGAGTACGAGTTGTTCTCGGCTGTCGGACGCGTGATCATGATGGCGGAGGCTTTCGCCATCCATGAATCCGACATGCAAACCCGGCTGCTCGACTACGGCGAGATAACCGCGGGCCGCTTCATCCTCGGCGCCGCGATCACCGCGGCCGACTTCATCCATGCGCTGCGCGCTCGCCGCGAACTGACCGACGCCGTCAATGCCGCGCTGACGCGCTACGACGCGTTGCTGACCCTGTCGGCGCTGAACACGGCCCCACGTTTCGATCAACCGACCGATTCGCTGTCGTCTGCATCGCCAATCCAGACCATCCCGTTCAATGTCACCGGCCATCCAGCCATGAGCGTGCCGACCGGGTTGAGCGCAAGCGGGCTGCCTATCGGCGTGCAGATCGTCGGGCGGGCATTCGATGAACCGATGGTGTTCAGGGTCGGTCGAGCCGTGGAGCAACTGTCTGGCTGGGAGAGCGTAAGTCTACCTGGGGGATAGTGTCCCAGGGAGGCTGCATATGGCGCGTGCCGGAACTGTTCGCATCGGCATTTCCGGCTGGACCTACGCGCCCTGGCGCGGCGCGTTCTATCCAAAGGGCCTGCCGCAGAAGCGAGAGCTGGAGTACGCCACGACCCAGTTCAGCTCGCTCGAGATCAACGGCACGTTCTACGGCATGCAGCGACCGGACGCGTTCGCCAATTGGGCCGAACGGGCACCCGACAACTTCGTGTTCGCGGTGAAGGCGCCGCGCTTCATCACCCACATACGACGGCTGCGTGATGTCGCGACGCCCCTGGCGAACTTCATTGCCTCAGGCCTGCTGCGGCTTGGACCGAAACTGGGGCCGATCCTCTGGCAGTTCCCGCCGAACTTCCGCTTCGACGCCGAGAGGATCGAGGAATTTTTGAGATTGCTGCCGCACGATACCGGCACGGCCGCAGGGCTCGGACGCAAGCATGATGAACGGCTGAAGGCGCCCGCCTGGCTGAAGGTGGACACGGAAGGCAAGATGCGGCACGCGTTTGAAATCCGTAATGAGACGTTTCGCACTAGCGCTTTCGTCGAACTCTTGCGCGAGTACAACGTGGCACTGGTGTGCGCCGACACGGTGGAATGGCCGCGGCTGATGGACCTAACGTCAGATTTTGTCTACTGCCGGCTGCATGGTTCGGAAGAGCTGTATACCAGTGGCTATGACGACAAGGCACTGGATGATTGGGCTGCACGGGTCGCGACCTGGGCGAAGGGCAGCGAGCCTGTGGATGCCGAGCGGATCGATGGCCCGGGACACAAGCGCAGGCGCGACGTGTTCGTGTACTTCGACAACGACGCCAAGGTGCGCGCACCGTTCGATGCAAAGGCCCTGACAGAACGCGTAGATCGATTGCTTGCGCCTACTCGATCGCGTTCGCAGACTTGGCGAGATCGCGCAGCACGAACTTCTGGATCTTCCCGGTCGAAGTCTTCGGAAGCTCGCGGAACACAAAGCTTTTCGGCACCTTGAAGCGCGCCATGTGCTCGCGGCAAAAGTCGCGCAGCTCATCCTCGGTCACGCTCGCCCCCGGCTTCAGCTCGATGAATGCACACGGCGTCTCGCCCCACTTGTCATCCGGTTGCGCCACCACGGCGGCACCCAGCACGGCAGGGTGGTGGTACAGTGCCTCCTCCACCTCGATCGATGAAATGTTCTCGCCGCCCGAGATGATGATATCCTTCGAACGATCGCGAATCTTCACATAGCCGTCTGGCTGCATCACGCCCAGGTCGCCGGTATGGAACCAACCGCCGGCGAACGAGGCATCCGTCGCCTTCGGGTTTTTAAGGTACCCTTTCATCGTGATGTTGCCGCGGAACATGATCTCGCCCATCGTCTCGCCATCCCACGGCACTGGCGACATCGTTGTGGGATCGAGCACCGTCATCGCCTCCTGCATCGGCACCCGAACACCTTGGCGTCCGTTGCGCTCCGCGCGCTGATCGATCGGCATCGCGCTCCAGGCGGCATGCTTGGCGCAGACCGAAGCCGGGCCGTAAGTCTCCGTCAGGCCATAGACGTGGGTAAGCTCGATCCCGATTTCCTCTGCGCCCTCGATGATCACGGCCGGCGGTGCGGCGCCGGCGATCTGCCCGGCCATACGATGATCGATGCCGCGCCGCAGTTCCTCGGATGCATTGATCAGCAATGAATACACGATTGGCGCGCCGCACATATGCGTCACGTGGTGGTCGCGAATCGCATCGAGCGCCGCCTTCGCCTCGACACGGCGCAGGCAGACGCTGGTCCCGGCACGCTCGGCGAGCGTCCACGGAAAGCACCAGCCATTGCAATGGAACATGGGCAACGTCCACAGATACACGGCGTGCGACGGCATGTCCCAGTCCAGCACGTTGCTGATCGCATTCAGATACGCGCCGCGATGGTGATAGACGACGCCCTTCGGATCGCCTGTCGTGCCCGACGTGTAGTTGAGCGAGATCGCATCCCACTCGTCCGCCGGCCCCTGCCATGCATAATCCGGATCGCCCTCGGCAAGAAATGCCTCATAGCCAATCTCGCCCACCGTCTTGCCCCCATGATAATTCGGATCGTCGACATCGATCACCAGGGGCCGATCGTCCAACAGCGGCAGCGCCTGCTCGACGGTCGCAGAGAATTCGCGATCGGTGATCAGCGCGCGGGCGCCCCCATGACGCAACATGAAGGCGATCGTCTCCGCATCCAGCCGGGTGTTCAGCGTGTTCAGCACCGCGCCGCACATAGGCACACCGAAATGCGACTCGTACATCGCGGGGATGTTCGGTGCCATCACCGCGACCGTATCGTTCTTGCCGATCCCGCGCCGCGCAAGAGCCGATGCAAGACGACGACAGCGCGCATAGGTCTCGCGCCAGACGAAGCGCTGCGCGCCATGAACGACCGAGGGGTGCTCCGGATGAACATAGGCAGCGCGCGCCAGAAAGGTCAGCGGTGTGAGCGGCGCATAGTTGGCCTGATTGCGCTCAAGTCCCGTCAGGTAGGCGCTATTGCCGTTCATGGGTTTTCTCCCGCGCGCTTGGCGAACTCTAGGCAAGCAGATCGCGCACTGCCTGCACCACTGCATCCGGTGTTTCGCGCGCCAGGAAATGACCGGCAACCGGAACCACTCGACGTTCGTAACGCGCCGTGAAATGCCGCGCGTGCGTTTCCGACTGCTCGGCTGGCCCTACACCATCGCAGGCACCGTGCAGCACGATCGTCGGCACAGCGATCGATGGACGTTCCGCCAGGCGCTGTTCGAGCGCATCCAGCGTTGGATCGCCTGGCGCGTTGCCATAGCGGTGCCTATAAGACTGGATCGTCACGTCGACGAAGTCTGGGTTGTCAAAGCTTTCTGCCGTGGCCTCAAACGTAGCATCGTCGAACTGCCAGTTCGGTGACCAGAGTCTCCATAGCAGCCGGGCAATGTCGCGGCGGTTCTGTTGCAGACCTGCGCGACCGCGTTCCGTATGGAAATACCACTGATACCAGTGACGATGTTCCTGCGCCGCCGCCGCTGGTTGACCGGCGGTGGGAATGTTCTGGATGTTGTAGCCACTGATCGATACCAGCCCAAGCGCGCGCTCGGACCACAACGCTGCCGTCACACATGCACCACGGCCACCCCAATCGTAGCCGGCAAGCAGCGCCTGCCTGATGCCAAGCGCATCCATGAAGTCGCGTACATCCGACCCAAGGGCGGCCTGCTGGCCTGATCGCGGCGTGGCCGGGTCGAGAAAACGCGTAGGGCCAAACCCGCGCAGCCAGGGAACCAGAACCCGGCACCCGTCGGCAGCGAGTGGTTTCGCGACGCCGTCCCAGTCATGCGGATCGGAAGGCCATCCATGCAGAAGGATCACCGGCGTGCCGTCTGCCGGACCGCTTTCCTGATAAGCAATCTCCAGCTTCGGAGTGCGTACTGTCTTGACCATCAGCGTCACTCCATCGGCGCGCCGGCGAGCCTCGTGCCCTGATCCGCGATGGCGAACGTCTCGAAATAGCTGACACGTGGCTCACAGTCGTAACGGCGCCTGATGCCTTCGAGCCACGGTCCGTTGTAAAATGCCTTCGCCGACGCGAGATCCTTCCAGATATACGATCCACCCGCCACGCCGCCGTTCACGTCGTATATGAATTGCTTCCGGATGAATCCCGGCACATCGAGAAAGTCCGGTGCAATCTTCAGGAAATGCTGCCGGCATGCCTCGCGGTCGATATGCGCCGGCAGATCATAAAGGACTATGGCAGTGATCATCGCGCGCCTCCTGTCATGTCTCTCGCATGGTCACCTGAAATCATTATCGCACCATATTATTGGTCACCGCGCCGCCGGTCGCTGTGCGTCCGCCATCGACCACATACTGTGCGCCGGTGATATTGGTTGCCAGATCGGAGCAGAGGAACAGCACGAGATTGGCCACCTCCTCTGGCGTCCCGTAGCGGCCAATGGGAATGTTGGATTGGTAGCGGTCGCCGATGCTGCCGGGATCGGTCGGGCTCAACATTGACTCCAGTGAATGGATCATGCGTGTGTCGATCGGTCCGGGGCATACCGCGTTGACCCGCACACCGGACCGCGCAACCTCTCCTGCCGCGGTCTTGGTCAGTCCGATCACCGCGTGCTTCGAAGCGACATAGGCCGGCATCCCCGGCGACGCCACCAGACCGGCAACCGAGGCGGTATTTACGATCGCACCGCGCTTCTGCTTCAACATCACCGGCAGCACGTGCCGCATGCCGAGGAAGACCCCCTTCACATTCACGCTCATCACTGCGTCGAACATCGCCTCGTCATATTCCGCCGTCGGCGCGACGTTGCCTTCGATACCGGCGTTGTTGTGAAAGCAATCGATCGAACCGTAGGCATCGAGCGCCGCCTTCACGTAGGCCTGTACATCGGCAGATTTCGTCACATCCGCAGTGACGAACAATGCCTCGCCGCCCTGCTGACGAATGATGCCCGCGGTACCTTCGCCGCCGGCGGTATCGCGGTCCACCACAACCACCTTGGCACCATTGCGCGCGAAGCCGAGAGCGGTGGCGCGGCCGATCCCGTTGCCAGCGCCGGTTATCAGCGCGACCTTGCCCTTGAAGTCCATGGCGTCCCTCCGATGCAGCTCTTCGGCGAGAGCCTAGCACGGGGTGCGTCAGGCGAGGAACTCGCGCCGCGCCTCCTCGAGACACGCCCACACGTAAGGCGCGAACGAGCGCGCAACCTCGATGCGGAAGTTCTCGGGCGCAGTTCGCCAGAGCACGATCTCCGCCTTGCCAAAGACGGTTCGCGTGCACATGCCGACCGGAAATGCACCCAGTTGCAGATCCAGCGCGCAGAATGCATTGATTGCCCAAGCGGCACGGGAACCGGATACGGCGATGCCGGTCATCGCATGAGACACATCCACGATGCTCCCGCCCGGATACGCCGCAGGCAGCTCGACACCCTCGTCTGCCAACACCAGCCATTCGTCGGGTCCGAGCCACAGCGCAACGCGATCATGACATTGGTTACTGAGGCATGGCACCGTTGGCAGTTCCACGCCCATCATGTCCCAGAGCACCTTAACCGAATCACGGTCGGCGCGCGCGACTTTGCGGGTAAGCGGTGGGGTGACGGACAGAGACACCTCGGTGCACTGTGCAGAATTCGCAGCGAGTGCGCGCAAGGGAAAATCGCGCTCACCCATGCAATCGCACACCTTGCGGATCGTAGAACATGGGCGTGGTTACCCGCACCACGACGGAACCCGCCGACCGAGCCACGTACAGCATCTGCCTGATTCGCCTCCTGCCACCGACCAGCAGAGCCAGGGCGATTGGACGGTGGAGCGTTTCGCTCCAATAGGCTGACGTGACATGCCCAAGTGCAGGCATGGGAACCGGGGCGTTCGCATCGGCGACCACCTGCGCGCCTTCCTCAAGCATATCGGATGACAGAAGCCCGACGAGTTGCCGGCGATCCGCACGGAGCATATCGGGCCGCGTTAGCGAGCGTTTGCCGACAAAGTCGCGTTTTGCCTTGCCGATTGTCCATTCCAGGCCGAGATCGGCGGGTATCACGGTGCCATCGGTCTCCTGCCCGACGATAATATAGCCCTTCTCGGCACGGAGCACGTGCATCGCCTCGGTGCCGTAGGCAGTGATGCCGTGCTGAGTGCCGGCGGCGAACACCGCCTCCCAAACGGCACGTCCGTAGTCCGCCGGCACGTTGATCTCGTAACCGAGTTCGCCGGTGAAGCTCACACGAAACAATCGCGCGTGAAGGCCGCAGACACGGCCCTCGCGCACACTCATATGCGGCATTGCCTCCGGCGCGATGTCGATGTCCTGGACCAGCGGCTCGATCGTCCGGCGCGCCAACGGACCCTGTACGGTGATGACTGCCCATTGCTCGGCGATCGACGTAAGCCAAACGCGAAGTTCGGGAAACTCGGTCTGCCGATAGTCTTCCATGTGATGCAGTACGCCAGCGGCACCACCGGTCGTCGTCGTGACATGGAAGCGATCTGGCGCCAGCCGCGCCACGACACCGTCGTCCATTACGAAACCGGCCTCATTCAGCAGCACGCCGTAGCGGCAGCGGCCTGGCGCGAGCCCCGAGAAGTTGCCGGTGTAGATACGGTCGAGGAATTCAGCCGCATCCGGGCCCACCACCTCGATCTTACCCAGCGTGGTCGCGTCGAACACGCCGACCGCATTGCGCACAGCGCGGCATTCGCGCGCGACTGCGCGGTGCATATCTTCGCCCTCGCGGGAGAAGAAGCGAGCGCGCTGCCAGGTGCCAACATCTTCGAATGCCGCGCCGTGCGCAGCAGCCCAGTCGTGGATTGGTGTCCGACGTACCGGCTCGAACAGTTCTTCTCGCGCCGTGCCCGCAAACGCACCGAAGGTTACCGGCGTGTAGGGCGTGCGGAACGTGGTATGGCCCACCTGCGGCACGGCTCGATCCGTCAGACTCGCAATCATCGTCAGGGCATTCACGTTTGCCGTCTTGCCCTGGTCCGTCGCCATGCCAGTTGTCGTGTAGCGCTTCACATGCTCGATCGAGCGGAACCCCTCCTGAGCAGCGATGGCAAGGTCCTTGGCTGTCACGTCGTTCTGGAAATCGACAAATGCCTTGCCACTGTTCGTGGAAGGTTGCGCCACGGCTGGAGATGGCAGGAAAGTGCGTGTATGCGCGACCGTGAATTTCCGCTGCAAGTCCCCCGCAGCGTAGCCTTCCTCGAGGCATGCGGCCAGCCCGAACGTTCCGTTGCAGGCGCCCGCCGAGCGAACCTGCGAGGTCCATTCTCCCGGCAAAAACGCTTGCAAGCGTTCGTCGAAGCACAATTTTGCACGCGATTGCGAATAGAGATGCACCGACGGAGTCCAGCCGCCACACATCAACACCAGATCGCAAGGGATAGCGTCACCATTGGAAAGGATGGCGCGATTGACACGCTGTCGTCCGCTAGTGGCAACCACGCTCGTCGCCCTTCGTACCGGCAAGCCGGACGCTTCCGCCACATCGCTGATGTCGCCGCGTACATCGGCGACGGCGCCGATGACGACGCCAGCTTCGCGCAGCGCAACGCCGGCCGCATAAGCAGTATCGTCCGATGTGGTGATTACCGCGCGCGCTCCGACCTTCGCGCCGTAGCGCTGCAGATAGATCCGCGCGGCATCGGCCAGCAAAACACCCGGCCGGTCGTTGCCGGAAAACAGCAGCGGTCGTTCCAGTGCGCCGGCCGCGATCACCACCCTGCTGGCTCGCACGTGCCACAGCCGTTCGCGCGGCAGCCGAAAGTCGGGTTCTGTGATATGATCGGTGACACGCTGCACCAGACCAATGAGATTGTCGGGATACCAGCCAAATGCCGTGGTGCGCGGCAACAGTGTCACATCGGCGCGCCGCCCGAGTTCGTCCAGCGTCTCACGCAGCCAATCCGAGGCGGCCTCGCCATCGATGCGTGCGACCGTCTCGGCCAGCAATGATCCGCCGAGTTCCGACTGCTCGTCGCACAACACGACACGCGCGCCGCGCTCCGATGCGGCCAGAGCAGTAGCCAGACCGGTCGGTCCGGCACCGATTACCAGCACGTCGCAGTGCGCATAGTGGTGCAGATACCGATCGGGGTCGGGCATGGTGGGCGCTCGTCCGAGACCGGCGGCAGCCCGGATCGCCGGCTCGTAAACACGTCGCCAGAACGCGCGCGGCCACATGAATGTCTTGTAGTAGAAGCCAGCGGTAAATATTGGAGCAATTATGTTGTTGACCGCAGCGAGATCGAAGTCCAGCGAAGGAAAGCGGTTCTGACTGAAAACCCGCATTCCGTCATATAGCTCGAGCTGCGTCGCCCTCAGATTCGGCACGATACGTCCCGCGCCGCGATCAATCGTCACCAGCGCATTGGGTTCCTCCGAACCCGCGGACATGATGCCGCGCGGCCGATGATACTTGAACGAACGGCCAACAAGATGAACGCCATTGGCCAGCAGCGCCGAGGCAAGCGTGTCACCCTGACAACCAAGGTATTGCTTGCCATCGAAGCTGAATGATAGCGGTGCCGAGCGGTCGATCCGGCCACCATCGGGCGTGCGGAATCCGTCCGTCATCGCGGCGGAGGCTCGCCGGGTCTGTACGTGGCGCGGATGCGATCGGTCACGGTGTCGCGCACGCAGTTGAAGAAGCGGCCGCAACCGTGAATGTGGCGCCAGCGCTCGGCGTGCTCGCCCTTCGGGTTGCTTCGCATGTAGAGGAAGTCCGCCCATGCCGCGTCGTCAACTGAACCGGGATCACGCGGCCGGACGATGTGTGCTTCGCCGCCGTAGCGGAATTCGTTCTCCGGACGCGTGCCGCACCACGGACAGGCGATCAGCAACATCAGTGCGCCACCGCCGCGGCGGCAGCCTCATCTATCAGCCGCCCGGTGCGGAACCGATCGAGCGAGAACGGTGCAGCGATCGGGTGCGGTTCGTTACGCGCAATCGTCGCGGCAAAGACGTGACCCGATCCCGGCGTCGCCTTGAATCCGCCGGTTCCCCAGCCACAGTTCACATAAAGGCCAGGCACCGGCGTCAGCCCGATGATCGGTGATCGATCCGGCGTAACATCGACGATGCCGCCCCAGTTGCGCAGCATGCGCAGGCGTCGGAATGTAGGGAACAGCTCGCAGATCGCCTCCAGCGTGTGCTCGGCGATATGCAATCCACCGGCTTGGCTGTACGACACATAGGCATCGGTTGCCGCGCCGATCACGAGCTCGCCTTTGTCGGACTGGGAGATGTAGGCGTGGATGCTGTTCGACATGACCACGCAAGGCAGCACGGGTTTCACCGGTTCGGACACCAACGCCTGCAACGGGTAGCTTTCCAGCGGCATGCGTAGGCCGGCCATCGCCATCACCACGCTGGTGTGGCCCGCCGCCACCACGGCAACCTTGCGTGCCGCAATGCGTCCGCGCGTCGTTTCAACTGCATTCACGGCGCCGGACGGCCCCTGACTGATCGCAGTGACCTCGCAGTTCTGTATGATATCGACACCAAGCGCGCTCGCACCGCGTGCATAGCCCCATGCCACCGCATCGTGCCGCGCAACCCCACCACGGCGCTGCAATGCGGCGCCCAAGACCGGATGGCGCAGAACCGACGAAATGTTGAGCGGTGGACAAAATGACTTGACCTGTTCAGGCGTCAGCCATTCGTTGTCGATGCCGCTGAGCCGATTCGCGTGCACATGGCGCTTGAACACGTGTACGTCGTGGGACGAATGCGCGAGCATCATGACGCCGCGCGGCGAATACATGACATTGTAGTTCAGCTCCTGCGACAGGCCTTCCCACAGCCTCAGGGAATGTTCGTAGAGTGCGGCGCTCTCCTCCCACAGATAGTTGGAGCGGATGATCGTGGTATTGCGCCCGGTATTGCCTCCGCCGAGCCAGCCACGTTCCAGCACTGCGACGTTGCGGATGCCATGCTCGCGTGCGAGGTAGTAGGCGGTGGCGAGGCCATGCCCGCCGGCGCCGACAATGACCACGTCGTAGTTCGGGCGCGGCTCCGGCGAGCGCCACTGCTCTGGCCAGGTGGCCCCTCCCACAGCGTGGCGCATCAGACTGTAAATGGAAAAACGCAACGGTCCCTACCCCCGCGCATCCTGTCGCGCGAGTTGTGTTGAGGCAAGCGGCCGCACCCGGTAGCATCCGCGGCGAAGGGGACAAGACGATGGCGCACTACGACTACATCATCATCGGTGCTGGTTCTGCCGGCTGCGTGCTGGCACATCGGCTGACCGAGAGCCCAGGCACCAAAGTACTGTTGCTGGAGGCCGGACCAAAGGACGACTCGATGTGGATCAGCATCCCGGTCGGCTTCACCAAGCTGCTCAACAGCCCGCGCTACAACTGGAATTTTGCCACCGAACCGGAGGACAACGTCAAGGGCCGATCAATTCCAATCCCACGCGGCAAGACGCTGGGTGGCTCGAGTTCGATCAACGGTATGCTGTATGTCCGAGGCAACCCGCTTGACTACAATACCTGGTCGCAGTTCGGCAATCGCGGCTGGTCGTACGACGCAGTCCTGCCTTATTTCCGGAAGTCCGAGCATTTCGAGCCAGGTGGCGACGAGACGCGCGGCCGCGGCGGCCCGCTGAACGTCGCCAACATGATCGAGCGCGCCGAATTGCTTGACGCCTTCATCGATGCCGCGGCAGCCGAGGGCTGGCCACGCAATCGCGACTACAACAACGGCCAGCAGGAGGGTTTCGGATACTATCAGGTTACCCAGAAGAAGGGCCGGCGTTGGTCCACCGCACGTGCCTTCCTCGATCCCGCGCGTGGCCGGCAGAATTTGCGCGTCGAGACCGAGGCCCATACGACACGCATCCTGCTGGAGGGAAAACGCGCCGTCGGCGTTGAGTATAGCCAGCATGGGCAGGCGCAACAGGTGCGATGCAACGCCGAAGTGATCCTGGCGGCAGGAGCGGTGAAGTCGCCGCACGTGCTGGAGCTATCGGGCATCGGCCAGCCGGCACTGCTGCAATCACTCGGCATCGAGGTTAGACATGAACTGCGAGGCGTCGGCGAAAACTATCGCGACCACTTCGCGCCACGGATGAACTGGCGCGTGAAGCTGCCGGTCACCCTGAACGAGCATACGCGCGGCCTGCACTTTATGAAGGAGATCATCAAGTACTATACGCAGCAACGCGGTGTGCTGACGTTCACCGCGGGCATTGTCTATGGCTTCGTCAAGACGCGGCCGGAGCTGGAAGAGCCCGACGTGCAGTATCATTTCACCCACGCCAGCTACGCAACGGCACAGACGCGTGTCCTCGACCGTCAGCCGGGCATGACCCTGACAGCGTACCAGTGTTCACCGGAATCGAAGGGATCGATCCATGCGAAGTCGCCCGATCCGCTGGCCGCGCCCGCGATACGGCCGAATTTCCTGGCCGAGGAGCTGGACCGCCGCACGATCGTCGAGGGTATGAAGATCGGCCGACGCATCATCAACAACCCGGTGCTGGACAAATACCGCGCATTCGAGATGAACCCGGGCGATCAGGTTCAGACCGACGATGAGTGGCTGGACTTCGCGCGGATCAACGGCCAGACGACCTATCACGTCACCGGAACATGCAAGATGGGTCATGATCCGATGGCGGTGGTCGACGACGAACTCCGCGTTCACGGAATCGCGGGACTGCGGGTGATCGATGCGTCGATCATGCCAACGCTGGTGTCAGGCAACACCAATGCCGCGGTGATCATGATCGCGGAGAAGGGGGCTGACATGATCAAGGCGGCGCAGCAGCCGGTGCGCGCGGCAGCGTAAACTTTAGCCGAATCGCACCAACTGCCCGCTCGGACTGCCCACCACCTCGTCATCGCGCATCACCGTCCGGCCGCGCACGATCGCTCGGACCGGCCAGCCGGTGATGTCCATGCCGGCAAACGGCGTCCAACCGCAGGGTGAAACAATCCATGATTCTTCGATGCGGCGCCTACGCTGCATGTCCACCAGCGTGAAATCCGCGTCGTAGCCGGCGGCAAGCCTGCCCTTGCCCACCACACCGTATACGCGCGCCGGCCCCGCGCACATCAGGTCCACCATGCGCGTCAGCGACAACCGGCCGGCATTCACGTGGTTCAGCATCACCGGCACGATAGTCTGCACGCCGGTCAGGCCGGCAGGACAGTCCGGCCACGGCAGCATCTTTTTGTCCCGCGCATGCGGTGCATGGTCGGAGCCAATGGTGTCCACCGTCCCATCGTTGATCGCGCGCCATGCCGCCTCGAGGTGACGCGGTCCACGAATCGGTGGGTTCATCACACCGAAGCCCTTCAAATTGTCATAGCAGTCCGGTGCCACCTGCGTGAGGTGGTTCACCAGCACCTCGCAGGTCGCCAGATCGCGGAAGTCCTTCAGATAATCGAGTTCCTCGGCGGTGGACACGTGCAGGATATGCGCCGGACGCCCCGTTGCGCGCGCCAGTGCCATCAGCCGGCGCGTGCCGAGAAACGCAGTCTCCTCGTCGCGCCATTCCATGTGCCGGCGGTAGGGATCGCCCGACTTGAACAGAGGCTTGCGCTCCTGCAGCCGGTATTCGTCCTCCGAGTGGTATGCGATGCGCCGACGTCCTGAGCGCATCACACGCTCCAGGTGCTCATCGTCCTCCACCAGCAGATCGCCGGTCGAACTTCCGGCGAAAATCTTGATCCCGCACACACCACGGCCAAGCTCCAGCTCCGCGAGCTCCGGGATATTCTGCTTGGTGCCGCCGACATAAAGCCCGATGTCGCACCACGATTCGCGTTCGACGTATTCCTGCTTCCACGCCAGCTTCTCGGCATCAACGATCGACGGGGCGGTGTTCGGCATGTCGAACACCGCTGCCAGCCCGCCCAGCACCGCGGCCCGCGTCCCGGTGGGGATCGACTCGATCGTCTTGTCGCCGGGATCACGCAAATGCACGTGTGGGTCGATCAACCCCGGCAGAACGTACAAGCCCCCGGCGTCGATCGTTTCCTCCGCGGAGGCGTCCCCCGCGACGCCGAGTGCGGCGATGCGGCCGTTGCGCACGCCGACATCCGTCGTCTCGGCCCCCCACGGCAAAATGCATGTGCCATGGCGGATCAACAGATCGAAATGGGCTGGCATGGCTCGATTCCCTAAGCTTGCCGCAGCATAGCACCAGAACCAGCTATGCAGGAGGCCGAAGCGGGAGAAGCCGATGGGTACGTCTGTCCCCCGAGTAAGCTCGGTGCTCGAAACGTCACTCTACGTCGCCGACCTCGATCGGGCCTGCGCCTTCTACCAGCGCATATTCGGCTTCGAGCGCTTCGTGCACGACGGCCGCATGTGCGCTCTCGGCGTGCCGGGCAGCCAAGTGCTGCTGCTGTTCCATCACGGCAGCACCAATGAACCGGCCCCCGTCCCGGGTGGGGTCATCCCGCCCCATCACGGCAGCGGCGAATTGCATCTCTGTTTCGCCATTCCGCTTGGCGAGCTGGCCGCATGGGAGGAGCATCTGCGCCGGGAAATGATCGTGGTGGAGAGCCGCATCCATTGGGCTCGCGGCGGCACCAGCCTGTACTTCCGCGACCCCGACGGCAATTCGCTGGAGGTCGCAACGCCAGGTCTCTGGCCCAATCACTGAATGACCGGACGATGGCTGCCGCTGGCGAGCCTGATCGCCGTCGGGCTGCTGCTGGCTCTTGCCGTCAGCACCGCCGCCCTGCCCTGGATCATGCCCGAGCACGACGCAGCGGCCCGTCGTCTCGCCGCAATCGCGATCTTTGCCGCAAGCTACGTCGCCCTGGCGATCGGCAAGGTCCCAGGTCTTTCTATCGATCGCGCCGGCGTAGCACTGGTCGGCGCCTGTCTGATGGTGGCATCAGGCGTCGTTCCGCTACAGGAGGCCTACCAGGCTGTCGATCTGCAGACCATCACGCTGCTACTCGGCATGATGATCGTGGTCGCCAATCTGCGCATCTCCGGCTTCTTTGCATTGGTCAACGCCTGGGTCGCGCGTCGCGTGCATCGACCATTGCTGTTGCTGGCAGCCATCGTCGCGGTTTCCGGCGTGTTCTCCGCCTTCCTGGTGAACGACGCGATTTGCCTGGTGATGGCGCCGCTGGTGCTAGAGCTGACGCTG
>Ga0210398_10003222_pt1 | contig 15706 bp, 10 predicted proteins | sample IncBWC4OmetaG_FD_161047 | JGI IMG/M metagenome (GOLD analysis project Ga0210398, IMG submission 161047) | Forest soil microbial communities from Barre Woods Harvard Forest LTER site, Petersham, Massachusetts, United States - Inc-BW-C-4-O | ecosystem: Environmental > Terrestrial > Soil >...
GCCGAGGTAGTCGCGGCTCTGCTGGGGAGTCCAAGCGGCCACCTCGCCGCCGCGGCGTGCCAGCTCGCTGAGCGCGCTCGCCTCCACGTCCAGCTGCTCGAGCTCCAGCTGTTGCAGGAAGCCCGGTACCAGATCCGCGCCCGGCGTGCGGCTGCCCGCGAGCGGCGCCAGCTGCCCCGCCAGCACGCGCATCAGGGTCGACTTACCGGCGCCGTTGCGGCCGAGGATGCCGAGCCGCTCGCCCGGGTTGAGGGTGAGCGACACCGAGTTGAGCACGCAGTGCGCGCCGAAGCCGGCGCGCACCTGCTCGAGGGTGAGCAGCGGCCGCGGCAGCTTGGCCGGCGCGAGGAACTCCCACTCGAACTGCGTTTCCGTCTGCAGCGGTGCGATCTGCTGCAGGCGTGCCAGCCATTTCAGCCGGCTCTGCGCCTGGCGCGCCTTGCTGGCCTTGGCGCGGAAGCGCGTGACGAATGCCTCGAGGTGCGCCGCGGTGCGCGCGTGTTTGGCGGCCAGCGCCGCAGTGCGGGCGGCGCGTTCACCGCGCTGGCTCTCGAAGGCGCTGTAGTTGCCGGCGTAGACATCGAGGCGGCCGCCTTCGATGTGCAGGATGCGGCCGACGATCGCATCGAGAAACTCGCGGTCATGCGACACCAGCAGCAGCGTGCCGCGGTAGTTGCGCAGCCACTCCTGCAGCCACAACAGCGCGTCCAGGTCGAGGTGATTGGTGGGCTCATCCAGCAGCAGCAGATCGGAGGGCGCCATGAGCGCGCGCGCCAGGTTGGCGCGCATGCGCAGGCCGCCGGAGAACTCGCGCAGCTCGCGGCCGAGATCGCTGGCGGCGAAACCCAGGCCGTCGGCCAGTTGCGCGGCGCGACTGGCGGCGCTGTAGCCGCCGGCGCTCTCGTAGGCGGCGTGCAGACTCGCGGCCCGCGTGCCCTCGTCGCGCGCATGCGCGGCCTGCAGCTGCTGCTCGAGCTCGCGCACGCGCGTGTCACCGTCCTGGATGTAGTCGCTCAGGCTCTGCGCCGCGTCGGGCAGCTGCTGCGCGACGCTGGCGATGGCCAGCTGCGCCGGCGCCGCATACTCACCGAGATCGGCGCTGAGCTCGCCGCGCAGCAGGGCGAGCAGCGTCGACTTGCCGCAGCCGTTACGGCCGACGATGCCGACCTTCTCACCGCGGAAGATGCTGACTGAGGCTGCGGCCAAGAGCACCTGCGGGCCCCGGCTCAGGCGCACGTTGGACAGGGTAAGCAAGCCTTCAGGCCGAGCGGGAGGCCGCCTCCCCGGCATCACGCAGCAGGTGCGCAAACGGCCGATTGCCGGCGGCCTGCTGGCTGAGCATCGCCAGCAGCTCCTCGGACGTGCACGGTTCGCCGAACAGCTTGCCCTGGCCGAAGTGGCAGGCGTTGCTGCGCAGGAACTGCAGGTGGCGGCGCGACTCGACGCCTTCGGCGATCACTTCCATGCCGAGGCTGCGTCCCATCTCGATGATGGTGCGCACGATGGTGGCATCGCCGGCGTCATCGGGTGCATCGCGCACGAACGACTGGTCGATCTTCAGGGTGCCGATGGGAAACTGCTGCAGCGCCGACAGCGAGGAGTAGCCGGTGCCGAAGTCATCGATCGACAGATGCAGCCCCATGGCATACAGCTCATCCAGCAGCCGGACGGTGCGCTGCGGGTCGGCCATCAGCGTGGTCTCGGTGATCTCCAGCTCGAAGTTGCTCGGCGCGACGTGGTGGCGACGGAACACCGAGCGGCAGCGCAGGATGAAGCTCGCCTGGCGCAGCTGCTTGAGCGACAGGTTGAGCGAGATGCGCCCCGGATCGCTGCCCTGACTCTGCAGCTCGCGGTAATCGGCACATACCCGGTTCAGCACCCACTCACCGATGTCCAGGATCAGGTTGGTCTCTTCCGCCAGCGGGATGAAGTGCGAGGGCGGGATGTCGCCGTGGCCCGGCAGCCGCCAGCGCAGCAGCGCCTCGGCGCCGATGACCGCCCCGGTACGCAGATCCACCTTGGGCTGGTATTTGATCTCGAGCTCGTCGCGCTCGAGCGCGCGCCGCAGCTTGCTCTTCAGCATCAGCCGTTCGACCGCGGCGGCGTTCATCTCCGGCGAGTAGAACGCGAAGGTGTTGCCGCCGTTCTGCTTGGAGTAGTACATCGCCGCATCGGCATTGCGGATCAGGTCGATGACGTTTTCGGCGTCGCGCGGGCAGAAGGCGATGCCGACGCTCGCGGTGAGGAACACCTCGTGCTGATTGAGCTGGAACGGGCGGGCGATCTCGGTGAGCAGCGCCCGCGCCAGCTGCGCGATCGGGCCGCGATTGTCGGCATCCGCCGGCAGGCCTTCGACGAACAGCGCGAACTCATCGCCCGCCAGCCGCCCGACCACGGTTTCGCGCGGTACCGCGCGCGTCAGCCGCTCGGCCAGCACCTCGAGCACGCGATCGCCGGCAGCGTGGCCGAAGGTGTCGTTGACCTCCTTGAAGCGATCCATGTCGAGGTACAGCACCGCCACCACCTGGCTGCTGCGCAGGGCACGCGCGATGGTCTGCTGCAGGACGTGGTGGAACTGCATGCGGTTGGGGATCTTGGTGAGCGCGTCGTAGCGCGCCAGGTAGCGGATGCGGCGTTCGGCGCGCTTGCGGTCCGTGATGTTGCGTGCGACGAAGATGTTGCCCTGGAACTGCGGGTCGTCACTGTCGATGCGCGAGCCGGTGAACGACACCGGGATGGTCTGACCGGCGCGGGTGCGCACCACGGTCTCACGCGTTTCCTGGGCCGCCTGCAGCAGGTCGAAGTCGGCGCGCTCGGGCTCGTCTAGGACCGCGAGGATGCTGCGGCCGAGCAGCTCCTCTTCGCCGAAGCCGAGCAGCTTCAGCGCGGCGGAGTTCGCCACCTTGATGACGCCGTCGGGCGAGGTGACGAACACCGCATCGGTGATGCTGTTGAGTACGCTGTGCAGGTAGTTCTTGTTGACCGTGGACAGGCGCAGCCGGCCGCGCATGCGCTCGAGCGCCTGCTGCAGCTCGCCGAGCGCGTCCTGGCGGCGTACCTCAAAAGGGCGGGTGTAGTCGCCCTGGCCGATGCGCTCGGCGCTGCGGATGAGCGAGGCCACCGGGTGATGCAGGCGGCTGACGGCACGCCATACCAAGGCGCCGGCAATCAGGCCGGTGCTCGCCGCCAGCGCCAGCGCCAGCCACCAGGTGAAACGCTCCCGCTCCGCACTCGCGGCCTGCAGCCGTCCGGGCAGCCCGACGCGCGGCACCGGGGCGGCCTGCTCGAGCTGCACGCGCAGACTCGCGAGCGTCTCCGGCGTCGGCGCCCCGGGGATGTGTTCGACGAAGGCCCGCACCGGAGCGCGCGCCTCGGTGCTGAGCGCGCCGTCGGTCGGCGCGCCGCTGCGCTGCCAGCTGAACAGCGTGGCCCCGCTACGCGCCTGCACGCTGAGCGCCGCCACGGTCGGATCGTCGACGAACGGCTGCAGGCGGCGCGCGACCGCGGCGGTATCGCCGGTGCGCACCGCATCGGCCACGCTGTCGGCGGCATGCGCGGCGATGCTGCGCGCGCGCGCAGTCAGTTCCGGGTCGATGCGCTCGCGCGAGGCGTCTTCGGCGAGAGCGCCGAGCGCGCGCGTATCGGCGGCGTGGCGCAGCAGGAACAGCACCGCCACCGCGATGGCCGCAAGCAGTACGACCAGGAAGATACTCCCGGCGTATTTGAGCTTGAAACTGGCGGCGTTCAAATGATTAAGAGCCCGACGGGGGCTTGGCGGTGCCCCGCGGGTGAGGATCCCCATGACTCATGGAGGATCTTAACCGCCGCTTCGCGCTTAAGGCTACTTAACGGGCTTAATGCCCCGACCACACTCTTTTAATATGACCGAGCATCAGCCCGCGCATGGTGGCCATCGGGTCGGAGGTGGCGGCGAAGATCGGCGGCCGCCGGCGCAGCAGCTGCCAGCTCTCACTGCGCAGCACCTGCCGCAGGTATTCAATATTGCGATCAATGGCTTCCATGTAGGGGTTGCGGCCCCCGTAGAGGAACTCCAGGTAGCGGTAGGCACTGTGGAAATCGCGGTCGAGGCGCTTGCTGCGCACTTCGCTGACGAAATCGGGGGTCTGCCGCAGCAGGTCGAGGCCGGAGGCGTACTTGACCTGCGGGCTGCCGTCGTCGACGGCGAGCGCCACTCCGCCGAGCACGAATTCGGCGTACAGCCGGTCGCGGCATTTCTCCAGGTAACAGCGGTCGGCCATCTGCGCGATCATGTCGGCCGTGCCGAGCAGGTGTCCCACGGTTATGTCACGTGGGTCGGAGACTTTCGACTCGATCCGCTCGAAAGGCACCTCGTAGCCGGTGAAATGAATGATCTCGGTCGCGACCGGCACCCAGGCACCGAAGCCGAGCTGCGGCAGATATTCATCGAGGAAGCGGGCGCCGCGCGACACGTGGGTGCGGGTGAATTCGGCGCCGTTGCGCGAGCTCACATCGTCCGCGCGCCGCAGATAGCCGACGTCGTGGAACAGCCCGGTGACCAGGCCGATGGTGGCGCGCGCGCCGCCCAGGCGGTTGGCCTCGCTCTGCTGGCGCTCGTAGCCGACCAGCAGCCGCGCGAGCGCCAGGGTGATGTCGAGGGTGTGCTGGCGGTCGTGATAGACGGTGTCGACGCCGTAGTAGCCTGGCACATCGCCCGCAAACAGCTTCTCGAAGTGGCTGAAGGCGCGCGCCAGAGGATCGAGTGACATGCCGGGCCAGGTGGGGCGATAGAGTGCCTCCACCGCCGCGAACACCGCCTTGGGCGAACTCACCTGGACGCTGTTGGTGACGTCGAAATCGCTGCGGCGGGTGCTGGTCATTGGCTCGCGGCCCATCCCCTTCAGGGCGCAGAACTTTTGGCTTAAAGGCGAGTTTAGGCAGGTCGTCCGAGCGCCGGATGCGACACGGCGCACACTTTGGGCGTGCACCGCCAGCCCGGTCAATAGATCCGCAGGCCGCCGTACTTGCGCCGAATATGTCGATCGAGCACCAGCGCCCCGAGTGCAAAGCCGAGGCCCACCCCGAGGAGCGCTGCCGCCAGGGTCCACGGCCACAGCCGCGCCGGGCGCTCCTCGCCCGCGCTGCTGAACATGGCTGCGGCCGGGGAGGCCGGCTCCTCCGCCGCGGTGGCTGCCGGCGCCGGCGCTGCCGCGGCGGTGCTCGGGCGGGTCGTCGCGGCGTGCAGCTGCTGTTGCAGTCCACTCAGCTGATCCTTCAGCTGCGCGAGCTCGGCGTCGCGCTGCGTGAGGCGCACGCGCAGCGGCTCATCCGCGGACAGATAGCTGGCACGCACCCAGCCGTCCTTGCCGCCCGGCAGCCGCACGTGCACCTGCTCGCCGCTGCGCTCGATGGCCTCGACCCGATCGCCGCTCTTGAGCGTCGCGATGCGCTCGCCGCTCGCATCCGCGCTGCTGTTGACGCTGACCACCAACTGCTCGATCACGTAGAGCGGCTCGGCCCGGGCCGCCGCGGCCAGCGCCGCGAGCAGCAGTCCCGCCCACAGCCGCCGGCTCACGCCGCCTGTCCGGCCGCGCCGTCGATGCCGTGCTGTTTGAGCAGCGCGCGCACGTCCGGTCGCCGCCCGCGGAACTCGACGAACGCTTCGAGCGCATCGCGGCTGCCGCCGCGGCTGAGGATCGCGTCGACGAAGCGCTGCGCGGTGCCGCGGTCAAAAACGCCGTTCTCTTCGAAGGCGGCGAAAGCATCCGCGGCCAGTACTTCGGCCCACTTGTAGCTGTAATAGCCGGCGGCGTAGCCGCCGGCGAAGATGTGCCCGAAGCTGTGCGGGAACCGGTTCCAGGGCGGCACGGGTATCACCGCGACTTCGGCGCGCACTTCGCGCAGCACCTCCGGCACGCGCCCGCCGCGCGCCTCGCTGTACTCGGCGTGGATCCGGAAGTCGAACAGCGCGAACTCGAGCTGGCGCACCGTCGACAGCCCGGCGTGGAAGCTGCGCGTGGCGATGAGCCGGCTCTGCGCCTCGGCCGGCAGCGGCGCGCCGCTGGCGAAATGCCCGGAGATCTGCTGCAGCACCTGCGGGTTCCAGGCGTAGTTCTCCAGGAACTGGCTCGGCAGTTCGACGGCATCCCAGGCGACGCCGTTGATGCCGGCGATGCTCGGGTAGTCGACCCGCGTCAGCAGGTGGTGCAGGCCATGGCCGAATTCGTGGAACAGCGTGACGACGTCGTCGTGCGTGAGCAGCGCCGGCCGCGCGCCGCCGGGCGGCAGGAAGTTGCACACCAGATAGGCGACCGGCAGGGCCGCGCTGCTCGCGAGGCGCTTGCGGCCGACGCATTCGTCCATCCACGCGCCCGAGCGCTTGTTGGGACGCGCGTAGGCATCGAGGTAGAAGCTGCCGAGCGCTGCACCGTCCGCTGCGATGATGTCGAAGAAGCGCACGTCCGGATGCCACACGGGAGCCGCGCCGTTTTCCTGGATGCGCACGCCGAACAGCCGCTCGGCGACCTGGAACAGGCCGTTGAGGACCCGCGGCAGCGGGAAGTAGGGCCGCAGCTGCTCCTGCGACACCGAGAAGCGCTCGCGCTGCAGCCGCTCGGCGTAGAAGCCGACGTCCCAGGCCTGCAGCTTGCGGCCGGCGAAGGTCTCGAGCTCGGCGAACTCGGCCTGCGCGGCGCCACGTGCCGCCGCGGCGAGCTCGCGCAGGAACGCGAGCACTTCGTCGGTGGTGTGCGCCATGCGCGTGGCCAGTGCGTATTGCGCGTAATTGGGGAAATCGAGCAGCTGGGCCGCCGCGTGGCGGCGCTTGAGGATCTCCTCCATGACCTGGGTGTTGTCCCAGCGTCCGGCGCTCGGTCCCTGGTCGGAGGCGCGGGTGCTCCACGCCTCGTAAAAGGCGCGCCGCAGTGTCTCGGACTCGGCATCGGTCACTACCGCGACGTAGGTCGGCTGGTCGAGACTCAGCACCCAGCCGGAGCGGTTGCGCTCGCGCGCGCGCCGCTCGGCCTGCTCGATGAGCATCTCGTTGAGACCGCGCAGTTCGGCGAGATCGTCGACGTGCCAGCTCCAGTTGTTGGTGGCATCGAGCACGTTCTCCTCGAATCTGGCCTGCAGCTGCGCCAGCTCCAGCATCGCGGTCTTGAAGCGCTGCTTGCGCTCGGCTGGCAGCCCCACGCCGGCGAGGCGGAAGTCGCGCACCGCGTGGTCCAGCAGCCGCCGCTGCACCGGCGCGAGCCCCGCGCCCTCGCGCTCGGCGATGGTGCGGTAGGCGCTGTAAAGCGGTTCGCTCTGGGCCAGATCGGTGTGGTAGGCGGACAGCAGCGGCAGGCAGGCGTTGTAGCTGGCGCGCAGGCCCTCGGAATTCACCACCGCGTTCAGGTGGCTCACCGGCGACCAGGTACGCGCGGTGCGGTGATGCAGCTCTTCGAGCGGCTCGACCACCTGCGCGAAGGTGGGTTCCGGCAGCCGCGCCAGCTCGTCGATACGGGCGCGGTTGGCGCTCAGCATGGCGCGCACCGCCGGCTCCACGTGCTCGGGGCGGATCTGCGTGAACTGCGGCAGTTGTTCCTGGCCTAGTAGCGGATTGTCCATGCGGCGTGCGCTCCTGATGGCGGCCATTGTAGCGGCCTTAAGCGCGCAGCGTCGGCGTGCGCTGCAGGGCCGCGACGGGCGTCCTCATATAACATGGCTGCAGGGCATAGCGAGGCAGCCATGGCGGAAGAATTCGATCTGGTAGTGATCGGCGGCGGCAGCGGCGGCCTGGCGGCCGCGCAGCGCGCCGCGGAATACGGCGCGCGTGTGGCGCTGGCCGAGTCCGGGCCGCTCGGCGGCACCTGCGTGAACGTCGGCTGCGTGCCCAAGAAAGTCATGTGGAACGCCGCCGAACTTGGCAGCGCGCTGCATGATGCCGTCGATTACGGCTTCAGCGTCGCGGCCGGCAGCATCGACTGGCCGCTGCTGAAGAAGAAGCGCGACGCTTACGTCGAGCGGCTGAACGCCATGTACGCCGCCAACCTGGCACGGCGCAACGTGACGCTGGTGCGCGCCCGCGCCGCGTTCGCCGCTGCGCACACCGTGGCGGCGGGCGGGCGCACGCTGAGCGCCCCGCATGTCATCATCGCCAGCGGCAGCCAGCCGCTGGTGCCGCACATCGCCGGCGCCGGCCTCGGCATCACTTCCGACGGTTTCTTCGAGCTGAGCACGCGCCCGCAGCGCGCCGCAGTGATCGGCAGCAGCTACATCGGCATCGAGCTCGCCAGCATCTTCAACGGTCTGGGCTCGCACACCACGCTGGTGCTGCGCGGCGAGACGGCGCTGCGCTCCTTCGACCCCATGCTGGGCGAGACCATTCTGACGATTCTGCGCGCGGAGGGCGTCGCGGTGCTGACTCAGGCGCGGCTCGCCGCGCTCGCCCACAACAGCGGTGCGCTCGAGTTGTCCCTGCAGGACGGCCGGCGCCTGGGTCCGTTCGATTGCGTCGTGTGGGCGATCGGCCGGGGGGCGATGGTGGCGGATCTGCAGCTCGAGCGCGCCGGGGTCGAGCGCAATGAGCAGGGCTTCATCAGCACCGATCTCCACCAGCAGACCAGCAGCGCGGGTGTGTATGCCATCGGCGATGTGACCGGGCGGGCGCAGCTGACGCCGGTGGCGATCGCCGCCGGACGGCGTCTCGCCGACCGGCTGTTCAACGGTCAGGCCGACCGGCACCTCGACTACGAGAACATCCCGACGGTGATCTTCGGCCGCCCGCCGCTCGGCACCGTCGGCCTCTCCGAGCCGGAGGCGCGTACGCGCTTCGGCAGCGACAACGTCAAAGTCTTCCGCGCCGGCTTCGTGCCGCTGTACCACGCCCTGACGCAGGCGAAGCCCCGCTCGGAGATGAAGCTCGTGACCACCGGCGCCGAACAGCGCATCGTCGGGCTGCACGTGGTCGGCGCGGGCGCCGATGAGATGCTGCAGGGCTTCGCAGTGGCGCTGCGCATGGGCGCCACCAAGAAAGACTTCGATGACACGGTGGCGATCCATCCCACCAGCGCGGAAGAATTCGTGACGATGCGCTAGCCGCCGCCGCCGGCACGCTCCTTGAGGGCGGCGAGCACGAACGAAGTCTCGGGACGCATGCCGCGCCACAGGTGGAACGACTCCGCCGCCTGCTCCACCAGCATGCCCAGTCCCTGCAGCGCGCGCGCGCAGCCCTGGCGGCGCGCCCACTTCACGAACGAAGTCGCGGCGCGCCCGTAAGCCAGGTCATAGCACACCGTCTGCGCGCCGCAAGCCGCCGCGGGTATCGGCGGGATCTCGCCTGACAGGCTGGCCGAGGTCGCGTTGATGATGAGGTCGAACGGCTCATCGCCCACCTGCTCGAACGCCACCCCCTGGGTGACGCCGAGGTCGGAAAAGGCGGCGGCGAGCGCCTCGGCGCGCTCGGGCGTGCGGTTGGCGATGAGCACGGTGAGCGGCTCCAGCTCCAGCAGCGGTGCGAGGATGCCGCGCGTCGCGCCACCGGCGCCGAGAATCAGCAGCCGCCGGCGGGTGATCACCAGGCCGAGGTTGTCGCACAGGTCGCGCACCAGGCCGGCACCGTCGGTGTTGTCGCCGAGCACGCCCTTGTCGGTGAGCGCCAGCGTGTTGACCGCCGCGGCGTGCGCGGCGCGGCCGGTGAGCTCGTGCGCCAGTTCCACTGCGGCGACCTTGTGCGGCAGGGTGATGTTGAGTCCACGTCCGCCTTCGGCGAAGAACTGCTGCACGCGCTCGGTCAACTCCGCCGGCGCCACGTCGAACAGGCGATAGCTCATGTACTGGCCGGTCTCGCGCGCGAACATGCCGTGGATGAACGGCGAAAGGCTGTGCCCCACCGGGTGGCCGAAGACGCCGTACGGGTCTGCCGTTGCCGCGCTCATGTAACAGATTCTGACAGCATGCGGGCGTCGTTGCCCGCGCCATCGCCGGGCTTGAGTGCCGCCTGCAGCTGTGGCAGCCAGATGCGCATGCGCTCGAGCGTCTGCCAGGGAGGATTGGCGATGAGCAGCCCCGAACCGTTGAGCGCCACGCGCGAGTCGCGTGGATAGAGCCACAGCTCGCTCACCAGCAGCGGTGCCGTCAGGGCGTGCGCGCAGCTGCCGAGCCAGGCGCTGGTGCTGCGGGCATCCTTGATCGGATACCAGGCGGCGAACACCCCGGTGGGGAAGCGCCGCAGGCCGTCGGCGAGTGCCGCGCTCACACGCGCGGCATCCGCGCTGTCCTCGTACGGTGGATCGATGAGCACCAGGGCGCGCCGCTCTGGCGGTGGCAGCAGCGCGCGCAGCAGCGCGAAGCCATCGCCGCGCTCGAGTCGCACCCGCGGGCCGGCGGGCGCGCTGCCCGCCTCGGCGAGCGCCTCCTGCAGGGCGTGCGCTTCCGCGCCCTGCAGTTCCGCGAGCACCGCCCGGTCCTGTGTGCGCAGCTGCGCGAGCGCAATGAGCGGGGAGCCGGGATAGAGATGGCGCCAGCCCGGGCGCTGGCGCAGCGCCGCCAGCAGTGCGGCGAATTCGCGCAGCTCGGTGGCCGCGTGCTCACGCTCGAGGAAGCGGCCGAGGCCCTGAGTGGCCTCCTGCGTCGGGCTGGAGAGATCGTAGCGGCCGCGGCCGGCGTGGCTGTCGTAATAGAGCAGCCCCTTGTCCTTCTTCTGCAGCGTGCGCAGCACTGCCAGCAGGGTGACGTGCTTGTGCAGGTCCGCGAAGTTGCCGGCGTGGAAGCTGTGACGATACTTCATGGGCGCCTCGGCGTGCGGCGCTGCGCGCGCGAGGCGCCGACTGCTAGGGCTTGGCGCCGCGTGCGCGACTCGGCGCGCTGCCGCTGCTCTTGGGGCGCAGCTTGCGCGTGGCGCTCTTGCGGGCACTGGTTTTCGCGCCGCTGCGCGTCTTGCGGGCAGCGTGCGCGGCTTTGGCGCGGGCGGGAGCGGTGGCCTGCGCAGGCGCGGCGCTCTTGGCCGGCGGGCGCGCGCGGCCCGCTGCCGCAGGCACGGCAACTCCGCCAGCCTGCTTCTTCGCCGCAGTCTTGCGGGCTGGCGCGGCTGTTTTTGCCGCGGCGGCGGCGGCGGCACCATCGGTTGCCGCTGTCGGGGCGGCGGCCCGCTTGCCCCTGCCCCAGCGCCCAAAGCGTCCGCGCTCGGGCGCAGCGGCCAAGAGCGTGCGGCACTCCTCCAGCGTGAGCGTCTTCGGGTCGTGTTCCTTGGGGATCTTGGCGTTCTTCTTCTTGTCGGTGATGTAGGGCCCGTAGCGGCCGTTCAGCACCTGGATCCCCTCGGCCTCGAAGTCCTGGATGATGCGATTGGCGTCGGCTTCCTTTTTCAGCCGGATCACCTCGAGCGCGCGCTCCAGCGTCACCGTGTAAGGATCGTCCTCCTTCAGCGACGCGTACTTGCTGCCGTACTTCACGTACGGGCCGAAGCGCCCCACGTTGGCAACGATGGGCTCGCCCTCGGCCGTCTCACCCAGCGTGCGCGGCAGCTTGAACAGCTCCATCGCGTCGGCGAGGTTGAGTGCGTCCATTTTCTGTCCGGGCCGCAGACCGGCGAAGCGCGGCTTTTCTTCGTCATCCTTGGTGCCGATCTGCACGAACGGACCGTAGCGGCCCATGCGGACGGTGACCGGTTTGCCGCTGCCCGGATCCTTGCCGAGCTCGCGCGCCATCGCGACCTGCTCGCGCGTGACCGTGCGCTCGATCTTGTCGACCTGGTGAATGAACGGCTTCCAGAACTTGTCGAGCGGGGTGGTCCAGCCTTCCTCACCGCGCGACACGGCGTCGAGCTCGTCCTCCATCTCCGCGGTGAAGCCGTACTCGACGTAGCGGTGGAAGTGGTTGGTGAGGAAGCGGTTGACGATCTTGCCGATGTCGGTGGGTACGAAGCGGCGGCTGTCCATCTCGACGTATTCGCGGTCCTGCAGCGTCGAGATGATGGTGGCGTAAGTGGACGGCCGGCCGATGCCGTGCTCCTCCAGCGCCTTGACCAGTGAGGCTTCGCTGTAGCGCGGCGGCGGTTCGGTGAAGTGCTGTGAGGCCGCGAGTGACTGCAGGCTGACCTCATCGCCCTCATTCATCGGCGGCAGCACGTGGTCGGCATCGTCGATCTTGGCATCGTCGCTGCCTTCCTGGTAGACGGCGATGTAGCCCGCCTTCACCAGCGTCGAGCCGTTGGCGCGCAGCAGGTGGCGCTGCGCGCCGTCGGCGCCGGCCAGCATATCGACCGCCACGGTGTCGAACACCGCGTGACTCATCTGCGAAGCCACGGCGCGCTTCCAGATGAGCGCGTACAGCCGGTAGAGATCGTCCTCGATCTTGCCCTCGACGTCGGCGGGGGTGATGGCCGCCGAAGTGGGGCGGATCGCCTCGTGCGCCTCCTGCGCATTCTTCGACTTGGTCTTGTAGACGCGCGCTTCCTCGGCGACCTCGGCCTGGCCGTAGAGCCGGGCGGCAACCGCGCGGATCTCGCTGACCGCTTCCGCGGCGAGCGACACCGAGTCGGTGCGCATGTAGGTGATCAGGCCGACGCTGCCCTCGCCGATATCCAGACCTTCGTAGAGCTGCTGCGCGAGCCGCATGGTACGACGCGCATTGAAGCCGAGCTTGCGCGCGGCCTCCTGTTGCAGGGTCGAGGTGGTGAACGGCGGCGCCGGATTGCGGCGGCGCTGCTTGCGATCGATCGCCAGCACGCGCAGGGTGCCGGGCTTTTCGCCGCTGGCGCCGGCGGCCGCGCGCAGCGTGCGCTCGACCGCGCGCGCCTGTTCCTCGCTGGTGAAGCTGAACTGCTCGACCTTCTCACCGCGGTACTCGAGCAGCTTGAGCGGGAAGGCCTGCGCGCTGTGCGCAGCTTCGCCCTCGATGGTCCAGTACTCCTGCGCGATGAAGGCGGCGATCTCTTCCTCGCGCTCGCAGATCATGCGCAGCGCCGGGCTCTGCACCCGTCCGGCGGACAGACCGCGGCGCACCTTCTTCCACAGCAGTGGCGAAAGATTGAAGCCCACCAGGTAATCGAGCGCGCGGCGCGCCTGCTGCGCGTTGACCAGTTCGAGCGACAGGTGGCGCGGCTGGCCAACCGCGGCGCGGATCGCATTACGCGTGATCTCGTAAAACACGACGCGGTGCACGTGTTTGCCGTCGAGCTCGCCGCGCTCGGCGAGAATCTCCTTCAGGTGCCAGGCGATCGCCTCGCCCTCGCGGTCCGGGTCGGTCGCCAGATACAGTGCCTTCGACTTGCCGAGCGCGCGCGCGATCGCAGCCACGTGGCGCTCATTCTTCTCGAGCACCTGGTACTTCATCGCGAAGCCGTTGTCGGGATCGACCGCGCCTTCTTTGGGCACCAGGTCGCGCACGTGGCCGTAGGAGGCGAGCACCTCGAAATCGCGCCCCAGGTACTTCTTGATGGTCTTCGCCTTGGCGGGCGATTCGACGATGACCAGATTGTCTGCCATGGTGCGCGGAACGCTTCAGCCTAAAAACGAAAAACCGCGGACGAGCCGCGGACCGCAATCGACCAGCGCCCCTCGAAGCTCAGTGCGGTGCATTGAAAGAGGCTTCCGCGACCAACCGGCCGAGCCGCTCGACCGCCTGTTCCTGACCCGGCTGACTCGACAGCACCATCAGTACCACCCACTTGAGCTGTTCGCTGTCGGGCTCGTCCGCATCGAGCGCCAGCATGCGCTCGATCACGATCTCGCGTTGCAACGGATTCAGCACGCGCGCGCGCTCCAGCTGCAGCAGCAGTCCGCGGCTCTCGGTCGAGAGTCGTGCCAGTTCGCTGTCGGTAAACACGCGCAGCGTGCCGCGCAGCGGCTCGCTGTTGGCGGCGCTGCCGGCCTGGGCGTTGCCGAAGGCAAGATCGGTGAGCCAGTCGAGCGCGCGCTCCACCTTGGCGGGCGCGAAACCGGCATGCTCGAGCGTGCGTGCCAGCTGCTCGCGCTGCGGCACCGCCGGCGTTTCATCGAGCATGTACCGGTCGAAGACGTAGATCAGGATGTCGAGAACGCTGCCAGTCGTCATCTCAACGCATTCGGCCATAACGGCCGCCCGGAAGAGCCGCAACCCGCCCCTCCAGCTCCAGAATCAGCAGCATCGAGGCCACAGACTCGCTCGGGAGATGCGTACGTGCGACGAGAATTTCGGTAGTCGCGGGTTCAAAGTCGAGGGCATCTAACAGCATTTCATACTCCTTGTCCAATGCCCGCGGCAGCGGCGTGTCAGAGCGAGGCGCCATAAGCTGTTCTTTAGACAATAAATTCCCGAGTTCGCTCAGCACGTCAGCGGCGTCCTCGACCAGCTTGGCGCCGGACTTGATGAGTTGGTGGCAGCCGCGCGCGAGCGGACTGTGGATCGAGCCGGGGATGGCAAACACCTCGCGCCCGGCTTCCGCCGCGAGGCGTGCGGTCAGCAGCGCGCTGCTGTGGCGCGCCGCCTCGACCACCAGCGTGCCGTGCGCCAGTCCGGCGACGATGCGGTTGCGGCGCAGAAAGTGTGCGCGCTGTGGCGCGCTGCCGGGCGGCAGCTCCGAGACCAGCGCCCCCTGCGCGCGGATGCGCGCGACGAGCGGTGCGTGCTCGGCGGGATACAGCCGGTCGAGTGCAGTGCCGCAGACCGCGATCGTGGCACCGCCGCCGGCGAGTGCGCCGGCGTGGCTCGCGGCGTCGATGCCGCGCCCGAAGCCACTCGTGACCGTGAGTCCCACGCGGGCGAAATGGCGCGCAAACTCGCGCGCGGTCGCCTGACCCGCAGGTGTCGGACTGCGCGAACCGACCATCGCCAGCTGCGCAGTCGCGAGCACCGCGCGGCTCCCGAGGACGTACAGCGCCGCGGGCGGCTCAGCGCTCGCGCGCAGCAGCGGCGGATAGTCGGCATCGGTGACCAGCAGCACGGAGGCGCCGTTCGCTTCCAGCCAGGCGAGATCCGCAGCGATGACCGAGTCTTCCAGCGCGGCAAAGGCGGCGCGCCGCTGCGGCGGCAGACCGGCGCGGCGCAGGCTCGGCCCCTGTACAGCACGTTCCAGATCGCCCTGCGCCGCGGCCACCAGCGCGGTGAGCTCCGCGGCGCTGAGCGCGGGCAGTCGCGCTAATCGGGCACGTGCGTGACTCGCCTGCATGGCAGGAGAGCATAAGGCAAGCCGCAGAGTTGCAAGCTCCTGCCACCGCGCCTGGCGCGGTGGCAGGATTTGCGGGAAGGATAGAGGGGCCCGTTAGGGCGTGCGCACGATGTCGCCGACGTGGATCAGGTCGGAGGCACCGATGACGAGTCCGTAGCTGACGCGATCAAACACGCGGAACACCAGCACCGTACCGGTGCGTTCTTCGGGCAGCCGCACCTTGGGGGCGAAGGGTGTGGTGTTGCCGATCTCGCGGCCGTTGCGGAACAGGTCACGCACCTCATCACCCGCTTGGTCGATCGCCAGCACCGTGCCCGGATCGATGCCCTGGCGCGTGCCGCGGTTCATGACGATGACGTTGTAGGTGCCGACCAGTTCATCGCCCGCGACCACATCAATGATCTGTCCGCGGACATCGCTGCCCGGGGCGTGCGGTGAGAAGTTGGCTGGCGGCTCGTGGGTATCATTGGCCAGCAGGCGGTCACCGCGCAGCGTCTCACGTGCCGGGTCGATCAGCACCGCCTTGGCCGGATCGCCGGCGCGCTGCACCAGCGCGGTGGCGGTGTAGATGCCCTCGTAGCCGACCACCTTGCCGTCGTC
>Ga0210398_10003223_pt1 | contig 15706 bp, 30 predicted proteins | sample IncBWC4OmetaG_FD_161047 | JGI IMG/M metagenome (GOLD analysis project Ga0210398, IMG submission 161047) | Forest soil microbial communities from Barre Woods Harvard Forest LTER site, Petersham, Massachusetts, United States - Inc-BW-C-4-O | ecosystem: Environmental > Terrestrial > Soil >...
GCAAACGGCCACAAGACGGGCGCCACCGCGAAGACTGGTCGCATGATGGTCGCGGAGCTGAAATCGATTGGCCCGTCCCGGACCTACATGACGAAAAAGCGCCCCGCCGCTAACTGCCGTGCAGGCGGCCGGTTGATCTCGTTTGCGAGGTAATGAAGGGCAGAGCAGCGGTGATCTCGTCGCAGTGGGCGCGCGCGACTGGCGTCGCCCGGCTCGGGCGTTAAAATCGGTTGGTTTCGTCGACACTAAAGAGTGACAGAGATGAACCACAAAGTCTCATTCGTTGCCGCCGTGGGGTTGGTCGGGATGATGTTAGGGCATCAGCAACATGCCGACGCGCAGACACCGGCGACAATAGCGGCATACTGGCAGGTAGATGACAGCAACTCACCGCTCGGCAACGGAACGAAAGTTTATTCGGGGTCTGATAATTTAATTAAATTAGCTTATGTGCAACGAATCAGCACTGGCGTATGGATCTTCAAATTACAAAAGCCAATAATATTATCTAACTATCTGGTAATGATATCAACTAATGGAATGCACGGGGGAGATGTCACGTATGCATACGGCGTAGTTGCTCCAAACACTCCAAAGAATGGTTATCCTTTTCATGGTTATGCGACCGATACAATCGAAATAGACACATACGGCCGGGAACATTATTCGGCTAATAATCGAGCTCCATGGCAGACATCAAATACGAGCTTCACAGTGATGATGTTCAATAGGCCGACTGATGCTGGACCTCCTTGCCCGATTTGGGAACCGGACCAAAAGCCTCAATCGAATTGCAACTGACTAGAGAGGTGGTCGGCGAACGTGCCGCTAATTTACGGATAGCGGACTTATGGCCCGGGATCGAACAGGCTAAACGGGCACTGCGTAAACGATGACCCCCGCAGGGTTATAATGCTCTTCACCGAGGGCGAACGCGCCGGAACGTGTGAGCGTTACGGTGTAGGTCAACAAGGCCAATCCTCCCCGAATCACTGGGCGAGCCGTTCCGGCCGCTCGCCCGCTATGTTCTTCCCAACCGAAAAAATGGGCCGCCCAACGATGAACGGCACTATGGGGTGCATTACGGTCGCATCGGCGGTGATTACCTTGAATTCTATCAAATAGCTATCGGTCCGTCAGGCACTTGTAAGCGCAGCATGTTTAAATCAGATCATGCGATTTGAATTTGCGATCTGCACGACCATTTTCGCGCTGGCGGTGTTCGCCTTGGCCTGGGGCGCAACAGTGTGAATCCATGGGGATTTGCGCAAATAAAAACGCAACCTCCAACGACCAGGGGCGAGCGATTGTCATCGGACTCGGGGCTACGCTTCGATGTACAAGCCAGTGTACCTCTATATGCCGCAACACAGAGCTATTTGTATCGCACGAGGGGGTACCGAAGGTTGCCCCAGATGTCCGATGATCCGCGTTGGTTAGAGACGATGACGTTGATGGAAGCCAGCAACGCTGCCATGGAGCGGGGCGACGGTATCAAGTGTACCCGGTTGAGCATAGCGATGCTGCGCAATAGCCGTGATCTTCGCATTTCCAGCGCCCTTCGGGGTAGAGACCAACCCGTAGTTTCTACGCCACAATCAGGAGATGCCGAACATCGACCTCACCGACGAAGCGCACGCCGCCGTGACGGCAGGGGTACAGCGATCGATCGCTGAGGATTGCTATCTGATGTCGCCCGGGGCTCGAGCGGCGCAAAAGTTGCTTCACGTATACCAAATGGTGCACCTGACAGACATATCGGGTGTGACGGCAGGGCGGCGGGCACGGGGGTGACGTGGGGATGCGACTCATCCTCGCATCTGCGCTACTTCTGCTTCCTCTGGACGCCCACGCCGCGTCATCAACCCCTAACGATTGCTGGTTTGGGGTTATGGCCTCTGGTAAGGCCACTCGAGGTCAGCTCGTTGCGACCGGCCCCGTCTTGCAATGGCGCGTCGGCATGTCGCTTACTCTGTACCCGACAAAAGAACCCGATGAGCTGGCCAACGCCCTAAGCGAAAAAGGGCAAACAGACACTTTCGACATGTCGCGGCCGATCACGGTTATTCCGACCTGGATTTCAGGACCGGAGCCCGGCAACAAAGACGACACCGACAAAGCTGAGTGCATCGAAATTACGATGCAGGACAGCACCGCTCAAGATGAAACCGGACGGTTACGCTCACCTACTGGAAACCGATGAGCGGGCACGAGACATCATTGCCACCCGAACAACAGGAAGTGATCGCGCAGGTCGACCGGCAATTGCACGACGTGACTTGCCGGGGCATTCCTTAGTGCCAGCAACCGCTGGTCTCGCGCGTTCTGCGCCTGGTGGCTAGGTGGTCGGCAGCAAAAAGGGCCGGTGCGATGTCACACCGAGCTCCCTTCGTGCGGACTTCCCGTTTCTGCGTCCGGCCAGGCGTCGGAAAATCGCGCCAGCCGCTTCGTCGTCGGCGATGTGGTGCGAGATGCCACTCGGCGCGCGGGATGAATCTCAGGATCTTTGCCGTCGGCTAGACGCTCGTACAGTGCTGCAATGCGGTGAAGCTCACCTCGTAGCAACCCCGTCGTCGCGGCGGCAAGCCGACGGGCTCGCTCGGCCTCCTCGCGAAACCCCGCGCCGACATCGGTGAAAGGCTCGCATAATCTGGCCATCGGTCGGGGCACCTTCCAGCAGGAACGCGAATATCATCCCCACACATGGTTAAAAATCTGTGCAGCTGCCTCAAATCGGCGCGTCAACGTGGCGTTGCGCAAGGCTGGCTTAAATGCCATCGAGGCGGTGGTGCGAGAACGACCCCCAAACTCCGCCTCGGGCCTTCCTCCAGAGGGAAGTGAGCCCGGTGCGTCCCCGTGCCAAGCTCTTCCGTTTCTGCGAAGAAATCCGGGCAAAGATGAGGCGCCAGTGGGGACAGAGCTACCGGCGCCAGTTCAGGGGAATTAGTGAGACGTCCGCAAACGGGCTGGTCGATCTGAGGTTCCCCTAGCCGAAGATGGCCGGTAGCTGCGGGAACATGGAGCCACAGCGATCGTAGATCGAATGGGTGCTGTGCCGTGGGCATCGGCCGACAGCAGGCTGAGCGGCCCGTTGAGCCCCTGCGGCCCGGGCGTCATTTTGGAGCTGCCCTGTTTTCAGTTGACACGTGAAAGCAAACTTTGTATTCATTATGTAGCAAAATAGAGCAAAAATAGGACGCGGGATTCCATGCCCAGGCCACGCGGTGATCTCACCACGCCGACGTCAATCCGATTGCCCCCGGCGCTGTATGAGGAGCTCGACAAAGCGAGAGGTAGGCGTCCGCGTGGCGAAGAAATTCGCAGACGGCTTGAGGCATCGTTCGCGACTGCGGGGCCGGTTATCGACCATCCGCGCTTCCGCGACATCATGGGCGCCATCGGGCAGGCCGCGATGGCCGCGATACAGATGGCCGGCGATGACAGCCCTTACGGCTATTTCGCAGCCGCGGTGCCGTTCCTCCTGGCGATGTTCCAGCCGGCAGACTGCCCGCGCCTGGAGGACGACTGGCTCGCGATGGTAATCGCTGGCGACGCGTTGGTCGCAATGCGGAAGACCGAGCTACTGTCCCGGCTCAAGGAAATTGCCAAGCGCGGATACGACAGCAGCGGCAAGAGGCGGCAGCGCGACCCGCTGCTCTATCCTCAAGATTACGAAGCGGAGGCCAAACTATGAAGATCGGGCATGTCCGCGAGCGCTCACCTGGCCGCTGGGGACTCCGGTTAAAAGGATCAGGCCTGCCGTCGTGTTGCAGATGAGTCTGCGCAGCGGAACCCTGGCAGATTGTCGGATCGTGACCAAGCCCGCTCGCCTAACGCGGCCCACGGCTGACTTGTTGGAGATTATCCGCAAAATCAAATCGGTGGGCGCAGCCCTCAAGGGTTCTCGATAACCCGATCGACATGACGACGCCCTACGGCAAGATGAAGATCACGACAACGGCATGGCGAATTCTCAAAAGCGCCATCGACTCTGAGCGGCCGCTTGCGGCGCTTAGACGACCGTGAACGAGCGCCCGGAGTTCGGCTGGTTATGCGCCTTTCAACACCTCGATCTGGAACCAGCAAAAACAGCGGCTGTCCATGAAGTTTTGGCTCAGGGTAGATTTCGCAGCAGTCCGCAGGCAGCTTCTAGCGTGAGTTGCTGAGCAGATCCCGGCGTCATCCAGATGAACCAAGTGTTGTCGTCGACGATGCCTGTAGTAGCGACACCTGCCCAGCCCTGCAACGCGCTGACCGCACTTTCGGTCGCCGCGCCAAAGATACCGTCGACCGCTCCCGTGTAGAGCGGGAATTGAATTGCGATGTCCACACCGCTCAACGCCTGCTGAAGCCACTCGACGGCCGGTGGACCCATTTCGCAATGTAGGTGATGCTTCACGGTAGCTTGGCAGCTTAGCCCAGGTAGCGGGCCCGACAATTCCGCCTACCGGTAAGCCGTTGTTTTGCTGGAAGCTCTTGACGCTGTCTTCAAGACTGGCATCGAAGACGCCGTTAATCGGGCCGAATGGGTTCCAGAGCAGCATGCGGGCAAGTACCCGCTGTAGGCGTTTTACGTCATTTCCCGACGAGCCGGGGCCGATTGTTGCGGGCATACCTGGCCTCCTTCGCGAGATTTGACGCTCATCTGACCGGCCCCGGATCGGGGCGATACCGCCTTTGCGGGTGGGCGGCTAAGCGGGCGTTAATGCCCTAAGGACGGATTTACACGACGAGGGTTTTGATGGCCGCCGAGAGTTGGGCCGCCCGATGTGTGTAACGATCGCGTTCAGCAAGTATGGCTTGTATCCTGACGCGAGCCCGCGACGCATGCTCTAAATCACCTCGCGAGTGCGCCCAGTCATATTCAGTTTGAGCCTGACGCAGCCTTACCGACAGCAGATCGACTTCTACGCGAATAGTCATTGCCGGTTTCCTCCTCAAGATCATGCGCCTTGGGGGCCGGTTAAGTTGAATTTAATGCTGAATAATGAGTCAACCGCAGTCGTAGTTAACGTCACTACATTAACGCTATTAGGAGGGTTCTTCCCCACGCCGTACAGCCCAACGAAAGTCTGTCTGGGAGGGATTTGGCACGGCAATTGCGCGGATGGCATACACCTGAGTGGAGGAGGGACCGCTGTGTCTGCCATCTGTCAGTCCGCCGTACCCGGCGTGGGCAAAATCAACACCAGTCCTACCGTGCCGCTTCTAAAGCGAGAATGGACCGCTCGGTCTTGGCTCAACCGTCTCGTCGGATGGGTGCGGTCTAAGTCGCGTCCGCGACGTGCCCCCTCAGAACCGACTGAGCCGCGAGGTCCGGGAGAACGACCGGGCGAACCCGAGAGCACCAGCCGGCTGAACGACCCGACGTTCTGGATGCTCCTGACCCATTGAACTATTCCTGATAACTCTGGCGACATCCATCATCATCGAGAAGTCGGAGAGCGACGGCACATATCGGTCGCGATGCCCCCGGACAACACGATTTTCTCGCCGTAAATCTGATCCCCCTCCTGCGGCCCGCTCCGCGGCTCTCGACGCCCGGGCTTCCTCGGGCTAACGCCGGGTCTTACAGCCGACTGCCAGCTGCAGCGATTGGCGCTGACCGCCCGCCTCGTGTCCCCGGCAGTCACCCTCGACCACGCTTCGGACGATCGGCTCGCAACAGGCGGATGCTACGACACAGCCCCATGGCCCCGACGAGCGCAGACGGCGGCCACCCGTCGCTTGAGGACATTTGGAGGGCTAGACTAGGTAGCGGCGGCTCGCTGGGCGCGCGGGGTACGGCCCCTGTCGCCGCTGAGTCAGGTACCCTATCGCGACCCGGACCGGCGTCAATGTATGGCCCTAGAATGAGCGCGGTATGATCGACGGGCGATTGTGGGAGCGGCAACCGCGGCCTCAGCGCCGGGCCCGGGCGCGCTCGTGGCTTCGAGCGACATATCAACGAGCACTCGCGTCACACGCGGCCCTGTTCAACCATTGGATCGGAAGAAACATTTCATCATCAGGAACATCTGCCTTCGCAAAATGCGGTGCTCTTGGCCGTGCCTTAGGGGAAAAGGCCCCGGTTCAAGCGACGGAAAGGAACCGACAGGCGACAAGCCATAGCTTGTTTTCTTGGCTGCCGCGGTGATCGGTGTGCTCGGCACTTCGTCAGTCGTCACACCGGCTCAGGCCGGGTGCTACTATACGTGCAGCCTGTACAGACAAGGGCAATGCGTCGAGCACCGTAGTTGGTGCGATGGGCCAAGGGGGTGGTCGCATTCGTCATCGTACTAACCCCTCCGAACGGATGGGCTCTACTGCCGCACTAAACTTTGGGCCGCCTTTCGGCGGCCCATTGCTTGCGAAAGGCGGCGTTAAAATATGACTATCCCCTCGGCGGCGCGGCGAGGATTTAAGCTTTTCGCCGTGTTCTCCCCAGGCCAATCGACTTAGCGAGCTCGGAACGCCGGCTAGTGTAATTGGGTGCGGTCATTGGGTAATCTGAAGCCAGTTTCCAACGTTCCCGATACCGCTCTGGCTCAAGGCCGTGACCGCTGTGCAGATGGCGTCTCAGCATTTGACCCGACCATCCACAATCGAGGCAGGTGATCTTATCGGCAGAGATCGATCGGCGGATCGGCACAGCCGGGGTTAGGCGTTCCGGGCTTGCGATCTCGGGCTTTCCTAGAGCTGACAGAGCTGCGCTTACGTTGGAGATTAGTGCGGGCAATTGATCCGATGAGATGGTGTTGTGGCGCACGTAAGCAGCAACAATCTCGGTCACCTGTTCTTTCATTGAATTTTGCCTCCCCGTATGTCCGCCACTCTAGAACAATATCATCGTCGTTTAACTCGTTTCGTTCATTTGTGTCTCGGGAAGCGGTTTCCCTTGCGGACGGTGCATGTCGGCGAACTGACGCTAACAGACTTTAGCTCCCACACCACTCCGCTGAGTGTCCGCACCACGTGCGGCCCGTCTTGGGGTCGGGCTGCGGTTGATATGACAGGCTACAGGTTGTCTTAGTCGGATCGACAATGGACGTCGTCGCCATGATTCCTTCGACCACCTTTTCGACCCTGAGCAGGCGGCGATTCCACGGTCCAGGCATCCATGCGATCACGGGAGATGGTCTTCGCTTGACCGAGCTGCGTTTCCTCACTGCCATGCGACGTGAAGGCGCCCGTGGAAGCGTCCGGAGGCTGACATAGATGCGATCGTGATGCAGCGAGCTACGTAAGCCGTGCCCGGGGAATGTCATCGGCAACAATGGCCCCGCCGACGGGATCGAGGATGTACGTCGCGTCGATCGACGGTGCTATTGGTCTCGGTCGGCGATTTCCGCCAAGGCGTCATACTCCTCGGCGGTTTCGAGCAGTTCCTCGCCAAGCCGGTCGACTCCCCGCAAACGGCCATCTCGCGAAGCTCCGCCGCGCGCTCTTGGTACTTCGCCGCCAGCGTTTCGCGCGGCAATGCAGTCTTCCGCGACGGCTACCGTCGGTCGCTTTTTTTGCTCGGCGCTTTTATCCCCACAGCGCTTTCTGCCGATGCCCAAATTGCGCCGAACGCGCCAAGCACGAGCACCACCAGCGCAGTGTCCAGGTACCAGGGAAACATATGAAAGCTCCAATCAGGTAAGACGAAATCCGCCTCTCGGTGGTCACATTCTGGGTACAATTTGGTTAAATTTTTAACAGCGTGTCATTTACTGCAAATGCCGACGATTGATCGCAGGCTGGATACTCAATATCACTCGAAAGTGGAGATCCGCTCCGCGGCTGATAGACCGAGCGCGCATTAATATTCCTGACATGTTCTCATCAAGAACACCGCATACCGCAGTGTGTCGTCGAGGCGAGGTCGACCGCTACGAGCGCTGATTGGGGCTCGATTATTAAAGCGATTCGTTGCCGGGGTGTTCCTCGGGCGGCGCCAATTATGATGCCATGAGTGAGCGAAATTGTTGGACGAAGCGAAATGCAGTTAGCGTCCGCGGTTGTGGTGGAAAATCGACGGTGAGCGCGCGCCGGGCGGAAACTTTAACCTGGTCGTATCACAAGCCAAAGCTCGTTTGCCACTGGCGCGTGCCACATGTCGAGGTCGGTAGGCGTTGTTCAGCCGCAACTGCGCGCGCGAACGCGTTCATCAGGGTTGGCATCCCCGATTCTTCGCGAGGCGCGGCACGATAATCAGTATCGGAGGCTAGGTCGGGCGGACATATCAACGTTTGTCAGATCGAAACAGCCATGATCTTAGATATTCACGAGTAAAATTCGAGTATGTAAATAGTTTACGTTAAATATTGTTTAAAACAGGATACTTTTATAAAAGCCCACTTATGTTGAATCATGCCTGTAGATTATGCCCCTTCTTTGTTGAATTCGACAGACGATGGCCGTTTATGTCACTTCTGGAGGCGCCGACTCGACACGGAAAACACTAATTTGCTAGTAAACAATACCCACGTGCGACCCGGGTATATCGTCTGTGAGTTTGTTTGGCGCCGCGACAGCTAGGATCGCTGTTCTTTCCATTGCCGCTCTCACATGAAGACGCGCGACCTGCTTTTGGGGAAGCCTTGTTCGGATGATTGAACTGTATCGTCCGCTCATCTGTCGGCTTAAAGCGGACCTTTGCGCTCGTCTCGAGATATGGTACGGCGATCTGGACCGTTATCGGTGCGCTCGACGGCCCACGCCCAAGATTTCAGTAGTGGTATGGGGAGTTGCGCTATCTATTTGGGCTCTCGCCGCAGGAACCCTCGGCTGGGTCGTTGAGAGTTCAAAACACACCGTACCATTAGCGCTTTACCAGGAACCTCACGAAGAGGAGGAAGCTCACGCGCTCCAAGCGTATGTTACCGGATATAACACCGTCCCGAGCCAAACGAGCTCTCATCCGTGCATTGCAGCCTCCGGAGCGTATATCTGCGGGCGACGGGACGTCGTCGCGTGTCCTTCCGGATTTCGTTTCGGGGCCATCGTGGGCATCAGGGGCAACGCGTACATCTGCGAGGATCGCACGGCGGATAAGTACGCCACGCGGTTCGATATTAGCTGCGACAAGGACTGGGACTGCCCTTATCAAGTCGTAGGGTGGACAACGGTAAAACTGTTGGCCGAATAGCTTGCGCCCTCCTTCGGTTTGTGAAGCCGATCCTGTCACCGCCTACCGTTCGGTGTTGCCACACGTCCCGGATTTCCCCTCGGCTGAGCCCCGCGGGGCGTAGCTTCGAGCTGGGGCATAACCGATCGAACCACGGGCTTTCGCTCGTGATCGACTTAGCGACCGAAAGCGACCCCATGGAGGGCTGGCCCACGAATAAGTTCGATGGTCTCTCCACCGTGATGGTGATCGAGGAGGAATCGACGGCCAAGCGACACCAGAATGCCTGGATTTCCTTTTCACACCCTGCCAGCATTAAGTGTGCAACTCTTTCGATTTGGGTAACGCTTGACCATTGGCCGTCAAGCTTCAGTTTCAGCAGATCCTTGTGGATTGCGTAGTGCCACGACGCTCCGGTATGGCGCAGGTCGCGCGAGGTCAAATGAGGATCGGCCCGACCCGCTGTATCGCGCCAGCCCAACCTGACCTGATCTTACCTGCCGGCAGAGATTGGCATAGAGACCTGATCCAGTCCCGTCTCCCATCGGAACACGCGCCCCTCACGACAAAATCCTGCCTTACGAGCCATCAAGTCAGAATTTGATGGGGCTCGAAGGTGTAGTTGAGGGCAGCCCAGGAGCAGCCGGCGGTGGCGCCGCTTTCCGAACTGGTCGGGGCTGCGGGAGAGCGGGTGGTGGTTCAGCCGGAGTGGCTGCTTCCGCAGCCGATTGGGGTACTTCCCTCTGCACCCGCTCGGTTACTGGGCGCAAGCCAAAAGCGTATTTCGGCGGTTCACCGGGCACGGACGAGGGCGCTTGTTCCGATGCCGGCGTCGTTGTCGACTCACCCGGCTGCCGACTGGTTAGGGGCCGCAGACCAACCGCGAGTTGCGGCGCTAGATGGATGGCAGAGGCCTCAGCGCCAGCGGGCTTAGCAGCGGCATTGAGCGGCGGAACCACTTGCGATGCAACCGGTACCTGCCACAGGTTCCTAAGCCCGTAATAGCCGCCTCCCGCGACTACTGCGAAAAGGACGGTTACTCCAAGGACGCTCCCCCGTACCCATCTGAACGGCCGCTTCGGCTCTATGATTGGTATCGTTCGCCACCAATCCGCTTCTAGCGGTCGGATGGGCTCAACCTCTAGCTTCCCCGGCTCGCGTTTCATAGGGCGCATAATAAACCAAAACGGATCTGCCCTTAACCTGTTCAAAACACCCTGCGCGCGTCCGAAAGACCTGACATCGCGTATTGCGCCGCGCAGCTTGTGCTGGAACCCCCAATTGCGCCTGCTACTATCCTCGCTAACCATACTGGGCTAGCGGCCTGCCTCTCTCACCGAGACGCTCGCTTCCGCCCCTTATTGCGCCCGCGGCACGGGATCGGCGATTAAGCCGGCCCCGCTGCCGGTTACAGAACCGGCGATGGGTTGCGGTGGAATAGCCAATGAGGGACCTAGCCTAATACCGGACTTATCTCGATGATTTTCGGCACTCATCGCCAAATCGTCATATTCCTTGGCAAGCCCCTTCATCTGGTCCCGCAAATTTAAATCGATCATCGCCGCTGCTTTGCGTCGTAAATCCTCGGCGCGGCGGCGGTAATAATCGGGATTGAGCATGGAATAACCGTTCCGCCGCTGGACAAATGGGTCCTATCATTAGAACGGACATCAGCCGCGCTTGTTGCAAGCCAAAGGGCCGCGCCGCAAAAGCTCTCCGCGCGCACGTGCTCGATCTGCGCCGGATCGCGCGATGGGCAACGTCTTAGGCGTGAGGCCGCACAGATGCAGCGACAGGGAGCCATCGCAAATCGGTGACCAGTGCGGGCTCTAGGCCCGCTGAACCTGCCCGGCACCGGACTTACGGATGCCTCAAAATGGGGCAAATTCCTCCATCCGATCGATCGCAGAGCGAGGACGGCTATTGCTCATTGCGCACGCTTAGACGTGGCTTGCACGAGCACGATCGTCCCGTTTGCCAGTCGAAGCGCCACTCGACGCGCTGCCATCACACCCCGGCGCCGGGTGATGGCGCTGATCTTCATCGCGGCGTGTTACACCCGTCATAAAACTCTTGCCAGGTCGCACGTGAAACCCTCCCAGGACAGTGGACCACACTGCGGGGACCATCGCGGGGATGCTCAGCCTCGGCGCGGCTGGTTCTACGTTCTTGTTTAATCGCACCTCTGCGGCTGCGACGGATACGGGTCCCGCTTGCTCTGCGACCCAAGTTCCGCCCATCATGCGGCCCTCCCGCAGCGAACCAGAAATACGAGAGGAGATGTGCCGCCACGCTTCATTGCCGATGACTTCCCGGCGATCCGCTCCCGCATGGAGGAGCTTCGTCAGCCTGCGCAGCGTCAAACACCCGAGCAAGACCGACTCCTCGTGAAGCGCTTGGTGGTCGACAGGCAGGGCGTTCTGCCGGAACTCACAGAGTTTCTGTTGAAGTACACGAGACAGCGGCGGCTATTCTAACTTCTGGCCGAGGTACATTTACTTGGCGTTCTACCTGGCGAGCATCGCGTAGGTCAGCGCTCATGCCACGTCAGCGCCGCGTATAGGACCACCAAGGCTGTCGGTATGGCCACATCGACCATGTCGTGTCCTGGCCAAAACCGAAGTGCAGCGACGCCCAACATCACTGCTGCACCTAGGACTCTCGCGTCCCGTAGAACCGCAGGCCTGAATAGATGTCTCCGGCGACGCCTTCTTCGCATCCCAGTAGCTTACGCTGAAACCGCGACATCGCGTTCTGCGTTATGTTTGAAGCCGAACGTTCTGAGCACCCGATCTCGCGGAAGTACATAGCCCGCTTGCCTTGAGCGGGAGCGTCGGCGACGCGACCCTACGGTGCCGGGGCGGTGTAGCTCCAAGTCTTACCATCGGTGGCGATCGACGCCTCACCGTTCGCCTGTAGCTACCCCAGCCCATGCCTGATCGAGGTGTATGCGACGTCGTGGCCCTTGTCGGCGAGCGCCTTCTTGATCGCGGAAGCCGGCCTGGTGTAATCGGGCAGTGCCATCATCGCCTCAGCGATGTGCCGCGCGTTGTCGCCACGACGGGCATGTCGGGCAGCCGGTTTGACTTCGCTGCGTCTCTGCCGCCGCTGAGGAGCCGCCATTGTAGACTTCGCGGATCCGGCCCTGGCAGTGGTCGCCCTTGGTTTCGTGGTCCCGGAACGGAACTCGGCAACCGCCCGCGTTGCTGGCGCGTAACCTGGTTATACGCTTCCTGTCTGAATAGATTCGATGTGATCCATCAGATCGCTCACTGCACTCTTTGCCACTTCAAAACTCCTGCTTGACCAATGGTTATATGCGCGGCACCGCCCTGGACGCCCTGACCAACTGATAAAATCCCGGAGAGTGACAGCAGACTATCCCGTCTTACGAAGTACGATCAGCTCGGTTTCGACATCGGGCCACGTCCCGGGCAGCCTTTTCTTCTCGCTCATCAGATAGACGACATGCCGCAACAGGCTATCCGGCGACATCATTTCCATGTGGCTGACCTACGCGACCATCTCGGGACACTCAATGAGCACATTGGGAAGCGGCCTTTCGCCCTCGCTTGACCTAGTCAGCTTACAATATCTTGACTGGCTGTCGCACGGCGAAGGCGGGCATTGCTTTCGGCTTCCAGGTTCTCACCTGATCAGTACGAGCGTCGGCCGGGTCGGTGGAGGTGTCAGCAATAACATGTTTAAGAATCCAATTCTTAACGATGCATTTACCATTGTAAAGCTCTCATCGTCAGAAAAATAGGGAAGAAAATATCGAATAGATCTCGGGCGTTCACTGTATCTCTCCCCCGACCAAAGGATGCTTCTCTTGCAAGAGACACATTTGGTTGCGGCTATGGTCGCCAGGATGATTGATCGGCATGGAAGCAAATCTCTCGATGCGATAGCTCAACATTGTGAGATGGCCACCGCCATAGGTGATCAGCCGTCGCTCCATGCTTGGCGCGACATCGCGACTGCAGTCGAGCTCTTGCAAGGATTGTCCGCTGCCACGGCCGAAGCAACTGATGTTGTTTTCTCCCCGGGTCACGGGGAACGAGCGCAACACTTGGCGCTCGCCGAGATATCTGGCTAGCGATGGAGCAAAGGCGTATCCCATCGCCTTGCGGACAAAACATCCTCATTGTGGATGATGAGGCGGGGGTGCGCGACCTACTGGCGGAGGTCTTGCGGGAGAACGGGTACGCGGTTGAGGTTGCTGGAACAGTGGCTGAGGCGAGCGATCTTCTCGGCAAACGTGGGTATCAGGTTGTAGTGACCGATTGGCGTCTCCCAGATGGCGATGGAACGCTCATTGCCAATCTGGCCGCGGAGCTTGGTTCTAACGCCTTTCTGATGAGCGGCTATTTGTCCCGCATGTTGCCTGGCAATGTCGATCCACGGCAAACCCTAATGAAACCCGTTTTGCCTTCGGAGTTGCTGGCCGCCGTTCGCGCTTGCATTTGACGAAGCTTCCGCGACGCCAGGGATTTAGAAGGGCAAGCCGTCATCGTCGCGCCTATGTGCTGAGCCAGAGCTTTGGCGAGTTTACGCCTAGACCACAGACGCGGCAGTCAAGCAGGCAGATCACACATCGGAAGCTCAGGAGAGACGTGTCCCATATGACCGCGATGTCACCCGGAAATCACCCAAATCCAGCTTGCCCAACCATGGCGACAGGAGCACTACCAGGACCAGGAGCGCGCCTGTAGCGATAAGGAAACGCTGGATCAGGTGGATGGCCGGAGTACGCGGCTCAGGGCGCCACAGGTAACCGCACTACACCCCCAATCACCAGGGCAGTGAAGGTAGCATCAAAGAACCAATCGAGTGGATGCGGCTCATTCTGCGCGCACGCCAGTCCGTAAACACGAGCGGCCTGGAACGTATCCGTGGCGCTCTGCGGAGTGGATACAGGCAAATGACCGACGCGAGCACGCGCCGTGGCGTCGGCCGTGGCACTCGCTGCGCCGGTTCGTTTACGCGCACTTGGTAGAAGCCTCGCGGATCGCCAGGAATTAGCCAGCGGGCGATGAGGGCCACGACCCATGTAGGGCTAATGGCGTAGCGCTTTGAGGCGCCGAGCAGCGCGGGCAGAAAGACGCCGCCATCCCTGCTCTTTTGAGCTACGGGCGGTGATTGGGCTGGCGATGTTCGCCGACGTTGGTGCTCGCGACAGATTACCGGCGATGGAAGGACAGCTCTTCTACACTGTGACCTTGATGTTGCCACTCCGATTTGGACTGCACACTCGTGCTCCAAAGAGAATTCGTCGGGTTGGTCGTACGCGTCATGACGCATACGAGCAGGTTATGCTGCCCTCACCATAGAATTCGTAAGACCACCCAACCCAAAAAAAACATCCACACCAAAAAGGAACCTAGTGCGGCCGTGATAATAGCGGCTCCATAAAGAAGCGATAACAGCCGATATATTGGCCGGATTGTGGCCTCGGTGGCGGCAGTAGGCGCGTCGTACGGAATGGCGTTATCAGGCATCACAACGATCCGACGCTGGAGGGTCCGCGACACATCGGAGCAGTTAGCATACGTTGTATTTATCTAAAATATTCTCAATTTCGACATAGTTTAACAAAATTTTCAGATTTTCAATCACATAGGTTACGCCTACGCGCCCGCGTTGCCGCGCGACCAACGGAAGGCCGGACATGCTGCATTTTATGATCGACTGGACCGCCTCATCCTTCGTTCTCAGCCTGCTGGTCGGCGAAATGATCCGTGTCCACATGGAAGGCTAGCGGTCGGCCGTACCCTACCCTTAGCCTTCGATACTTTTGCCGCTGCTGCGCGCGCGTCGCGACAGCGCTCTCCGCCTCGATCTAGTTGAAATTCCCCCAAGGTCAATCGCGCAGCCTCCGTCGCGCAATACGGTGCTATCACGATCCGAACGACCGTAATGACGCGGCACGCGAAGGTCCGAGACCTAGCGCCCAAGCTGCGGTGCCGCGAACGCGATGTGAAGGGCCGCGCGGTCGTGTCGATAGGTGGTCATAGTTACCGGCGCCGCAAACCTGGAATTCGACACCCCAGCCGGTGGCTCCCGTGGATTTTTGTCCTCGGGTCTAGCCCCCGCCGCCTCGATCACTTCCAAATCGGCGGTCAGGGTCGCGTACATCTCCGGAGAGAGCGCACGGCAGAACCTTAAGCGGACCTACTACGGTCGTAGTACCGGCACGTTGAGCGTTCTATATTAACCATATGTCGACGGCCGCTTTCTCCGACGACGAATACGCCGCCGATCACTGAGGATCGGGTCGATGCCGCTTAGCGCATACACAAAACGTATCGTCGCACAGAAATGGATGTTTCGGGGCGGAGCTTTTCTCGCGGCTGCAAATTTACTTGGAGTGCAACGGCAAAACTCAGAAGACGCACTAATGGTAAGTTTGCATCTGCTTTGTCAGGGCATGGAACTGTTCCTAAAAGGCCTATTATCAGATAAAGACTATGATCTGTATTATCCTAAACTGAAATTGACCGGCCCCCGTTTAGTGGTCCGGTTGGAATGTTAGTTTAGGGTTGGCCGCGGCGCCAGCGTAGGCCATGCGGCGAGTGCCGGGACGAACACCTCCGGGGCTGGAGCGCGATAGCC
>Ga0210398_10003224_pt1 | contig 15701 bp, 13 predicted proteins | sample IncBWC4OmetaG_FD_161047 | JGI IMG/M metagenome (GOLD analysis project Ga0210398, IMG submission 161047) | Forest soil microbial communities from Barre Woods Harvard Forest LTER site, Petersham, Massachusetts, United States - Inc-BW-C-4-O | ecosystem: Environmental > Terrestrial > Soil >...
GCCCAACACTTCCCGCACCTTTCGTGAGAGGCTTTGCAGGGTGAATGGTTTTTGGAGAAATGCTTTGCCGCTCTCGATGGCGCCTTCGCTCACGATGGTGTCTTCGGTGTATCCGGAAAGATAGAGCACTTTAACCTCGGGGCGGGCAACGACAAGCTGGTCGGCAAGTTCGCGCCCGCTCATTCCGGGCATGACCACATCCGTGATGATCAGGTCAATCTTTCCCCGATGGGCCGCTGCAACCGCCAAACCAGACTGCCCGTTTTCCGCTTCGAGAACGTGGTAACCCTTGCTGGCGAGAGTCTCACGCACCAGTTGCCGTACGGATTCTTCGTCCTCGACCAGGAGTACAGTTTCGGAGCCGCCGACGGCGCTGCGCGAAGCCGGCGCGGCTCCGTGGGCTTCGGCAGTCTCCTCACCGCGAGGCAGGTAGATGTTGAAGGTGGATCCCCGGCCGATTTCGCTGTGCACCATCACATAGCCTCCGCTCTGTTTGACGATTCCGTAAACGGTGGAGAGTCCAAGCCCGGTGCCTTTGCCTTTTTCCTTGGTGGTGAAGAACGGTTCGAAAATGCGCGACTGCGTTTCGCGGTCCATGCCCGCTCCATTGTCGCCAACGGAGAGCAGGACGTAGTGGCCGGGGTGAATGAAGGTCTGTTCGCCGCGATAAGCGTCGTCGAGCGTGATGTTGCGAGTTTGGATCACGATCTGACCGCCGCCCGGCATGGCGTCCTTGGAATTGACGACCAGGTTCATCAGCACCTGTTCGAGTTGCCCGGCGTCGGCCCGAGTGCAGCCCGCGTCGGGAGCGAGCCGGGTTATGAGCTCGATATTTTCGCCGATCAGGGGCCGGAGCAGACGCTCCATGTCTTGAACCACGGCGTTCACGTCCACGATTTTGAGCTCGAGCATTTGCTTGCGGCTGAATGCCAGCAGTTGCCGGGTCAGCGTGGTGGCTCGGTCGGAGGCCAGCTGAATGGCGCGGGCCTTTTCGTGGAGCGGATGATCGAGATCCAACTGCCCGAGTATCACTTCGGTGTAACCGCTGATGACCATGAGCAGGTTATTGAAATCGTGCGCGACGCCGCCGGCGAGGCGCCCCACGGCCTCCATTTTCTGGGCCTGGCGGAACTGATCTTCGAGGAGACGGCGTTCCGTGACGTCTTCGGCGATAGCTTCGAGCACGTCGGCAGGCTCATCGGCATTGCTGACGGCGCGGCCGCTGATGCGGACCGTGATGGGGCTGGCATTTTTCCGCTTCCACTTAACCTCGATCCCGTCCATCCTGCCAACGCGCCGGAATTCATCGATCAGCCGCGTGTGTTCTTCCGGGTGCATGAACACTTCTTTCTGAGGATCGAGAGCCAGCAATTCTTCCGGAGACTCGTAACCCAGCATGGCGATAAGTGCCGGATTCACATCCAGGAACTTTCCTTCCAGGGTGGCGCGGTAAATGCCGTACACTGAACTCTGCACCAGCGAACGGTAGCGCCACTCCGAGCGACGCAATGCCTGCTCGTTCCGTTTGTGCTCCACGGCGCTGGCTACCTGCTGCGAAACGAAGGTCAGAATTTCCTTGTCCCTTTCCGAGAAGCGAACATTCCTGGAATAGGTTTGCACCACTACCGCGCCGAAGCTGTGTTCCCCCACCTTCAGCGGGACCCCCATCCAATCCAGCGATCGGGCGCCGGTGCGCTCGACTTCTCCTTGTTCCTCCAGTTTTTGGAGGACCTCGGGAGTAGCCAGCAGCGATTCGCCGGTCCGCAGAACGTATTCGGTCAAACCCCTGTTCCGCTTCCGAGATTTGGGCGCGGCGTCGCGCTCGTCGACGAAGTAAGGGAAGCTGAGTACGTCAGTGGACGGATCATAGAGCGCGATGTAGAGGTTGCGGGCGTACATCAATTCACCCACGATGCTGTGCACGGCTGCAAAAAATTGCTGGAGATCGTGCGCAGTGTTGCTGATGTTGGCCACGCGATACAGGGCCGAGTTCAGTGCCTCCGCCTGCTTGCGTCTTGAGATGTCACGGAAAATCGTGTGGACGGCTGTGTTTTTGCCGTTGACAACCGTGGGAGCGCTCGAGACCGCAACGTCGAAAACGGCGCCGTCCTTGGTCCGGCGCTGAGTGTCGATGGTGATTTTCTCGCCGCGTTCCAGGCATTCGGCGATCCAGCGAATTTCCGCTTGGCGCTCCGGGGGTACGATCAGGGGTTGCAGGATGCAGCCGAGCACTTCGTCGACCTGGTACCCAAACATGCGCAGGAAAGCGTCATTGACGCAAAGTACTCCCGCGTCGATGGACTCAATCGCCAGCGCGTCCGGCACATTCTGAAACAGTCGTTCGAGGTGGTCCAGGCGGGCCGGGTCGATCTGGGTGCCGGCCTCGCTCCAGCGGAGCGGGGACAGGGCTGACGTGCGTTCGACTTTGTTTCCCGAGCTTTCCGGAGACAGAAATGCGGGGGCAGCGCCGCTTTCCAGCGCTTTTTTCAAACGCTCGACGCGTGCGAGTTCCTCGGATCGTGATCGGGTGACACGTTCCCCCACGCGGGACTCCCCCTCTTTTCGCTTAATTCCTGGCGTGCTCCTCGGAGATGGTAAAACGCTGGGGCACGGACGAGGAAGTTACGGGAGTAATCCGGAGTTAGCTATTTGGGAAATCGGAAAACCCAGCATCGTGTTACATCTGCGGGGTTTACGCCTTGGTGGCCAGCATCTGGCAGACCCGGCGGATAGTGTCGCGCTGGTTGTCGTTCAAGGTCAGAAACTCGAAGCCGTAATGCAGACCCTGGCCGTAACGCACGATGGCCCGCACCTTGAGAGGATAAGGGCTGAGCGGCAAGGGGATTTCGAGGGTCACGATTTCGCCTGCTTCGAGATTACCGGTGAGAGTCGCGCCGATGCCGTCCTGTCCGAGTTCGGTGGAACGCCCCCAGCAACTGCGGAATTCTCCAGCCTGAAACATTTTTACCTGCATACGCAAATCGATGGCGAACCTGGGATAGCGGCGCGTGTAGCCAGGCGCCTTGGCGCCGGGTGCATCGGTCGTCTTTGTCTTCGCGCGGGCTGTCATGGCATACGCCTGTTTTTCTCTTCCGCCGGACGCGCTCTAAAGTCGTCTAGTTCCCGTGCAGCAAATATCCCGGCTCCAGCGGCAGCTTGCCGGCAATCTTTACCACCGCGACGCCGCTGTTGATCGAATAGACGTCCACCACTCCCACAGCTCCTGGGATGGACGCCACCTTGTTGACCAGTTCTTCGTCGGAGTCGACCATCATAATTGCCGGATGCCCCATGCGCCCGTGATTGGCAGAGGCAATTAATTCCCGCACTCCGCTCTCCGGCATCTCATAAATCTTCTCCAGAAGTATTTTGGTTTCCGGCGCCGAGGTGCTGCGCATGATGAAAGTGACGGGCTTGCCGTCGGGCCAGCGATTGGTTTGTCCCTTGCAAACCTTGACCAGGTCCGCGAGGGTCAGCGTGTTGATTGTGTTCGCTTTGTTGGAGACGAAGGCGAGATCTCGCGCCGCAGCCAGCGAAACGCTGGCTAGCAGAAAAAGTGCGGCGATCATTGCGCGACGATAGAACAATTTCTTCCCCTCACCGGCCACACCTGGCCTTGTCCAGATTCTCCCGCAATTTCTTCAGCGACTCAACGGCAACGAAGGCCATGTACCTTTGGTTGGACTCCGTCTTAGAGGGGAGGGAATCGATTCGCTTAGACTCGCACGCTTTTTCCGTTACGGTTTACTGGGCGCGCGACTTTACGTGCTGGCTTTTCCTTAAAGGCAGCGCCGCTGAAGCACCAGAACCCTGCCGCGGTTCCCCCGGCAAACACAGACCAAAGCGCCGTCTGTGCCCAGCCCGCGTAGTTTTCCAATCCGGTATTTGCCAGATCCCAGAACGTGAGCGGCCACACAATGATCACGTAAACCCCGACCACCCCGAGCACCAGCGTAAAACCCACGAACACGGCCGCCACTCCGGCGGACAGGCTTTCAAAGAGCAGCATCGACCAATGCTGGTCGCTGGAATTGCCCTGCAAATTTTGCGCACGCGGTCTCTGGACGAGCGGCGACATGAGCCTCCTGGCTTGGGCCGGTTGCTTGGGAGAACAGGCAAGGCTCCGGCGTGGTTTTGCCAGAGCGCTGCCTTCCAGGCTAGAGAATAGAATTCGCTGAGGAATGCTCCAAGTTACTTTCGACACTTTCGACGCGCGGGCAGAGCGATGGCAGCGGCGCGGAAGGCAGACAAAGAGCGGCTCAACCGTTGCCCGGATGCAACTTGGCGAGCCGGCGAGCGGCTTCGTCGAGGGTGTCCGGCTTCTTGCAGAATGCGAATCGTACCTGCCGCGCTCCGTCCCGCGGATCGCGATAGAAACTTGAACCGGGCACGGCAGCCACACCGATTTCTTTGACCAGATGCTGCGTAAACGCGATGTCGTCCGCAAATTCGAACGCGCTGATGTCGGTCATCACGTAGTAGGCGCCGCGCGGTTGAAAGCAGCGAAACCCCGCGGCAGCGAGGGCGGGCACAAGGTGATCGCGGCGCTTGCGATATCCCTCAGCCAGCCTGGTGTAGTACTCCGGCGGGAGGCTCAAAGCTGTTGCGCCCGCCTCCTGCAGAGGAGCTGGCGCGCCCACGGTCAGAAAGTCGTGCACCTTGCGGATCGCGTTGGTGATTTTCTCCGGCGCTACCGCCCAGCCCACGCGCCATCCCGTGACGCTGTAAGTCTTCGACATTCCGTTAATAGTGACGGTGCGGTCGCGCATGCCTTCGAGCGACGCCATCGAAATGTGCTCGGTGCCGTCGTAAAGGATGTGCTCGTAGATTTCGTCGGTGATCGCAAGCACGTCGAACTCCACGCACAAGTCGCGAATCAGTTCGAGCTCGGCGCGGGTGAATACTTTCCCCGTGGGATTGTTGGGCGTGTTAAGGATGATCGCTTTGGTATGACGGTGAAATGCCTGGCGCAATTCCTTTTCGTCGAACGTCCACTCGCCGAATGCATCGGCGGGGGGATGCAGCTTCACAAATTTCGGCTTGGCTCCGCTCAACACCGAATCCGGACCGTAGTTCTCATAGAACGGCTCGAAGATGACGACTTCATCTCCCGCATTGCAAACTGCCAGCAAAGTGGAAATCATCGCCTCGGTCGAGCCGCAGCACACCGTGATGTCTTTTTCCGGATCGACGGAAATGCCCTGCCACACGCCCATCTGCCGCGCAATCGCGTTGCGCAGATTCTTGGCGCCCCAGGTGATGGCATATTGATTGACGTCAGCCGCAACGGCTTGCTGGGCAGCCTGTTTAATTTCTGCCGGCGCGGGGAAATCAGGAAACCCCTGCGCCAGATTGACCGCGCCATAAAGCATGGCTTGCCGGGTCATCTCGCGAATCACCGACTCGGTGAAATGCTCAACTTTGTCGCTGAGAAAATGCTTGGATTGGGTAGAAGTAATCTCCGTCATAAACGCGCCACCCCAAAGTTTACTTCTTCACCTGAATCCCCAACTCTCGCAACTGCTTTTCACCCACGGGCGTGGGCGCATCCACCATCAGATCCACCGCTCGCGCCGTCTTGGGGAAGGGAATTACTTCGCGCAAGCTTTCTGCCCCCGCCAGAATCATCACAATGCGGTCGAGACCCAGCGCGATTCCTCCATGCGGGGGCGTGCCATATTCCAGTGCTTCCAGAAAGAATCCGAAGCGCGCTCGCGCTTCTTCTTCTGTCATGCCCAGGGCGCGGAAGATTCGGCTCTGCACATCCTGGCGGTGAATACGAATCGATCCCGACCCCAACTCCGTGCCGTTGAGCACCACGTCGTAAGCCAGCGCGCGTACCGCGCTCAGCTCCGACTGCGGATCGTGCAACGACTCCACGCCCGCCTCCAGCTTGGGCATGTCCTCTTCATGCGGAGAGGTAAAAGGATGATGCGCCGCCATCCAACTCTTCTCGCCTTCGTCCCACTCGAACATGGGAAAATTCGTGACCCAAAGGAAACGGAAATCCTTCGCCGGATCGCCGGTCTTTTTGAAAATGCCGTGACGCTCGGCATACTTCTGCGCCAGCGCCAGGCGCAACAGGCCAGCCGACGCGTAAATCGCCAGCTCTTGCGGGGTGACTTTGCGATGCGTGGGAAGGGCGGTCTGCTCGCCGGTTTGCGCCGATCCGGCAACGATCGCGATCAGATCGCCGGCCTCGACCGCAGCTTTCGCCGAAATTTTCGCCGCCGCCTCCGGAAAGTTCTTTTCAATTCGCTTGAAATCTTCGAACACTTTCGCGCCGCCTTTGGAAATGAATAGCGGCTTGATGCTGTCGCGTTCGGCGCGCGAAAGCTCGCCCACCTTCGGAATACGAATCGCGACAATAGGCAGATTCGTGTTCAGCGCCAGTTGCTGCAGGTTCTCTGGGGCGAAACATTCCTTCACGTCGACAAACGCCGGCAGCCGCAGATCCGGCTTGTCGATGCCATAGAGCCGGATCGCTTCGTCATAGTCCATCCGCGGAAACGGCGTTTTGATCGTAGATCCCGCCGCGGCGAAGGCTGCCGTCAGAAATCCTTCCACCACTTCCCACACGCGCTCGGGTTGCGGATAGGACATTTCCAAATCGATCTGCGTGAACTCCGGCTGGCGGTCGGCGCGCAGGTCTTCGTCGCGGAAGCAGCGCACGATCTGGAAATATTTATCGAACCCCGAAATCATCAGGATCTGTTTGAAAAGTTGCGGCGATTGTGGCAGAGCATAAAATGTTCCCGGCTGCACGCGGCTCGGAACCAGGTAATCGCGCGCCCCTTCCGGCGTGGACCGTGTCATGAAAGGCGTTTCAATTTCAAAAAAACCTTGCGCGGACAGATAATCGCGGATGGCCTTCGCCACCTTGTGGCGCATCTCGATGTTGAACTGCATCACGTCGCGCCGCAGATCGATGTAGCGATATTTCAGGCGGGTTTCTTCATTGGTCAGCGCCGTGTCCGAGGGCAGGAACGGCGGCAGCTTCGATTCATTGAGGATGCGCAACTCTTCTGCCACGAGTTCCACCTCGCCGGTCGCCATATTCTTGTTTACGGTGTTGGCGTCGCGCAGCTTCACCGTGCCGGTAACCGCAATCACGTACTCGTTACGAAGCGCTGCTGCCTTTTCATGGATGGCGGCATCGCGCTCGGCGTTGACCACGATCTGAGTCACGCCGGTGCGGTCGCGCAGCTCAATAAAAAGCAGGTTTCCGTGATCGCGCCGCCGGTTCACCCAGCCCATGAGCACGGCCTTCTTGCCAGCGTCGGAAGCGCGCAGCGCTCCGCACATGTGCGTTCGTCGTAGATCGCCTAAATAATCGAGCAAGCTGTGTCCTTACAGTGAAAGTGCGGATGGTCCGCCGAATCCTTGATTATAAACGCAGGCGCCCCGCGCGCCCCGCTCCCGGGATTGCGCGGCGGCGCAGAACTGTTAGCATGATGCACTCGTTCTGACTGGAGCTTCTGCCTTGAATCCGCTGAATATCATTTCGTTGATCGTTCTTAGTCTTCATCCGGTCGCGTTTGGTTTTAATCCGGTCGCGATTTTCACTCCGCTGACAGTCTTCGGCCTGGTCGCGGTGATCGCCATGGTGGTGTGTTATGCCTATGAAAATCGATCGCCGGGATTCATTCTGGCGTTCGCTGTAGCCTGTGTGCTGGGATCGATTTACGGATTCCTGCAGGGTGCGTGGCCGTTTGGTGCGGTGGAACTGGTGTGGTCGGCGATTGCTATCAGCCGCTGGCGCAAAGCGCGACAGTAGGGCTCGATACGGACAACTGCACCTGGCCGGCGCCGAGGGGCGGCTTTTACTTTCCTTTAGTGGCTTTTCCGTCCATCACGGTGGTCCACTTGGTTCCGTCCTGCGACATTTCGAACGTAAAATTGTACGACGTAGACGACGTCATCTTCATCGTGAAGCGGCCTTTCATGACCATGCCGCCTTCTTTTTCGTCACCCAGCCAGGTCCAGGTATCAGCGTCCAGCGAACCGCGGGAGTCCTCGAACTCGCCCCAACTGTTGAATTCGCGGTAGGTGTAGGTCTTGTCGTCCTTGGAATAGCCCATCACCGAGATTCCGGTACCGTCACCCATGGAGCTTTTGAACTCGGCATGGCAGACCAGAAAAAATGCGCCATCCATCCACTCGCATTTCTGGATCTCAGTCATCTTTCCGCCCGGTCCCATGGCGCCCGGCTTCATATCGCCATCTAGGGTCCAGGAGCCGGTGAGAACGTCGAGCTTCTTCAGTTCCGGCCCCGGCTTGGGCATTTCCTGCGCCAGCGCAGCGGCGGCAACAATCGTGCACACCGCTAAAGTGATCCCCGCTTTTTTCATGACCGCATCTCCCCGAATAAGCTTTTCTCGCTCCTAAGTTCGAACAGGAGGCAAAAACTACTGAAGACAATAAACCTGGTCAGAGCATGCTGATCTTAGGCCCGGTTTACGAGCGAGTCAACGCACCTCTCATTGGACGAGCTTTGCGCTACTTTGTGATCACCCCGCAGGCGATACGGTCGCCGGAGTTGCCGGAGGGATCGGTCTTGTAATCGTCCGCCTTGGCATGGATGACGATCGCCGTGCCGCCATTAGTGAATAGCGAATGGCTGTCCGTGCCAAGGTCCACATCGCCGGTCTTGAAACGGAGCTCCGCTTTTCCCTGCGCGTCGACGGTGATGTTCTTCATGTCGCCGGCGTGATGGCCTTCGGGACTCTCGAATCCGTGTTTCTTGCCTTCGGGATTGAAGTGCGGGCCGGCTGATTTGAAGTCCGGACCATCGCACTTGGCGTTCTGATGAAAGTGGATGCCATGCTCGCCCGGCGGCAGGTCATGAAGCTTGAGCTGCACGCCGATAAGGCGTTCGCCCTCTTGCGAGAGAATGACCGATCCCACGCTCTTGCCCTGGGCGTCTTTCAGTTCAACTATCGTCTTGGCCGCGCTTACGGCGGAGCAAAGAATCACAAAAAGAGATAAGCCAACAGCGGAAGAAACCAGGCGTTTCATAGGGGCGAGCCTCCTGTCTGGGATGATTATAATTAAGTTCGCGGGAGCCTGGATGGGTACCAGAACAGGACAGGCTGGGGATGCCGTCCACCATAGTTTGTCCACAAAGATGTGGAGTATACTGCGGGTCAGAAGCAAATTCTTTGGGGAAAAGTGCAATCATGGGTTTGAATGCAGTGGAAGAAGCCGCGGAGCAGGTTCCGGCGGATTATTTTCAGGCGCTGGAAGAGAAAGTTTATCGCACCATCGAGATGTACAAGTCGGCGCGGCAGGCGCAAGCGACGGCCGAGCGTGACGCGCAAAGAGCACGGCAACAACTGAGTGAACGCGACGAGCAGTTGGACACGCTCCGTCGCGAAGGCGTTCAGTTGCGCAAAGAGCGTGAGGAAATTCGCAGCCGCGTCGAGAAGATGCTGGCGCGGATCGAGTCGATGGCCGAGGAACAGGCCAGCTAAGGCCGCAGCCGTACACTACGCGGTGAATGCGGACGAACGCTGAGTCAAGGCAGAAACAACAGGGTTTCCATTTCGGGGAAACATATATGGCTACGGCAACCAAGGATCAACTGGTGAAGGACGCGCAGAACGCGAGCGTGCGGGTGGAGATTTTTGATCAGGTCTACAACCTGCGGGGGTCTGATCCGGAATATATCCTCAAACTCGCCGAATATGTGGACGGCAAGATGCGCGCCGTCGCCGAGGCCACCAACACCATTGATACCGTTCGCCTGGCGGTGCTGGCGGCGCTGAACATTGCCGATGAACATCATCTCTTGCAGCGGATGGTCGATAGCGGATCCACCGATTACCAGAAGCGCGCGCATCTGTTAGCCGATGCGCTGGATGAAGTGCTGCAGGAGAAGCGCAAAGCGGGCTGACCCTATACGAAGAGTTACGACTACACCCCGTCTCGTTTAGCAGCCGGAGACGAAGAAACCGTCAAGCTTCACTCGATCTCGACGGGCAAAAACACCCCTCCACGCGCGAGAATCTCCACTAAAGACACCAATAAAGACACCAGCTAGCCGCTGGTCTCTTGGTTGCGCCTGTCGCCGGGCGCGTCGAGCACCTCGCGTACTTTCGCGACCAACGCCGCCAGGGAAAACGGTTTGGGCAGGAACCAGAGTCCTGCGTCCAGGACGCCATAATGCACAATCGCGTTACTGGTATAGCCGGAGACGTAGAGCAGCTTTACGCTGGGCCGAATTTGCGCTACTTGCTCGGCAAGTTGCCGGCCATTCATTTTGGGCATGACCACGTCCGTCACCAGCAGGTGAATCTCATGCGGATGGGTGCGGCACACAGCCAGCCCTTCTTCCGGATTGGCGGCAGCCAATACCTTGTAGCCACAATGAGCTAGCACCGAGCTCGCCAGTTGATTGAGCTGCGGGTCGTCCTCCACCAGCAGGATCGTCTCGGTCCCGCGTTGGACGCCCGAGGGGCGACTTTCCGCCGTCAACGGCTGAGCCGCCTGGTCCACGCGGGGAAAATAGATCTTGAATGTCGTCCCTTGGCCCAGCTCGCTATAAACCCAAATGTAGCCTCCACTCGCCTTGACGACTCCATAAACGGTGGAGAGTCCGAGCCCGGTGCCTTTGCCGGGTTCCTTAGTGGTGTAGAAGGGCTCAAAGATATGAGCCAGAGTTTCAGCAGACATGCCGATGCCCGTGTCGCTGACGGCTAGCATTACGTATCGTCCGGGTTCAACCGGTTGATGCTCGCGCGCGTAGGCGTCGTCGAGTTGGATGTTCGAGGTTTCCAGAGTCAGTTTCCCGCCGTTGGGCATCGCGTCGCGTGCATTCAGGGCCAGGTTCATCAGCACCTGCTCGATTTGTCCGGGATCGGCTCTCACCGTGCCCAAATCAACCGCCGGAACGGTGAGCACTTCAATGTCTTCGCCAATCAGCCGCCGCAACATGGTGTCGAGATTCAGCATGACGTTGTTGAGGTCGATAAGCCGCGGCGAGCGAACCTGCTTGCGGCTGAAGGCGAGCAACTGGCGGGTAATGCCGGCGGCCCGATCGGCGGCCGATTTGATCTGGGCCGTCCCTTCAGCCAGTCGGCTGCCGGCTGGCAAGCCATCGATCAGCAGTTGCGTGTAACCCAGGATCACGGTCAGGAGATTGTTGAAATCGTGGGCGACGCCCCCGGCCAGGCGGCCAACCGCTTCCATCTTTTGCGACTGGCGTAACCTGTCTTCCAGCACAACACGCTCGGTAACATCCTGCACCAGCGAAGCAACGCCCAGCACCCGTCCGGAGTCGTCGACCAGCGGCGTGTTATACCACTCGCAGGAGATCGTCCTGCCGTCCTTCGTGATGTTGTCGTTCGTGCTGCGCGCTCCGCCCCGTTGCGCGAGAAGATCTTCCCAAACACGGTCGACGTGAACCTGGAATTGGGCAGGCACGGTAAAGCTGCCGTGCTGCCCGATCGCTTCCGTGCGCGAATATCCGAACATGCGTTCGGCGGCCGGGTTCCAGGAGACGACGCGGAACTCCAAGTCCCATTCGATCACGGCGAGCGGCGTATGCTCCACGTGACCCCGCAACCTCTGCTCTGACTTGTAGATCTCCTCTTCCACGTCTTTGCGATCCGTAATATCGCGGCAGATGCCCAGCAGTCCAACCACCTCGCCGTTCGGGTCGCGAAAAGGACCTTTGCTGGAAAGGTAGGTGCGAGCGACGCCTCCTGAGGTGGCACCCTCCTCATAAGTTTGCATCGAGCCCGATTGCATGACCTCGCGGTCCCGCTTCATGATCTCGCGGCCCTCTTCAGGGTTAAAGAGTTCCACGTCGTTCCTGCCAATCACCTCTTCCGTGCGCCGCCCGAGAAAGCGTCCGCCGGCAGAATTGATCATCAGATAACGCCCTTGCAGATCTTTCACGAAGACCGCGTCCGTGGTGCCCTCGGTGATGCCCCGCAGAAGCGCGAGATTCTTTTGTAACTCTCGAGAACTGATGAGCAACTCGTTTTGCACGACGAACATGCGTCCCCCGGCGGCGGCAAACGACACCATAGCCAGGATGACCGACCACAGGAACTGCTCTTGCGCGATTCTCAAAACGAGCGGAAAGACGATGGCGGGGATAAGCAGAGGAGAGAACTGCGCCAGCAACTGCATGCTCGTGGCACGAGGCTCGGCCTTCGGCAAATTCTGCTCGCTGTCGGTCCAAGTGGCGGCAAAGCCGGACAGAAGACAAAAGCTGAGCGTCCACGGGAGATCGAGCCATGTGCCCTCCCGATAAACTCCCGCAGATATGGCGTAGCGGGTGGTGTTGGTCGTGATTCCGAAAAAGAAGAAAAAGGCAGCGAGTTGAAAAAAAAGCGCGCGTGCGGTTCGGACCGGAGTGAGTAGCCCTCGCATCAGGAAACTGAGCGCCAGGAGGCTGAAGAAGAATAGCGCCACGTGAAAGGTACGAACGAACATGGCGCCTTCCGAGGACTGCCATCTGGAGGGAACATAGAGTAGCGACAGCTCAAGAGATAGCACCAGGGCGCAGACCTGCAGAAAGTCGCACAGACGCAGCCAGCGGAATCCCTTGTCCGGGTCGCTTGGGCTGAGAAACAGCGTCATCATGGCGGGTACAGCCCAGAAAAATACCAGGACGTCACTGGGCCAGATCGCGCCGTAGGGAGCGTGCAGATAATCGAAGTAGAATGTGTAGGCGAACTGACTGAGAAAAGCGAGTGCTAAAGACAGAGAAACCAGACGCCAAACGCGCCTGCCAAAAGCGCCGGATTGGCGTGCAGCAAACCAGCAGACGATGGCGGCAAAAAGGGCCGATACCGCATCGGTCCAGTGACCCCAAACAGAAGCAAAACGGGTGCCGTAACTGCTGGCAACTAGCGCCAGGTGCACAACCACCAGAATCGCCGCCGCCCCGAGCGCTGACGCGCGCAGTTTGGACATTACTCAGACTTCTCCAGCGTATCGCCGACCCGCCAGCGAGCACGCATTGGGCCCGAAATTTCTGCGTACTCAGTCATGAACTCACAATTGGTCAGTAGAATCAAGTCCTTCCGTGGTCCGAGGGAGGCGAATCGGCCATCTGCACCGGGGAGCACTGCAGCCTTCCGATAGCTTGTTTCTTTTCGGGATGCCCTCATTGGTAGTCGCTGGCAGGCCCATTCGTGAACCGGGCATTACTTTGGTTGCAAACCACCTGCCAACTATTTGCGGTCTTCCACTTGCCAAGCGCAAGGGTTTTGCCTAGCATCCAGATTGAAAGCCGACCTGCGGGGTTGGTGATGACGGTAACCGATTTTTGAACCAATGCTGAATGAACGGGGACTCGACTCGAACTAGGATCCGGTGTGCGACGCTCCGTCATGCGGAGATGCCTAAAGGGTCTCGGCGGGTTCCCAACGTCTACCGACGGGTTCATTCTCGGCCCGTCACACGGCACAGTGGGTCGGCTTTGTTGTTTTGACGTCGATCGTGTGGGGCGGGCACTGTTGTCCGCCGACCCTATCCACAACAATTAGGAGCATCTAGCACCCCCGCCCACTCCTGCTAGACTGATCGAGTAGCGAATCCAACGAGTTCTGCATCTAAATTATCTGTGTATCCACAACTCCTGCATTATGGAAAGTTCTTCCTGCCGACCTATGGATTCCTGGTCTCACTCGGAGTCCTCGCGGGCCTGTGGCTAAGCGTCCGCAACTCCGAACGCCTTGGCATGGACGGCGAAAAAGTCTGGAACTTCGGAATCCTGGTGGTGCTCTGCGGAATACTCGGCGCGAAGATTCTCTATGTCATCAACGATTGGAGCTATTACTCGGCCCATCCCGGAGAAATTTTCAGCGTCGCCACCTTGCAGGCCGGCGGAGTTTTTTCGGGCGGCCTGATCGGGTCGTTCCTGGCGGCGGCGTGGTATATCCGCCGCCATCACTTGCCCGCGCTGAGGATTTGCGACGCCTTCGCTCCCGGCCTGGCGCTGGGCCATGCCATTGGGCGCCTGGGTTGCTTCGCCGCCGGATGTTGCTATGGCAAGGAAACCCAGCACTGGTGGGGTGTCACGTTTACCAATCACCTGGCGAATGAGATCACAGGAACGCCGCTGCACGTGCCGCTCGAGCCGACACAGCTGTTTGAGTCAGCCGTGGAAGTGGCGAATCTTATCATTCTCATGTGGCTGCTGAAGCGCCGCAAGTTCGATGGCCAGGTGTTTGGCGCGTTCCTGTTCATCTACGGCGTGGCGCGATTCTTCCTCGAATTCCTGCGCGGCGACCCCGGCCGAGGTTCGGTGTTCGGCGGAGCCATGTCCGGCACGCAGTTGATCGCCATTGGCCTCGTCCTCGGAGGCGGGCTGATCTGGTGGCTGCGGCCAGGAGCGAAGGCGTTTCAGGCGCAGCCGGCGGAAGCCACGCGGTAGCGCGGGGCTCGGATCTTACGGGCCGTCAGTCTCTAATCCTCGTAGTCCTCGCAAAAATAATCGAGCTCGTTTGACCCCTTGGGATTTTTCAGCAAGGCCTTCAGCCGCTTACGCACATCCACTCCGGGAGTCTTCTGCGCCTTGATGTACTCCTGGTAGAGTTCGATCGCCCGTCGTTTCGCCTGGGGCGCGCCCGCTTTGTAGTTTGCCGGATTGGAATACTCGTCCGGCTCCATTTGTGACACATTCCACCAGGTCGCGTAGGCGTTGGCCAACTCCAGGCGGACGCGATTCGATACTTCCGATCCCGGGTACTTCTTAAGAAACCTTTCGCCGTGTTTGATAACTTTCCGGAATTGATCCGGTCCTTCCTGGCAGGCACCCTCACTCCAACCCATCAACGTCATCATCAGGAAGGCATGCCGCCCCCAGCGAGAGTCCAGGTGTTTTGCCGCCAGTTCGTTGAGGTCCACAGGATCTTCGCGGAGGGTCCATTCACCGTCGGGGCCGTAGTAAAAATACTCGAGCCCAAGATCTCGAAATCGCGCCACATCCCGGGTGGGCACCCGCTCGGTCGCCAAGTCTTGACTCCCAGCAGGAAGACGGTTCGGCACAAGCTCATGGATGCAAAACGCTCTGGCGGCGTAGAAAGCCGAAGTCTCGGGCGTGGCGTTCCATTCCTTTAACGCATTACCAAGAATCCGTTCGATTTCAGCAGGATGGCCGCCCCGCATCGCGTTCACGATCTCGGCGCCACGAACAAAGCTCGCCTCCTGACACGCGCGCATTGCCACCGCATGATCCGCGCGAGTCAGCGAGGGCCCGTAGATCGCCCAGCCGAACCGAGAACACGTAACCACAACGACGACCGATAGCCAAATATTTCGCATGAGACACACCGCATCTGATTCATCCTATTGGCAGTTGCGCCCAAGGGCTACGTTACTTCGGAGCGGTGCGGGCGGCAAAACCGCATCCCCATGCCGTTTCCTCTGCGGTTACGGTTCCTCCGCGATATCCTTCCATTGGCAAGCATGTCCGACGAGCTCCCCATCACCGTTTTGGTCGCCGCTGACGACGCCGGCAAACGCCTTGACCAATTCATCGTCTCGCGGCTGGAAGGCGTAAGTCGCGCGCGAGTGCAGGAATTGATCGCCGCTGAAAAAGTGCTGGTCGATCAGGTGCCCGCCAAGGCTTCTTTCAAATTGCGCGGAGGTGAGAGCGTCAGCGTGCTCGGTCGCGGAGAGCGTCCGCCGCTGCGCGCGATAGCCGAAGATATCCCACTCGACATCCGCTACGAAGATAACGA
>Ga0210398_10003226_pt1 | contig 15697 bp, 12 predicted proteins | sample IncBWC4OmetaG_FD_161047 | JGI IMG/M metagenome (GOLD analysis project Ga0210398, IMG submission 161047) | Forest soil microbial communities from Barre Woods Harvard Forest LTER site, Petersham, Massachusetts, United States - Inc-BW-C-4-O | ecosystem: Environmental > Terrestrial > Soil >...
TTCTACCTCGTGCACCGCAGGAACATCTCGCCGGCGCCGCTGATGTTCGTGCCGGCCTACGATGCGGCCCTGGCGGGCTACCTGGCCTGGGCGATCGCGATCCCGGCGGTGATCATGGTGGCCGGCCTGTTCGCGGTCGGCCTCAGCGGCGTGCCGCTCGTCGACGTGCTCGCCGACTTCCTGCCGTCGTTCGCCATCTTCATCCTCGCCGTGGCGCTCGGTGAGGTGGTCCGCGGCCGCCGTGCGCTCGCCGCGGAGACCGCGCGCAGGCTCGCGCTGGCCGAAGAGGAACAGCGGTCCGAGGCGGCCCGGCTGATGGCCGAGGAACGGCTGCGCATCGCGCGCGAACTGCACGACACGGTGGCGCACAGCATGGCGACCATCACCGTGCAGGCCGGCTCCGCGCTGCGCGCGGCCTCAGCCGGCGACGGCGAGGTCCGCGACGCGCTCGTCACCATCAGGGAGACGAGCAAGACCGCGCTCGGCGAGATGCGCGCCGTGCTGGGCCGGCTCAGGGGCGATGCCGACGATGCCCGCGATGCCGACGTGGCGTCCGCCGGCAGCATGGGCCTTGACCGGCTGCCCGAACTGAGCGCGGCGGTCACCGCGGCGGGCTCTCCGGTCCGCGTCAGCGTCGAGGGCGAGCCGGAGCCGCTGCCGTCGGCGATCGATCATGCGGCCTACCGGATCCTGCAGGAGTCGCTGACCAACGTGCTGCGGCACGCTGCCCGCGGGACCCCGGCCGACGTCTGCCTGCGCTACGCGCCGGACCGCGTCACGATCACCGTCTCGAACGACGGCTGTGCGCCCGACGGCGGGTTTCCCGGAGCGGGGAACGGCCTGCGCGGGATGCGCGAGCGGGCCGCGGCCGCGGGCGGCGACCTCGAGGCGGGTCCCGGCGCCGGCGGCGGGTTTCTCGTCACGGCGAAACTTCCGCGGCGGGTGGCCGCCGCGGCGGGCAGTCTCCGGACGGGCGCGCCGGCATGACGGGCGAACAGCGCATCCGGGTGCTCCTCGCCGACGACCAGGCGCTGTTGCGCGCCGGGTTCCGGCTGCTGCTGTCGGCCGCCGGCGACGTCGAGGTTGTCGGCGAGGCGGCGAACGGCGGCACGGCCGTCGCGCTGGCCCGCGAGCACCGGCCGGACGTGGTGCTCATGGACCTGCGGATGCCCGAGGTGGACGGGCTCACCGCCACGGGCCTGATCACGGGCGACCCGGCGCTCGGCGCGGTCCGGGTGGTGGTGCTCACCACGTTCGACGATGACGAGAGCGTGTTCGCCGCGCTGCGGGCCGGCGCCAGCGGGTTCCTGGTTAAGGACGTCGAGCCGGATGACCTGCTGCACGCGATCCGGGTGGTCGCCCGCGGCGACGCGCTGCTGTCCCCGAGCGTCACCCGCGCGGTGATCGCCCACTTCACGTCCGCCGCTCCAGCCGCGCCCGCTCCCGCTCCCGGCCGCCAGGCGCCGCCGGGCCTCGCCGCGCTCACCGAGCGCGAACGCGAGGTCGTCTGCCTGGTCGCGGCCGGCCTGTCCAACGAGGAGATCGCCGTCAAGCTCACGGTCAGCCCGCTCACCGTGAAGACCCACGTCAGCCGGGCCATGACCAAGCTCACCGCCCGCGACCGCGCCCAGCTCGTCGTCCTCGCCTACGAGCACGGCCTAGCCGCCCGCCCTTGACCCGCCCACGCCCGCGGCGCACGCTAGCACTGCGAGCAAACTCAGCTGAGCCAAGGGGGGATCAGCGGTGGCGAAATACGCGTTCTTCTTTACCTACACCAGCGAAGCATGGGCGAAGATGATCCAGAGCCCGGGGGACCGGACCGCCACGGTGCGGCAGCTGGCCGAGTCAATGGGCGGGTCGATCGAATCCATCTACTGGATGACAGGCGCTCAAGACGGGCTGCTTATAGCGGACTTGCCCGATTCGGTCACCGCCGCCGCGCTGAGCGTCGCGGTCGGCAGCTCGGGTTCCTTCAAGAACCTGGAGACGCACGAGCTATTCAGCCAAGAACAGCTCGGCCAGATACTGTCCCGGTCCAAGGGCGCGACGGGCGCGTACCGGCCACCGGGCCAGTAAGGGGAGCGCGAGGCGCGTACTACGCACGAAGTACGCCGGGCGAGTACGCCGGGGCGCGGAAGTGTCTCCCGGCGGACGACGCGGATGAGGCGCCGGGTGCGCGAGCCTTGAGGCATGCGCACGGGAGATGGCCCGCTCGGCGGCCTGGGCCGAGCTTGTTACCGGCACCGGAAGACGACGCTGGTCGCGTGGGTCGTCGGGGTCGCGGTGCTGATCACGCTGTGGACGCGATTCGGCGCCGCGGCGGACAACAACTTCAGCGGCCCCGACCCTGGGCAAACGCTGCTCAACCAGCACTTCGCCCGGGAGTCGGGAGACGCCCTGACGCTCGCGGTCAGCTCCGCGCAGCCGGTCACCGCGCCCGCGGTGCGGGCGCGCGTCGCCAGCGCGCTCGTGCCGTTCGAGCGGGCGCCGCACGTTACCGGGGTGACCGACCCGTACACGACGCCGGGGCACGTGTCGCGGGACGGGCACATCGCCTACGCCACCGTCCAGTTCGGCGTCCAGGGGAACAGCATCTCCTCAGGCGAGACGGCGGCGCTGATGAACGACGCCACCAGGGCGAGCGGGAACGGCGTGACGTTCAGCCTCGGCGGCGACGTGGTGGACCAGGCGGAGACGCCGTACGGAGGGCCGGACAACGGCATCGGCGTCGGGGCGGCCATGGTGGTGCTGCTGATCGCGTTCGGCTCGCTGCTGGCGATGGGACTGCCGGTGGCGACCGCGCTGTTCGGCATCGGCGGCGGGCTGTCGCTGATCGGCCTGCTCGGCCACGTCTTCCCCGCGCCGTCGTTCTCCCCGATCATCGCGGCGCTGATCGGCCTCGGCGTCGGCGTGGACTACGCGCTGTTCATCCTGACGAGGTTCAGGTCCGAACTTCGGGGCGGGAACGCGGCCGAGGATGCGGCCGTCACCGCGATGCGGACCGCCGGGGTCTCCGTGCTGACGGCGGGCACCACGGTGGTGATCGGCATGCTCGGGCTGCTCGTGCTGCGCCAGTCGCTGCTCAACGGGGTGGCGGTCGCCGCGGCGGCCACGGTGGCCATGACCGTGCTTGCCGCGCTGACGTTGCTCCCCGCGCTGCTCGGGCTGACAGGAACGCGGCTGGGCCAGGCCACGCTGCTCGAACGGCGCCGGCACGTGCCGGAGACGGTGGACGGGACCAGAGTCAGCCGCACACGTTCGGAAAAATGGGCCTTGCTCATCCAAAAGCACAAGGTGGCAGCGGCGCTGTCCGCCGTTGCCTGCATCCTGGTGCTAGCCGCCCCGGTGCTCACGATGCAGCTGTCCTTCCCCGACGAGTCGGCGCAGGCGCGGGGCACGATGGGGTACGCGAGCTACGCCGCGATGGCGCGCGGGTTCGGGCCCGGATTCGACGCGCCGCTCATCGTCGCCGCGTCGCTGCCCGCCCGGGGCGCGGCGGATATGGGCCGGGTCGAGGCCGCGGTGGCCCGCACACCCGGCGTCGTCGCCGTGACTCCCCCGGTCGTCAGCCGGGACGGGCAGGCCGCGCTGCTCGTCGCCTACCCGGCGACCGGCGCCCAGGACGCGGCGACCAACGCGCTCGCCAACACGATCTCCGGCCAGGTGCTGCCGGAGGCGACCGCGGGGACCGGGGTCCGCGCCTACCTCACCGGGCCTAACGAGGGGAACATCTCGTTCACCAACGTGATCGGCCGCCGGCTGCCGTGGCTGATCGCCGCCGTCGTCGGGCTATCGATGCTGCTGCTGCTTTACGTGTTCCGTTCCGTGGCGATCGCGATCAAGGCCGCGGTGATGAACCTGCTCTCCATCACCGCGGCGTACGGCGTGCTGACGGTGGTGACGCAGTGGGGGTGGGCAGGCCGGGTGTTCGGCTTCCCGGAACGGATGCCGGTGACGACCTGGGTGCCGGTGTTCCTGTTCGTGATCCTGTTCGGGCTGTCCATGGACTACGAGGTGTTCCTGCTGTCCCGGATCCGCGAGGCCTACGTGGTTTCCCTGGACAACGCGGGGGCGGTGGTGTCCGGGCTCGCGTCCACCGTTCGGGTGATCTCGGCGGCCGCGGCGATCATGGTGGTGGTGTTCCTGTCGTTCGACCTGACGCCGGACGTCTCGGTGAAGCAGGTCGGGCTCGGGCTCGCCGTCGCGGTGCTCATCGACGCGACCGTGGTCCGGCTCGTGCTGGTGCCGGCGGTGATGGAGATGCTCGGAAAGGCCAACTGGTGGCTGCCCTCCTGGCTGGCCAGGGTGCTGCCTGACACCCGGCGGCCGGGCGGCGACCGCGCCCCCGAGCCGCTGCTGGAGGCGTAACCCCACCTGCACCAATTAGCCTGGTTTGGTTACCTGGGCGAACAGATAAATACCGTCTATAGTCAGACCATGCTGGACGTGACGAGGCTCCGCGTGCTGGTCGCCGTGGCCCGGCACGGCTCCGTGACGGCGGCGGCGCACGCGCTGAACTACGCGCAGCCCTCGGTCAGCCATCACCTGGCGCGCCTCGAGGCCGAGACCGGCACGAAGCTCATCCAGCGGGCCGGGCGGGGCATCCGGCTGACCGATGCCGGGCGGCTGCTCGCCGAGCGCGCCGCCGAGGTCATCGGCCGCCTCGACGCGGCGGAGAACGAGCTCGCGGCCTACACCGGCATGCGCGCCGGGCTGCTCCGGCTCGCCGCCTTCCCGTCGGCGCTCGGCACCATCGTGCCCGCCGCCGCGGCGATGCTGCGCGAGCGGCACCCGAGCGTGGACCTGCGGCTGACCGAGGCCGAACCGCCGGACGCGGTGCGGATGCTGCGCGCCGGGTACGTGGACGTCGCGCTGGTCTTCCGGCACGAGCCGGAAGGCGACACGGGCGAGGCGGCCAGCGCGGGAGGCGCCGGAGCCGCGGGAGGTGCGGGCGACGGCGAGCCGGCGGCCGAGCACGCGGCCGAGCACGCGGACATGCGCGAGCAGCTGCTGCTGTCGGAGCCGGTCCACCTGATCATGGCGTCGGCGCCGCCCCGGGGCGAGCCGCTGCTCGCCCCCGCGGTGACCGAGATCTGGCCCCCTGACCTGGCGCGGCTGTCCGGACAGCGCTGGATCGCCGGCTGCGACCGGTGCCGGGAACACCTGCTCAGGCAGTGCGCGGCGGCCGGGTTCACGCCGAAGGTAGCGTTCACCACCGACGACTTCGTCGCCGTGCAAGCGCTGGTCGTCGCCGGCCTCGGCGTGGCGACGCTGCCCGCGCTCGCGCTGCGCGCGGCCCGCAACCCGGGGGTGCGCACGGTGCGGCTGCGCGGCACCAGGCGCAGCGTGATAGCCGTCCGCTACGGCGAGCCGCCGGACTCGCCGGCCACGGCCCTGCTGCTCGACGCGCTCCGCTCCGCCGCCGCGTCGGCGATTCCCCCGCCCGCCACCGCTGACCCAGACGCCAGATCGGCTCTAGCGGAGTCGGCCCCCGTCGTGTGACCACTGAACTGTCATGGACGTATTCCGGGGCTTATTCAGGCTCGTATTAGAATACCCTCCCGGGTATGCCGCCATTCAAATTCCATGATCACGTAAATTGTGTGCACCTATGCGATCCGGAATTTACATCAGGGAAAAAGTCTTCGTGATCATGGTCGTCTACCTGGCATTATTTATGATCTTAAATCGTGAAATTTCGGACAGGATGCCCAGCTCGCCCGGCGGTTCCCCGGTCCTTCCGGCTAGAACTTTCGCTCCCCGGCGAATATCCGGCACGCGAGGCGACTGCGACAGTCACCGCACCGCACAGGCACGCCGTGAATAAGCCTTAAGTTTACGTGATCATGGAATTCAGGCTAGCCACCTGTTAGGTAAAACGTCATGGGATAGTCCCGGTTGACGCTGAGGTCTGGGTAGTGACTCCTGAAGGGCTTGACGAGGTGGCGGCCTGGCCTGGCTCAACGCGCTCCGCGGTCGCGCTGGGGGGACGGCCGGCGAACCGGCGGCCAAGCCGCTGCATGGGCTTTTCTATCACGTAGTAGGTGAGCGCGCTCACGGCGATGATCACCACGGCCAGCGCGGCGAACACGGCCACCTGGACCGGCATCGTGGCGTGGTCCAGGCGGTGCAGCGCGGGGGTCGCCCGGTAGGCGTCGAAGATCAGCGGGTGCAGCAGGTAGACCGAGTAGCTGATCACGCCGAGCCAGGCCGCGACCCGCGGGACCTTCCGGTTCCTCGCCACCATCCCGGCGCCGAACGTGGCCCCGGCGAGCAGCACCGAGGTCGCCCACTGAATTTGCCACTGGTGGCCGTACCGCGCTCCGTGCCAGAGCCCGGCGATGGTGGTGAGCGCGAAGACGGCGGCCACGATCACCGCCGCCGCGACCCGGCTGACCTCCCCCCGCTCGGCCCGGTAGAGCACGGTCCCGGTGAACATCAGCGCCAGGATCACGCACCCCGACCACGGGTACGGGTAGCCCTGGTTGACGGTGACCAGGACGAGCCCGGTGAGCGCGGCGATCGCCGCGCCGATCCTGGCGGGCCAGCGCCTGTCGGTCACGGCGAGGGCGATCCCGGCGATGATCAGCGCGTCGGCGGTGATGTTGAGGGCGAGCGTGCCGTGGCCGTAATGCTGCGCCCAGTCGGTGAGCGCCGCCATCGGCAGGACGCCGCCGAGCGCCACCGCGGCGATCGCGAAGGTCAGCGCGTAGCCGCCGCTGTGCCGGTGTACGTTCCAGCTGAACAACGCGGCGAGCAGCAGGTAGAAGACCATCTCGTAGGAGAGGGTCCACGTGACGTTCGGCACGTTGGGGCCGGTGAGCAGGTTCGGCAGCATGAGCAGCCACGACATGACCGACGTGAGCGGGTGGTGCTCGGCACCCCTGATGGTCCCGTACCCGGTCCAGTAGGCGACGGCGGCAACGACGAGGGCGACCGCGTACATCGGGTACAGCCGGAACCCGCGGCTGGTCCAGAACGCCCGCAGGCTGCCCTTGCGCTCCAGCGACGCGGGCACGATATAGCCGCTGACGAGGAAGAACACGAACACGCCGTACTGGCCAAGGCTAAGCCACCGGTACAGAAAGTCCCGCGCGGGCAGCAGCAGCAGCGATGACCCGTGATCGAACACGACGCAGAGGGCGGCGAACCCGCGCAGCGCATCGAGCCAGGCTAGCCTGCTTCCCGTTCCGGCATTCTTCGGCATCTCGCCGTACGTTACCCCACGGAGGACGGGGGTGTAGCCTGCACGGGGCGCGACGGGTAGGTTACCTAGTATGTCGATAGAGCCCCTGGCTCCGGGTGCGAGCCAGACCGACACGCGCTGGCTGAACCCTGACGAACAGCGCGCCTGGGGGGCCTACATCCGGCTGGCGAAGATGCTGATGCGCCAGCTCGACCGGGACCTGCACCCGTTCGGGCTGTCCACGAACGACTACGAGATCCTCGTCGAGCTCTCAGAAGCGCCGGAGACCCGGCTGCGGATGACCGAGCTCGCCGACCTCACCGCGCAGTCGCGCAGCAGGCTCTCCCATCAGATCACCCGCATGGAGGCCAAGGGGCTGGTCCGGCGCGAGGACTGCGACGGCGACAAGCGCGGCACGTTCGCGGTGATCACCCCGCGCGGGAAGGCGCTCATCGAGCGGGTCGCCCCGTCCCACGTGGACAGCGTAAGGCGGCACTTCATCGACCACGTCTGCCCCGAGGACCTCCGCGTGATCGGTGACGCCTATGAACCGGTTCTCGAGCGCCTGCGCAAGGTCCGCGACCGGGACTAGCTCCGCGCCCGGGGCCCAATAACCACTCAGCCGATCGGTGGATGGGGCCGGCCGAACGGTTCATCCCGCGATTCAGCCGGCGGTCCGTGCGTTCGGGCGATGCGCCTCCTGACTGGTGCCGCCAGGCTGGAGGCATGCCATCAGTGATCGAAGTGCAGCACCTGCACAAGACGTACGGGGACACCGTGGCGGTCGCGGATATCTCCTTCACCGTGCATGAGGGCGAGATCTTCGGGATCCTCGGCCCCAACGGCGCGGGCAAGACCACGACCGTGGAATGCATCGAGGGACTGCGGGAGCCGGATCGGGGCGAGGTCAGCGTGCTCGGGCTCGATCCGCAGCGGGACCGGGCCGAACTGACCCAGCGACTCGGGGTGCAGCTACAGGAAAGCCGGCTCCCGGACCAGCTGCGGGTCGGCGAGGCCCTGGAACTCTACAGCTCTTTCTACCGGGACCCGGCGGACTGGCGGGAGCTGATGGAGGTGCTGGGAATCTCGGCCAAGGCCACGACCCCCTTCCGCAAGCTCTCCGGCGGCCAGCAACAGCGGCTGTCCATCGCGCTGGCGCTGGTCGGCAGGCCGCGGGTGGCGGTGCTTGACGAGCTGACCACGGGCCTGGACCCACAGGCCAGGCGCGACACCTGGGACCTGATCGAGGGGGTGCGCGAGCGCGGGGTCACGATCGTGCTCGTCACCCACTTCATGGAGGAGGCCGAGCGGCTGTGCGACCGGGTGGCGCTGATCGACGCGGGCCGGGTTGCGGCGCTGGACACCCCGGCGGCGCTGGCCGAGCGGGTCGAAACCGGGCAGCGGATCCAGTTCCGCCCGTCCGTTCCTGTTGATGACTGGCTGCTCGAAAGTCTGCCGGAGGTCACGAGCGTCACCCACAAGGGCGATGCGGTGGTGGTGACCGGCACCAGCAAGGCGCTGAACGCGGTCATCTCCGTGCTGGCCCGCAACCAGATCGTGGCCGAGCAGTTGCGGGTGGAGCAGGCCAGCCTGGAGGACGCGTTCCTCGCGCTCACCGGCATGCACCCGGGCACTCAGGCAACAGACAAGACCGAGGAGTGATCACGATGACAGCCACGACCGTGACGGCGCCAGCGGCTAGGCGGCGTTCCGCGATGACCCAGCTCACCGTCACAGAACTCAAGCTGTTCACCCGCGGCCGGGCGGCTGTCGGCCTGGCGCTGAGCGTTGGGGTTCCGCTGCTGCTGATGATCATCTTCGGCGGCATCCGCGCGTTCAACACGCCCGTCGCGAAGTACGGCGGCCTCACCACGTTCGACGTTTACGTGCCGATCCTGCTGGTCTTCGCGCTGGCCCTGCTGTCGCTCATCGCCATGCCGGCGACGCTGGCAGGCTACCGGGAGCTTGGCGTGCTGCGCCGCCTGAAGACCACGCCCGCGGGCCCCTTCCGGGTGCTGGCCGCTCAGCTGGCGGTCAAGCTCGCCGTCGCGGTCGTCACCGTTATCGTGCTCCTGGCCGTGGCCAGGGGCGGGTACGGCGTGGCGGTACCGCGCCAGCTCGGCGGGTTCGTCGTGGCCGGCCTGCTGGCCGCCGCCGCCCTGATGGCGATCGGGCTGTTCGTCGCCGCCGTGGCGCCGAACGCCGGCACGGCCCGCGGCATCGGGGCCATCTTGTTCTACCTGATGATGTTCTTCGCCGGGCTGTGGCTGCCGATTCCGTCGATGCCGGAGGAGCTGCAGCACATCAGCCACGCCACCCCCCTGGGCGCCGCGGTGCCCGCGCTGCAGAACGCGATGCTGGGGCAGTGGCCAACCTGGCTCCAGCTGGTGACCCTGGCGGGCTACGCGGTGGCGTTCGGTCTGGCCGCGGCCAGATTCTTTCGCTGGGAGTAGATTCCGAAGCGGAGGCACAGATGAGCAGTCTGGGATCCCGCTACCGGCTGGACACGTGGCGGCGGGGAGCGGCGGTCCGGGTGACGATAGCGCAGTTCGTCGTCCTTTCGGCCCTGGCCACCTCCGCGCTAGGCGGGAGCTGGGGCTCGGTTCAGACCAACATGCTGCTCTTGCTGGCGGCCGCGGGGTGGAGCCTGATCGCGCTGCACCGGGGTCTGCGGAAGCGCCCGGCGGTGATGGCGCTGTTCGTCGCCGGGGTGGTGGCCATCTCGTTCGTGCTCACGATCAGGGATCCGTGGTTCGGGTTCTACTGCTACGCCGGTTACGCGTATTCGCTGGTGCTGCTGCCCTGGCCGTGGCCACTGGCCGGCGTCGCCGCCACGTCGGTCGTGGCGGCGACGGCGCAGACGGCGGGCCTGGACCGGGCGACGCCCACCGGGGCGGCCGCCTACGCCGGCACCCTCGCCGCGAACATGATCGCCGTGTGCGGCGTCATCTGGTTCCTGCACCGGCTGGAAACGCAACACGAACAACGCGGGCTGACGCTGGACGAGCTACGCGAGGCGAACGGGAAGCTGGAGGCGGCGCTGGCCGAGAACGCGGGGTTGCAGCGGCAGCTGGTGGTCCAGGCCAGGGAGGCCGGGATGCTGGACGAACGGCAGCGGATGGCGCGGGAGATTCACGACACGCTGGCGCAGGGACTCACCGGGATCATCACCCAGCTGCAGGCGGCCGAGCACGCGGCGGGCGAACCGGCGGAGTGGCGCGAGCACTTCGCCGCCGCGACCAGGCTGGCCAGGGAAAGCCTGTCCGAGGCGCGGCGGTCGGTCGACGCGCTGCGTCCCGAGCCGCTGGAGACGCGGCGGCTGAGCGAGGCGCTGGCCGACGTCGCCGGGCGCTGGTCGGAGCTGCACGGCATCGAGGTCAAGGTCACGACCACCGGCACGGCGCGGCCGATGCGGCCGGAAACCGAGGTCGCGCTGCTGCGGACCGGGCAGGAGGCCCTGGCCAACGTCGCCAAGCACGCGCAGGCGACCAGGGTCGGGGTGACACTGTCGTACCTGGACCATGAGGTCGCCCTTGACGTGCGCGACGACGGCAGGGGCTTTGATCCGGCCGGGCACCGCGACAGCGGTGTCGCCGCGCGGCCCGCGGGTAACGGCACCGGCCCGCCCAGGCGCGGCGGGTTCGGGCTTGTCGCGATGCGGCAGCGGATCGAAGCCCTGTCGGGAACGCTGCTGGTCGAATCGGAGCCGGGCGCGGGCACCGGGATCTCCGCCCGTGTCCCCGTCACGACTCAGGAGGCCCGTCCGTGAACCCCCCTCCCGCTCCGCGCGGCGACGCTCCGATCCGGCTGCTTGTCGTGGACGATCACCCCGTGGTCAGGGACGGGCTGAGCAGCATGTTCGCGCGTGACCCGGAGTTCGAGGTGCTGGGTGAGGCCGCCGACGGCGCGGAGGCCGTCCGGCTGGCCCAGGAGCTGCGGCCCGACGTGATCCTGATGGACCTGCGGATGCCCGGCATGGACGGCGTGACCGCGATAACCGAACTGGCCAGGAGAGGCGTCGCCGCCCGCGTGCTGGTGCTGACCACCTACGACGCCGACAGCCACGTGGTCCCGGCGATCGAGGCGGGCGCCACCGGCTACCTCCTCAAGGACGCTCCCCGCACTGAGCTGCTGCGGGCGGTCCGGGCGGCGGCCCACGGCGAGGCGGCGCTCTCGCCAGCGGTGGCGGCCCGGCTCATGAACCGGGTCCGCTCTCCCGGCGCCGGACCGCTCAGCCAGCGGGAACTCGAGGTCCTCGAACTGGTGGCGTCGGGAAGCACGAACCGGGAGGCCGCCGCCCGGCTGTTCATCACCGAGGCCACCGTCAAGACCCACCTGCTGAACGTCTACGCCAAGCTCGGCGTCGGCGACCGGGCCGCCGCCGTCGCCGAGGCCTTCAACCGCGGACTGCTCACCCGCCGGTCGTGAGCGGGCTAGAACAGGACGGACATGAACTCGCCGACCTCGCGGAAGCCGGAGCGGCGGTAGGCCGCCCGGGCCGGGGCGTTGAAGTCGTTGACGTAGAGCGACACAATCGGCGCGATCGAGCGGCGGGCCTCGGCGGACACGGCGGCCATGCCGGGGGCGGCCAGGCCCCGGCCGCGGAACTCAGGGCGGACCCAGACGCCCTGGATCTGGCAGGCCTGCGGGGTGGCCGCACCGACCTCGGCCTTGAAGATCACCCGGCCGTCCTCGATGCGCGCGAACGCGCGGCCCGCCCTGACCAGCTCGCTGACCCGCGCCCGGTAGGCGGCACCGCCGTCGCCCGCGAGCGGCGAGACTCCGACCTCTTCGGTGAACATGGCGATGGAGGCGGGGAGCAAGATGCCAATTTCGTCCGAACGTACCCGCCTGACTGCGGGATCGGCCGCGATCGGCGCCGGTCCGTCGATGGCCATCAGCGGCTGCGCTGCCCGCACGTCACGCGCCGGCCCCCATTGCGGGCGCAACAGTCCCCATAGTTGTGCCACGGCGGCGGACGGTCCGACCAGCGAGGAGCAGCGCCGCCCCTGGCGCACCGCCCGCTCGGCGAAGACGGGCACCGCCGCCGGCGTGGCCTGCACCGGGACCAGGTTCGCGCCCGCGTAGCACAGGGAAGCCAGCTGGCCGGACTGTTCGAAACCCCAGATCTGGGCGCCGAGCCGGGCCGGTTCGAGCCCGAACGCGCGAATCCGGGACGCGACGAAGACGTTCGCCACCGGGTCGGCATCGCACAGCGCGAGCGCCGCGGCCCGGTCGCGGTCGTCGAGCAGCCTGGCCGACTCCGACCGCTGCTTAACCCGCAACATACTGCCAGCCTAGCTGTCCGGGTGCCCTGCCACCCCCATCCGGGCCGGATGAGAGTGCTGTTCATACGGCTACCGGCGTATCAGCGGCCTCTCATCCGGCGGCCCCGCGCCGCGCTAGCCGCCTGGGGTGGGATCGGGGACGGCGGGGCAGGTGGCGTTCACCAGGCCGGGCGCCGTCGGGACGGCACCGGTGGCGAGGTAGCTGTTCAGGTAGTTCTGCACACAGGTGTCGGGCGGGGACTCCATCGACTGGCCGTGGTTGCCGCCGCCCTCGACGACCACCATTCGCGCGCTCGGCAGCAGCTTGTGCGCGTCCTGCGCGCCCGCGTACGGCGTGGCCCCGTCCAGCGTGCCCTGCAGCATCAGGACGGGCGGCAGCCCTGCGCCGTTGACGCGGAACGGCTGCGCCGGGCCCTGCACCGGCCAGAACGCGCACGCGGCGTTGTCCCAGGTGTTGTCCCAGGCCATGAACGGCGCGGTCGCGTACACCCGGGTGGCGTCCGCCTGCCACTTGGCCCAGTTCCGCGGCCAGCTCACGTCCGCGCACTCGACGGCCGTGTACACGGCCTGCACCGGCTCGTCTTCCTGCTGCGTGCCCCACTCCTCGTACTGGGTGGTGAGCCCGCTGGCCGAGCCGCCGTTGAGGTACTCAGATAGCGCCGCCGCCAGGCCGGGCCATGTCGTGTTCAGGTAGCCGCCGATCAGGTATGTGTCGTCGAACTCGTCCGGTCCGATCGGCTGCCCGCCGGGCCCGCTGAGGGGACGCGCGGTGAGTTGGTCGCGCACCCGGTAAAAGGCGTCGTGCACCTCGGTCGCCGTGCTGCCCAGGTTATAGGTGCTGTCGTATTTCGCGGTCCACGCGAAGAACGCGTCGAGGCGCGCCTGGAATGCGTAATCCTGGCTGATGTTGTCCGCGTACCAGGCGCCGGTCGGGTCCACCGTGCTGTCAAGCACCATTCTGCGGACGTGGCCGGGGAATAGCGTCCCGTACACCTGGCCTAGGTAGGTGCCCCACGAGAACCCGTAGTAATTGACCTTCTGCACGCCGAACGCCTGGCGTATCTGGTCCATGTCGCGAGCCATGTTCACGGTGGTCATGTAGGGCAGCAGCCAGCCGAACCGCTGCTCGCAGTCGGCCGCGTAGGTCTTCGCCCGGTTGATCAGCACCTGCTCCGCCGTCGCGTTCGCCGGGATGTAATCGGGCAGGTCACCGGAGTAGAAGCTCGGCTCGCAGCTCAGCGCCGGCACCGACCCGCCTACCCCCCGCGGATCGAAGCCGACGATGTCGTATTCGGCGGCTACCTGCGGGTCGAGGCCCGTGGCGACCAGGCCCGCCAGCGAGCGGCCGGGTTCGCCGGGACCGCCGGGGTTGACCAGGAGCACGCCCTGCTGCTCGCTGCGCGGCGCGGTCGCCGGGACCATGGACAGGGCGAGAGTGATCTTGCGGCCGCCCGGGTCCGCGTAGTTGAGCGGGACCTGAATCGAGCTGCACTCCAGCCCGGCGAGCTGGCCGGTGCAGGGGCGCCAGCTCAGCGTGGTCGCCGTGGGGACGATCGCTTGTGTCCCGCTCCCGGCGGCAGCGCCGCCCCCGCCGATGCCCGCGCTAGCAGTCGCGGATGGCACCGGTCCTGGGGTGCCTGACCCGGAGGAGCACGCGGTCAGCGCCCCGAGCGCGCACAGGGCGGCGAGTCCGATCGTGGCCCGGCGGGAAGACGGCATACGGTCCATCTTGCCCCATGGTTCGGACAGCTTCCGACACGGACCGCCATCAATTCGACACGCGCCGATGCCAATTCGATACGTGTTCGATACCTGTCGCTGTCCATTAGCGGTGTGCTACCGGCGGGTACGGCTTATGGCACGCCACCCCGGATTTTTTTCGCGTTCAAGGCGAATTTCCGACACTCCTAGCCGTAACCCAACAACCCTCTCAAGCGTCATACTTTAAACTGTTCGGACACTATTGAGGGGGTAGTGAATGCTGGCAAGACACCGCCAGTCGCTGATTCTGCAGGCCGTCAGAAGCGATGGAAGCGCACGGGTTAGCGACTTGACGCAGCAACTAGGCGTCTCCGACATGACGATCAGGCGCGACCTTGAGGTCCTGGCCAAGGATGGGCTCGTGGAAAAGGTCCACGGCGGCGCGGTCCTGCCGGGGTCGCACAACGCGCACGAACCCAGCCTCGAGGACAGGCTCGTCCTCGAGCGCCCGGAGAAGACGTCCATCGCCCGCGCGGCCGCGAGCCTGGTCAGGCCCGGCACCGCGATCGCGATCTCGGCGGGCTCGACCACGTTCGCGCTGGCTCAGTGCCTGCTCGAGGTGCCCGGGCTCACCATCGTCACCAACTCACTGCGGGTGGCGAACCTGTTCACCAGCAGCCGCGGCCCGGAAGGCACCTCGGTGGTCCTGACGGGCGGCATGCGCTCCGGCTCTGACGCGCTCGTCGGCCCCGTGGCCGACCTGACGATCAGGTCGCTGCACTTCGACACGCTGTTCGTCGGCTGCACTGGGATCGACGCCGAGATCGGCCTGACCACGCCGAACCTCGCCGAGGCCGAGACCAACCGCTCGCTCATCAAGGTGGCGCGCCGCGTCGTCGTCCTAGCCGACCACACCAAGTGGGGCGTGGTCAGCCTGGCCTCCTTCGCCACTCTCGACGAGGTCAACGTGCTGGTGACCGACAGCACGCTGTCGGGCGACGCGCAGTCGGCCCTCGCCGACCGCGTCGGCGAGATCCTCGTCTTAGGACCGCGGGGACATCAGACGACACTGACGATCGGCTGGCCGGGCTCGGCATCCTGCTCTCCGGCCTGCTCGGCCAGCCGCATCGCCTCGTCGATCAGCGTCTCCACGATCCGCGACTCGGGCACGGTGGCCACCACCTTGCCCTTGACGAAGATCTGCCCCTTGCCGTTCCCCGAGGCGACGCCGAGGTCCGCCTCGCGGGCCTCGCCGGGTCCGTTGACCACGCAGCCCATCACCGCGACCCGCAGCGGGACCTCGAGACCGGTCAGCCCCGCGGTGACCTCCTCGGCCAGCTTGTACACGTCGACCTGGGCACGCCCGCAGGACGGGCAGGAGACGATCTCAAGGCCGCGCTGGCGCATGCCCATCGACTCGAGGATGCCGATGCCGACCTTGACCTCCTCGACGGGAGGCGCGGACAGCGATACCCGGATCGTGTCACCGATGCCCTGCGACAGCAGCGCGCCGAACGCGGTC
>Ga0210398_10003227_pt1 | contig 15694 bp, 13 predicted proteins | sample IncBWC4OmetaG_FD_161047 | JGI IMG/M metagenome (GOLD analysis project Ga0210398, IMG submission 161047) | Forest soil microbial communities from Barre Woods Harvard Forest LTER site, Petersham, Massachusetts, United States - Inc-BW-C-4-O | ecosystem: Environmental > Terrestrial > Soil >...
ATAGCCGTTATCGGTGCCATTGATCGAAGTGACGTTATAGGCCACTCCCTGGCCGCCGGTGTCATAGTTTTCGGCCTGAACCGTGCCGGGAATCGCGGCCGGGGTTCCGCCGAACGGACCTTCGCCCGATGATTGCTGTTGGAACGCCGCACTGATGGTGTGAGCGGCCTGCACGTTGGAGAAAGTGTAGGAGGTGATCGCACCCTGGCTGGTGCCATCGACGGTCACGCTAGATACGTTGAATCCGGAGCTGGGCGTAATCGTGAATGATTGGTTGGCACCTTGATTGACCGTGACCGTGTCCGACGGGCTGATCGATCCGCCGGAGCCGGCGCTGGCTGTAATCGCATAGGTGGTGATCGTGCCACCGGTCGAGACGTTGCACACAGTGTCAGTGCCTGTGCCGCCGCTGGTCGAGCTGACATAGACGCCCCAGTAATTCAGGGTCGTGGTGGAAATTCGGAAGGCATAATTGAGCCCAACCGTCAGTTCGGAACCGCCCGCCGGGGTTACGTAGATCGAGTAGGTCTTGGCGGCGATGTTGACGACTAACCGAAAGTGATACGACACGCCGGCGGAATAGTTGATGGTCGAGGCTGCGGCGTAGGCCGTGCCATTGTAGGCATCGATTTGCCCCGTGGGGTTGAAGCGCGCGAGACAGGCAAAGTTGGCGTAGGCGGTCTGTGCGCCATTGGAGAGACCAACGACCGAATTGGTCGGAGAGGCCGAGGGTGTCGCGTCAAAGGTGACCGTGAACGTACCGGTCTGCGAGGTCATCGCGGTGTTCTGCCAGCTGCCGCCTGAGGTCGCGGTCACGCACGCGCGGGAAGCCGTGGCGAGCGTGGCGGAGAATAGAATCGATGCAAAAACGGCAGAAGGGCACGCCAGGCGCCCCCGAAACAAGCGGAGAAGGATAGTCATTGGGGTAAACTGCGGGATTATATCTTCATGCGCAGCCAAGGGGGCGGCGGGCTGCACAATTGGGGTTCGGACGGTTTTATCCCTTCAGTTTAAAGAGTGAAGATCGAGCTTATTTGCATTGTTGAATCCATGTGCTGATTTTGCCGACAACCTCGACATCCAAGCCGTTGAATCCGTGATAGGCACGAGCCTCGCAAGGACTGCCTTCGTCGATCCCGCCACGGAAGGTGATGAGTTCCGCCCGCTTGTTTTCCTTCAGCTTTTTCATCAGTCGCGGCATGCTGGCAAACGAGCAATGTTTGCAGCCGTCCTGCTCGTGGTGCACGACGAGGACGGGAATCTTTAATTTCTCAAGTGGCATGGCGGTCACGGGAATCTCTTTGTCGTCCGACAAAATCGTCGAGGTCAAAACCAGGCCGTCGGGTCCGCCTTCATCCAAGGCGGTGGCCACATAGGCCGCCGACTGGGTGCCCCGGCTTGTGCCGATCAGCCAGACGCGGCGGTAACCTTGCTGCCGAAGCCAGGCGATCACCGCCTTCACATCCGCAACATGCTCGGCGCTCTCGCGAAAACCGCCGCCTAAAAACGATCCATCCTGGCGATCCGATGGTGCATCAATCACGGCTACCGCCAGGCCTTGTTGGACGAAGAGCTCGCGCGTTCGCACGAGAAAGTTGTCGGCACTACCTTTGAAAGTGCCATCGGGTTGGATCTGCAAGCCGCCATCGCCGCCGGCAAAAAGAATGGCCGCGGCTTTGGGATTTTCCGGTGCCAGGTAGACAAAACGCTGCGTCACCTGCGGGCGCGTGGGGATATCGACCACGGTTGCCGGGCAGTCGGCTTTGCTCGCCGGGACACCAATCAATGGAAGCGCAGCCAGCAAAATCCAGGGGAGGATCCTGTTAGCTCGCTGATCTTTGACCCGCGTCATGCAGCCACCGTGGAGGGCAACGGCAACCGGCGCAAGAGCAGGCCTGCAACGATGCGGCCGGCGGCCCGGCCGCGTGGCTTCAATCCTGCAGCGCGTCGGCGGGAGCGAGCTCGTAACTGATCTTGCCTTCGATGATCTCGCGCAGGGCGGTATCCTCGGCGGTGAGTTTTTCCAGCGATTCGACCAACGGGCGGCTGCCGCGTCTCAGCTGTTTCACGCGGCGCGAGACCACGTTGACCAGGATGTTCGGGTCATCGATCGTCTTGAGGGCGGCCTTGAGGTAATCGTCTCTCATGGTTGGGAGGCAGACAAGGCAGCTGCGAGGGCGAAGAGTTTCGTCGTTTTCATATCTGTTCTTGGCTGAGTTTCGCATTCTAAAAACTCATTGCGCCAAACACGACGCATATCGCAGCGATGGACAACCCGCCCGGGCAATCCGTTGGCGGGCCATCCGGTTGGAATGATTAAAGCCGGGGCGTTTGGGAGCTTTTAACCGGGCTTGTCCTCGCGCGCGTCATCGCTAGCCTTGGCAAAGATGGACCCTAAATCAATGGTTTTGCCCCTGCTGGGCGTGGCTTCGATTTTGGTATTAATATGTCGGATACGAGAAATCGCCTCGAAGATCCCGCCCGATCCATGGCCGCAAGAGGTCGATCTTGCCGTCAGGGCCAAGGACGCCGTCCCGGTATGCATCAATTGTCTCTATCCTCAGCAAGGACAACGTTGGTTTTGTCCGCACTGCGGGTGCACCACGGGCGAATACGTTACCATGATGCATTATCTGTGGGTTTTTCCGCAAGGTGAAGTTTTCCGTCGCGGGGTAATTGGGCCGCCGGAAAAGAACTTCGCGCTCACGCTTGGTTATGTTCTCTACTCAGTCACGCAGTACAGTATATTTGCCCCCATTTATTGGTTTTGGATGGTACGGAAGGCTTGCGGCAAGCCGATCTGCCAGGCGCAAAGAAAAGATCTCCAGTTTGAGGAAATGGGTTGAGCCAATACAGGCCGGCTTGATTTGCCAAAGCGCGTAGCTTCTAGGGTGCCTTCAGCTGTCCGCGCACGAACATGATGTAACCCCGGAGCGCATAAAATTGGTCGGCGAGGGACGCCGGCACCTTGAGCTTGTTGACGCCGGTACTGAGTTCGTCGAGACGCCGGAGCAGTTCCTGCCTCTGCTCGTCGGTGAGCGTGCCCGAGACCTCCCGTTCGAGGCGGATGAGCCGCCGATAAAAATGATAAAACCGCAGCCGGATTCTAAATTTGTAGGCGTTGGGGAAGAAACGGATGGCGGGAATGAGGACGATCACCAGCGGGAGAAAGGCCACCGCGATCCGGTTGATGATGCTCGCGATCCGGAAATCAAGATATTTGTAGGTGAAACTTTGGCCCGATTTGTAATAGCGCAGGGCATCATCGCTAATGGTGAATTCATGGACGAGCGGGGCTGGGAACTCCCCTTGTTTTTGGAGGATGCTCGCTTTCCCGTGAACATCCTGGGCCACTCCGATGAGGAGGTCGGATATGGCTGGATTCAAGCCCTTCCGTGCCACCAGCTCCACCGTGGGACCGACCAACATGGTGTCGTGGGCCGGCAAATCCGTGCCGAGATCGATCGACCCCTCGGGAAATTCTATCTTGTTAAGATAGGTAAACTTTCGGACGTACGCATCGGCTTGCGTGAAATTATACATCTGGACATCGGGCGAGTGAATGAGGGTCTTCAAGGTCTGGAGCGGGGCCGACTCCCCCATGAGGAAAATCGCGTCCAGTTTCCCATTCAACAGGCCGGCCGCCGCCGCATCGGCATCGACATCCAGCAGGGTGGTGGGGGCGCCGGTAATGCCATTGGCTTTGAGCAGAGTGAGGGCGAGCGTGTGCGTTCCACTGCCTTTGGCTCCGATCGCGATCCGCTTGCCCGCCAGTTCCGAAAGGCGGTTGAACGGCGTCGAGCTGCGGTAGAAAATGAACAGCGGTTGGTACGCGATGCTGCCCAGGGAAACCAAGTCGTCCACGTTCCGACCCTCCGTCAATCCACCCTGCACAAAGCCGATGTCGACGCTTGATTGCGATGATCTCAACCGATGAAGGTTTTGCATGGAACCTTCGGAGACGACGATCTGAAGATCCACCCCGTGCGTGGCCAGGATCTTTTTGTACTGTTCGGCATACCGTTGGTAGGTGCTGCCCGGCTTGCCGGCGGAAATGGTGATGGTGCGCGGAGGAGCCGACCGGACAAACCAAACCACGGCGAGGGCGCAAAGGGCGATGATGAACATCGCGACCAAGGTGGCCATCGTTTTGCTCAACCCGAAGTTTTCACTGAGCCCTGATACGATCGGGGCAGGGGGCGCCACTTTCACTTTCGGGAGGTTTATCTTCATGATAATTGACGATACACGGTGATCGTGGGCACAAATCAACCGGTTTGGATAAGCAATGCAATCGCGCGGTTGGGTGGCTTTTGTTCCATGAGTTTGCGCCAGCTTTTGAATGCGACTTTTTATCCGGTGGGCGATTTCACCAAACGAAATCCAGCCGCTTCATTTCATGAATACATTCGATCAAGACCAAGGTTGATAGAGCGTCTTTCTGAAAACGCGGCTATGTCCGGCACTCACGAAGAACCGGTGTCTTTGATCAATGACTTGGTTGGCTTGAACTGGGTAGTTTTTTTACGTTTTGCAATAAGCCTGCCTTGAGCGCAAAATCGTGAAACTTCTAAGTCGTCTTTTTTTATTAACTTGAGCGATTTTTACACTTCACGATTTGCAAAAACACAGTTCATAAAACAAATGGTTTTGGGAATGAAAATAGGGTTGGCACCCTTGCTCGCCATGAGCTTTGCAAGCGCTTGCGAGTTAGTCTAAGTATTGATGCGCTTCGTTTTTAAGAGACGCCTTCGCTCTTGGGCAGGTTGTCAGACGGGAAATTTTCCGCGGGATGGTTGCTCCTCCTGCGCGCGCTTCGGAGGACTGGGCGATGTTACAATGCGCAAAAGCTCGGTACTCCATGCAACAGACTTGCATTCCTTTAAGTCCTCGGCACCGTGACCCCGTTCCGTCTCGCTAGCCTTGGCCGCCCCCTGGCTTCCAGCCTCAACCCTGTCAGCGCCTACTCCCATGTCTAATTCCGCGCTCTCATTCGTCCCCAACGACGGCATCATCGTCGCGACCGAGAAAAACCTCGCCGAGATCATCTCGTTTCCCATGCAGCAGGCCCTGGGCGGGCCGGCGGCGGTGGCACAGCTGATCCGGAACGATCCGGCTCCGGCCGAAGACTTCAAGTTCACGCTTTTCAGCAAGGAGTTCATCAGCCTCCAGATTACGATTGCGCAGGTGCTGGGGCTGCCGATCACCGAGGGCGAATTCGAAAAGAAGTACGGCACTTTCGGCCGGAAACAGACCGTGCTGGACTGCCTCACCGCGCTGGACACCCTCGGCAAGCATTGCAAGAAGTTCGGCAATCCCTCGACACTCTTCACCGAGATCGAGAAGCTCGGCGAAGGCGCGCGGCCGACGGAGCTTTATGCCCGCTTGGTCTGGCTGGCGCAGCGGATCGTCAACGCCTCCGAGTCGTTCCAGTTCACGCTCGAATCGCTTTGGGAAATGCTGGAGAAGCTGACCGATCCCCAAAGGCGCTACCAAGCCCTGAAGAGCCTGCTGGGCAGCGAGGGAGGGCTGATCTCGAAGGCGGAGGAGATGGCGAAGGAAAGCATTGCCCTGCGCAACGCGGTCGGGACTTACCGCGAGGAGATGAAGACGATCAAAAAGCCGGTCGACGACTATTTCAGCGTCGCTTCCAAGATCTACAGCGAAGCGAAAAAGCAGCGGGAAGATCTGGCCGATCTGATCACGGCCAACCAGGCGGCGCTCGATGCGGCCAAGGACGATTACGTCAAATACTGCGCGGCGGCCAGCGGCAGCTCGATCGGGCTGATCGTGATTTCCGGAGGAATGGCGTGGCCGCTCGCGGCCATCGCCGGAGGCGTGCTCGGAGCGATGGCGGAGGAGGCGCGCAAGCGGAAGAACGCCCTGGACGAGGAGCGTTCGCGGCTATCGGCGGCGGTGGCGCCCAAGATCGCGCTCCTGACCGACATCAACGGCTTGGAGACGGCCATCACTCCGCTCGAGGCCCAGCTCGGCAAGGTCTACGACGGCTTGGGGGACATCTACGGGGTGTGGAACAACGTGGTGCTCCGGTACGGCGAAATCTTGAAGGAGGCCACGCCCGAGAAGCTCAAGAATCTCGATGATTTCTCGACCTCGAATCGGATCATCGAGGCCCAGAAGCGCTGGAGAAAGATCGCCGAGTCGACGGAGAGATTCACCGCCCGGGCTTTCGTCGACTTCAAAAGCTGACGCCGAGAGAACCATGAGCCTGACGCTTCCCCTTCTCGCGGTCCCGGACCCGGCCGACGGCGGTTTCGATTTCACCCAGGCGGTGGCGGGCAGCGAAACGATCCATGCCCGGCTGACGATCAAGGCGAGCGCGGTCGGGCCTTGGCTCGACGAGCTCAAGCGTTCCGAGCGGGCCGGCGGCGAGTTGCTGATCCTTCTGGCGGATACTTTCATCTTGGATCACGTCGATTTCGGGACGGCGCGCGCGGTCAAGATCGTGGCCCGGGTCTTGGAAGTCCCCCCGAGCGGTATAACGCTCTCCATCCCGGCCATGGATCCGAGAAAGTCCTTCCTGTTCGAGGTCGTGACCGGGGAAATTCGCGGCGGCGCTTTCGGCATCAAATTCACCGCCGCCGGCACTTCAGTGGCCCAGGAGTCCTTTCGCCGGGAACCGGCCGATATCGAGGCGAATGGCAGGGCCACCTACATCCGGTGCATCTACGGCAATTTCCCCGATGCCTCGAAACGCGAAAACTACCGCAGCAAGGGCGTCTGCGAGGCGCTGGCGGCGCGGGCGGGCGAAGGCGCCCGCGCGCCCGGATGCTGGAACCGGCTGCGCGCTCTTTTCCCCCTGGCCTGCGATCAGATCGGCGTGGCCCAGGAGCGGGAGGCCGGGCTCTCCCGCCTCGGCTGGATCGCGCGGCTGGCCGGAACCTTGGCCAGGGACGACGGGCCCTATCAAATCGAAGCCGGCCATCTCATGGTGCAGGCGGGGGCGATGATCAATCTGACGACGGCGGAAGGCCGCCCCCGGCCGGTTCCGATCTTGAGCGAGACGAGCCTGCTCGGCCGGATCAGGAGCCATCTGGCGATTCTCGGCCACTATGAGGCGGAAATCCGGGCGCTGGAAACCCGCGAGGACATCCAGATCACGGCCGAGTCGCTGGCCGATGCCTGGCGCAAGTCGATCGAGGACGACGAGGCGTTGCTGGAGCTGGGCGCGCAGCGGCTTGACGAAGAGTTCGAGGCCCAGATGACGCAGTACCACAACCTCTGCTGGTCCTACGAGGCGCAGAGTGAGGGGTTGCACACGACCTGGATCATTTTCAACGGCGGCTTGCAGAGAAGCGCGATCCTCAAGACCGCCGCGGCGGTGGTCGAGCTGATCGGCGCCGTGGTGCAGCTCGGCGCAATCTATTACGGCGCGGCCAATCCCAAGGACGCCAAGGGCGCGGTTGACGCGGGGCAGCAAGGCGCGGAAGTGGCGGCAAATGCCGAACGGGTTGGACGAGGAATAAAAGACAAGATCAAGCTGGGAGTGATCAAGTTGATGCTCGGCCTGAAGAAGGGGCTGGAAAAGTCGGCCAAGGCCGGCAAAGCCGCGGCCAAGGCGGCGGTCAAGATCCAGGAGATAAATTATGCCCTTTCGATCAAGGATCGGGGCAAAATCGAGCTTCCCGACCTGGCCGAGATGGCGGCCGAGGACAACCAGCACGAGTGGGACATCTTCATGGCCGAGGTCGAGGTGATGCTGCGCGAATTCATCAACGACAAGGAAGAGCGCGTGGACGGAGCCAAGGAGTACTACATCGCCCTTGTCACCCTGGCCGAGTACGGCAAGGCGATCGGAGTCAAGGTTGCCGCCCTGACCAAGCTGCAGACCCGGAGGCTGGAAATTGCGGAGCAACGGGCGGCCCTGCGGCTCGCCGTCCAGCGCTGGAAACTGCTCGAGACCGAGGCCAAGACCAAGGCGGAAAAGTTTGCGCTGGCCCGCTCCATCCTGGGCGACGCGGCGCTCAACACCAAGCGCGCGCTCGTCGTTCTGGCCGAGGGCTACCGCGCGGCTTATGCCTACGCCAACCTGGAGGAGCGCTCGCTGCGCTTCCGGCTTTCGATGAGCCGCGTGCAGCTCGAGCAGGAATTCGAGCGCCTCTCGAAGGATATCGGCGAATTCTTCGCCACCCCGAAGGGATCGCAGAAGGTAAACACCGAATTCTTCGAGTTGCCGGTGGTGACGGCGCAGACCACGGTCTTCCCCACGGGGCCGCACGCCGTGCTGCACGTTCCACCGACGGGCAAGCCGTGGCTGGCCTGGAACCTGTCGATCGACGATCCGCCCTTCAAGGAATGGCTCAACGATGCGCGGCGCTCGGGCTATTTCATCCAGGAGGCCAGGTTCTTCCTCGACGGCGTCACGGGGGGCGATGGAGGCACGGTGGCGCTCCGCGTCTCGACCACGGGCAATTACGCCAACGGCTACGGCGGCAACCCCAGGAATCCGAAGCAATTCTACACCGTGGGCTACGCGCTCGATTACATCTACAAGCCGAACAAGGGCGAAAACGAGGAGCCGAGCAGTTCCTGGCTTCCCGCCAAGCGAAGCCGGGAAAACTACATGAGCCCGACGCCATTCACTGGTTGGACCGCCGTGATCGAACGTTCCGGCTCGACCGCCGATTTGCGCGCGCTGCGGATCAAGTTCTCGCTGCTGCGCCAGGACGCATGAATATGAGCACCGCCGCCCTCGATCTCCTTCCGCCCGCGGCCATGCACGACCTCGTGCCCGATCTTCGGGCGCGGCTGGCCGGCGTGGGCGCCTACAGCACCAGCTTGGACAAGATCTCGGACGGGGAGATCAGGATCAATGAGGACGGGATGGACACCCGCCTGCCCAGCCCCTTCAAGGATGCGCCGGCGACCGCCGCGGCGGTGCGCCGGGCCAAGGAACGCGCTCCGACTTACGGCCGGGGCAACCTTCCCGCCGTGATGTGGATGGCCAGTACGGTGTCGTTTTCCACCTTGTTCGCGAACTCGTCCGGAGTCATCCAGAAGGTTTACGACGCGGTCCCGGCCTCGGGCCCGACTCCGGAGCAGCGGACCGAGGTCATGAGGTATTTCGACGCGCTGACCAGCACCTTGGGCGAGGGAAAGCAATTATTGGTCAAGGCGGAGACGGGATTCCTCGCTGTCCTGCCCCTCCTGCGCGAGGACCAGAAGGAATTGAGCGCCGCGGCCGCCGGCATGAACCAGTCGATCGCAAAGCTTGAGGAAACGGTGCGCGACACGGCCCTGAAGTACGCGCTCAATCCGCTGACGGCCGGCCTGGCCAATATCATGATCAAGGTCGGCTCCCGCCATACCGACTACCTGCGCCGCACTCGCGAGACTGTCGCGCATGCCGCCGACCACTGTGATCGCGCGGCCAACGACCTCGCGATCCTCGCCGGCCACGCGCTCACCCTGATCGGGAAGTACCAGGGGGTGGGGAACTCCCTGAAAGCCGCCCAAGGCGCGGCCTTCAAGGAGTTCATCGGTGAGCTTCAGCTGCAAGTCGCGCTCAAGACCTGGAAGAGCTTCGGCGACTACGTCATGCAGCAGATGGGCATGTAGACCGCGGAGCCGGCGAGAGCTTGGCAACGAGTGGCACAATGGACTATTTGCCGTGGACCGCTGGTCAGTCAGAAACGATCGGAGAGGGTAGGCTGGGATCGAACCCGTGTCCCGGCTTCTGCAAGCGTGTCTGGACGCAGCGATTTCCGAGTTTGAGAAAACCGCCGACACACAACTGCGCACACAAAGACTCGCCGACCTTCAGGAAACCCGGACGTGTTGCTGATCTCTGATGAAAACGACGGCCCAGCCACAAAGGAATGGCCGAAATTCCGACGTTTGCTCGACGCTACAGTGATACAAGTGCGAACAACTCCCTCCAAAGTATTATTGACGAAATGGCTCGACCGCGTGGAACGCTACACGTTTTAACGCTGCTGGGCCCCAGCAATTGTTATCAGAGCACAAAACGGTCGAATACCTCGCTTTTGTGCCATGCCAAGGCTTCGGCGTGGGGCCAATAGTAAGAATCTTTCGGTAGTTGAATCCGCCGCCGATCCATTTCGAGCAATGGGAAATTTGCCACGCTGGCTGCACGGGCCTTGGGATTGATGACTACTTCGTATTGGTCGGAGATCGTGAATATGCCGCGATCAAAGGCCCAATGCACCGACTTGGCTAACGCGACGCCGTTCCGCGGATCGTCGGTGCCACACGCTTCTTTTCCGATTATGTGCGCTCCATCGGCCTCGGCCTGATTGGGCGAGTGAAACCTTTGACCGGTGACCGCGCATGTGAAGCCATAGTTGTCCAAAACGATTCCGCTGAAAGCCGCGTCGCGCTTTTGACGTGAAACTTGGTAGACCGCTCGATCCTCAGCCACAAACGGAGCCCATTGTTCGAGCGATTCGAGGCGCAACGCGGTTTCAAGCAGGTCATCCGACAATCCCAGGCCAAGAAGCCCAGCAACTTCTGCCCACTCAAGCCCGCGGATGCGAAAAAGCTCTGCGCTGACATCAAAATGCTCAATAAAACCAAGGCCAAGCAAGCGGTGGCGGGCACCTTCTGAACTCACCTTGTTTGAGACCTGGCGAAGAACTAGAACGGGCTGATGGTCGGTCATACACCGCACCAGTCCAACGTTTGCCGCAATGTTCATGCCGCCCGCCTTTGGGCTATACTGAATCCACCAAGTCCGGTCCGCATTGAAGTGAACCTCGTCGCTGTACCGGCTCTTCAACATCGACGCGATGCTGAGGGGATACACCGACCATGCCGGCTTGTAGATTCCTTCGATAAGGTGATGCACGCGCTCCACACCGGGAGCGATTGTGGCCGTTTTTTGAAAGAACGACGCAGGCAGAACCTTTCCAAAATGTGGCGCAATCGCCCGAAAAATTCGAAGGCGCTCTGTAATATCGGCGTTTGATGCGGCGGGTGCCATTCGGTTTGTCAGCCTTTATAAATCTCGTGGTGCCATTTCAGGAATTCAGGGGCGGGGCGGGCACCCTCGTCCTTTGGCAAGACAGTGAGCGACTGGCCGTGCAACGCGTAATAATGGCGGCCGTTCTCAAATTCTTCCCGGATGCGGCGGCTCACCTCGACGTGGTAATCGAGCGTTACCGTGAGATAACCAAGATCAAAAAGGTTATGCAGGTCAGAACGCAGCAGGAGCCCGTTACGGATTTCGTGAGGGCCGTTCTTGGCATAGGGTCGGATGTGTCCGGCCTCAAGGGCCGGCAGGGTTTTTTCTCCCGTGATGGCACAGCGGCGGGTATACGCATCGGTGACCTCAACCCGAAAAGCGCCCTGACCCAACCGGGGCCGGATCGTGACCGGTGCGCCATACCGGTCCTGGGTCTCGGCGACGGCTGAGGTCAGCGGCGATTGGACGCCACTCTCAATCCGGGCCAGCACGTCCGCCCACAACGCCGCGCCCGTCGATGAGCTCACCGCATAGCCCTTGCCGGTAACAATGTTCTTACTCCAGTCCTTCGGCACCGGAATCCATGATTCGCGTGGCCAGAAGAACGGCTGGACCAGAATTGTGCACCCCAGGTGACGGTGCAGTTCATCCGGCGACCGGTGTTCGAGAATCCGCCGCTCGAACGTTTCATAATCCGGAACGCCATTCTTTTCGCCAAAAGCCTGCCAGACCCACGGCAGCGGAAATCGGTCGTGTTTTAGGAAAACGCCGCCGCCGGCGATGAAATCCAGCGGCGAGTGCAGCTTAAACAGGAAAACGTCGCCCGGTTGCAGCGCCTTGAAGTCCGTCTGGCTCCGCGGACGCCAGAAATTTACCTCGTCGGGTTTTCGCTCGGCGAGAAACCGGAACCACTCGTTATTGGTGACTCCGACGAAAAGTTTCATGGGCTTGGCGGTGTGCTTTTCGTAATGCCTGGCGAACTCGGGTTTTTTCGTTGCTGGTTGTTCGTCACAATCAGGTCATGATAGCTGCGTCGAAGATCAGACAGAAAATTAGTATCCGAGGAAATCCTTTCAATCACCCACTCGACATAAGCCGTGCTATATTGGCAGGAACCAAATTTTGGGCGGTAGCAAAACTTGGTTTGCACATCTATCTTGTGCAATTTCCGAACAGCAAGGTTGTCGTTCGTTGTAAAACGAATTGAACCAGAAAAATGTCGATTAATTGTGTCAACGACCTCCTTCTGCCGGAAAGGGTGCGTCGTATTAACGTCGAGTAATATCGCGTCTCGTGCGGTTGTCGTGTCGACGAGCCGGACAGGCATGGCGCTTCCGTCAGGCGTAACCGCTGCCACCGGCGCAGCGGTGTTTCCTGCTGGCGCTGCAACCGTCACAACGGCATTTGCGGGGGCTTCGATTACCTGTCGCAAATTCGACAGTATGGTTTTCCGTTGGCGGTCGATGTGCTGTTCAATTAAAGAACGCAAGTCATCTGACGTTGCGGGCTCGCTCTTTGGCCCGTGGCGCACGTACATCATGCCCTGCCGAAAGGCACACTGTGGCTTGCCATTGCCGTCAGTATAGTTACCCGGTTTTCCGAAAACGAGAGGCATGGGAGCTGCCTGAATGGAAATCTCTGCCACTTTAGTTCCTGAGTAATCTCTTGAGCGTATTGTCAACGCCGCAAAATTAACGTCCGTAAATCCTCTGATTTTGTTCACCACGTCGGCGAGATCGACCGAGAGTAATTTAGTGACATCGGTCCCCGACGGAACTCCGTCATCAGTTACACCCACAAGAATTCGACCACCGCCGGAATTTGCCATCGCGACGATATCTTTGATCAGCTCACACCAATCGTTTTTCACGTCGAAGCTTGCTTTGAAATCAAGCTCAGCGGATTCCTCCGTTGCTGACGCAAGGTCGACTATGATGGGCTGGACTTCGGCTGTCTCCACGCACGGGGTTTAACCATGAGAGCCGGAAGGGGTCAAACGCTGCTTTCCAAGGTGGCATGATACTCATGATTTCGCTATTGCGTTTTATTCAACTATGTGTGAATTAAACGTCATGACAGATAGGGAGACAGTCGAACGTTTTCACCTCGTGTTCCTGAAGCATTTTGTGAACACGGTCAGCCCTGGCACCATCTGCCTCAAGGGCGGGGTGAACTTGCGCCTTTACCACGGCAGCCCGCGGCTTTCCGAGGACATGGATTTTGACGCCCGGATCGTGGCGAATGAAACCCTCAAAAAAAACGTGAACAAGACCCTTGCTGCCCAACCGTTGGTCGCCGAACTTGCCGCCGCCCGGATCACGTTTGGAAAAATCAGCTTCTCAAAACAAACTGATACCACCCAGCGCTGGAAATTCGAGGTCGTGCACGAAAATCACCGAGTCGCCACCCGACTTGAATTTTCCCGCCGCAAAAAAGAAGAGGCGTTTGACGACCACGCCATCAAGCCGCCGGCAGCGGCTGTGCTCGGGGCCTACCAACTGGCTCCGTTCCTTTTTCCGCACTACACCGGGCCAGCGGCCTACCGGCAAAAGATCGACGCCCTCGCCAACCGCAAGGCCGCGCAGGCCCGGGATGTCTTCGACCTGCATCTCCTGTCGCCGCATGCCACGGCCGCCAAAAAAGTGCCGCCGGCTCTGGTCCGACAGGCAGTGGAGCAGCTTTCCACCATCACTCTCGCGATGTTTCGCGACCAAGTCGTGCCGTTCCTGGCAGCCGACTTAGCCGCCTATTACGGCACAGCAGAAAGCTGGAATAAGATGAAGGGACAAGTGCATGCCGACCTGTCGTCGGTTCTGCCACCTGCTGTGTCATGACAACCCTTTCGTTATATCAGAAACTTGTCGGGCATCACCGGGTGACAACCCGTTCGACGTCACAACTGGCCAGCATCGGCATGTCCACCGCATCTATGGCGCTGCAACGCCTCGCGGATGAAGGTTTGGTGACACGCATCAAGCCGGGTGCGTGGCTGGTCGGTCCGGCAGCGACCAAGCCCGGCGCGTTAATCGCTGCCGCCGCCCAGCCGTACGAAGCCTATCTATCGGGCTGGTCGGCTCTGCGGCATCACGGGCGCATCCAGCAGTTTCCTGAAACCCATTTTGGGGTCACGCTTGGCCGGCCGGCCGAGTTGAAAGTCGCCGGCACGGTCATCCGTCTGCACCATATCAAGCCCGCCCTCTTCACCGGTTATGCGTATGACTCGACCGTCGAAGGGCTGGTCGCGTCGCCAGAAAAAGCGCTGTTTGACCTCGCTTATTTTTCGGCGATGAACCGCCGCCCCCTCAGCGGCACACTCCCGGAAACCGACCTCAAAGGTTTTCGCTGGAGCAAACTGCAAGACTGGCTCCGCCGCATCCCCGCACCCAGCATTCGCACAGCGGTTGAGCAAAAACTCCGAAAACTACGCGATCAAAACGCCGGGGCGGATGAGTGACGCAGATGATTTTACTTGATGAGGAATGAGCACGACGTTCGCTGCCCATCGCGGATCATTCCGCTCCAGCTTTTTGTGCGGCCTCTTTCTTTCGCTTGAGATCTTCGCGTTGCTGAACCTTGCCTGTGATAAAAACGCCAAATCCGCCTGCCAATACGACCACAACAATTGCGATAGCTAACTTTTCGTGACCAAGCCACGCAGCCCATACCGCTACAAGTAAAGCGATGATGATTGTCAAAAATCCGAACAATTGTCCGCGCTCAGCCTGCCGGATATTGCTGTCAACGACACGACTTTCTATGTCAATGCGGTGCTTCGACTGATTGTCGAAATTATTAAATAACCGTTCTGCCCCGTTGGGAATGGCCCGATTGTAGGCTTCTAAATCTTCAGCAAACGGATAGATCGTCGTTTTCGACTGAGCTGTAACGATGCTGCTTTGTTGGCGTGGCACCGGATGGACGCCGCCGGGCTCGCCCTTAATTAATTGCTTGGCCATTTGCCGCGCTAATTCGCGCTTTTCAGCTCGGCTCACATCCAGCCTCTGCCTTCGATTTTTCTATTGCGGCTTTGAAATCTTCAGCAACTTTCAACCAATCACGCCGAATCGCAGCAGCATCGGCCTCTGGGCCGGTACGATGCTGGTTGTATGTGAAGTAACCGCCCGCAAGATTAAAAAGCGAGCCAGCGCCGGTGACGAAAGACGGCGAAGAGACAAGGTAGTCTGTATCAATTTTCGAGCCCATGTCTTTCAAATGTGGGCATTCTTTTCGGTATTCTCAAGTGAAATTATAGCAGGAAAATTGGACCTCTCGGGATTATTTCTTATTCTCTGATTACTGGCCAGTTAAGCTGATAGCTGGGTGAATGTTAGGTGTACGCGAATAATATCGACCCCCTTTGCTTCGACCCAGCCAGAGGGGTGGGCAGCTGATGCCGAACAACTGCTAAGTCGGCGCCGCTTTTGCCACGGTTAATCCTCCCGCAGCGCTTTTGGCGTTTTGGGGGACAGGCCGAAAAACATTTCCGCGGTCTGACTTTGACACCGTGGACTGCCGGGGTGTCTGGTTGGATCGTCTCGCATGCCACTGCACCGAAAAAAGATTTTCCGCCTCCCATCCCCGGCCTCCACCACGATCTACGTGCGGCCGGGTTACAACCGCGTGTTGGCCGAGCAGTTCGAGGCGCTGAAGCTCAAGCGCGTTGACCTGGTCAAGGACAAGGTTGAGGCGCACAGCCAGGGCGACCTGCGCGAAAACTTCGGTTTCAAGGCGGCCAAGGATGCCATCCGC
>Ga0210398_10003228_pt1 | contig 15691 bp, 17 predicted proteins | sample IncBWC4OmetaG_FD_161047 | JGI IMG/M metagenome (GOLD analysis project Ga0210398, IMG submission 161047) | Forest soil microbial communities from Barre Woods Harvard Forest LTER site, Petersham, Massachusetts, United States - Inc-BW-C-4-O | ecosystem: Environmental > Terrestrial > Soil >...
CCCTGGAGGAAGGAGCAGGTCGCATGACGATCACCCTCCAGAATGTAGGCAAATAGTACAGGCTGGATGGCGGAGAGGGAGGGATTCGAACCCTCGGTACCGGTTACCCAGTACGCCAGATTAGCAATCTGGTGCCTTCGACCACTCGGCCACCTCTCCGCGCGAGGAATATCGGCGGGAAATCAAGAACTTACGCGCCCGCGGTGCTGCTCGCAATCTCTGCGTCTGCATCCAAAGTGTCCAAAAAGTGTCCATCTTGGTTTCGAGCGCCCTTTTTCATGTCGGCGATCAACGTGTCGGTCATTCGCTCGGTCGCATCGCTCTCGGTGTTTTCGAACCAGTGCGCATACACGCGCAGCGTTACATTCGGGCTCGAGTGGCCAAGTTTGTGCTGAACCTCAGTGACGACAGCGCCGTTCGCGATCATCGCACTGGCGCAAGAATGTCGTAGTGAATGCATCGTCACCTGTCGCAGTTGAGCTCGTCGAAGAGCGGGACGTAGTCCGCGTTTCAGGGCGTTGGCGCGGTGCATCGGCCGCCCGTCACTATCCGGGAATACGAGTTCGCCCGGAGGGCATCGAAGTTTCCAGACTTTGAGCGCGGAAACAAGGCTGGGCGGGATCCAGATCGTCCTTGTTCCAGCCTTCGTTTTTGGTTCGAAGAACCGGGGCGTCATATTTTCATCGTCGCCGTCATTCGCCCAGGTGAGCGACCATTTCACTTGTATCTTTCCCTTGCCTGTAGCGCCTAGATCACCGAGTTCAACATCGGTCCATCGAAGCGCGAAAAGCTCGCCGTTTCGCATCCCGGTTATAAAAGCGACCTGAAACAACGTCCGGTAGTAGCCCTCATCAGCGTTTGCGAGCAGCAAAGCGATCTCGGCCGGGTTGAGTACCTTGGCCGGATCAACGGACTTCGCCGCCTCCTCATCTTCATCCTTGCGTTCTTTCGAGCCCTCGTACATCCGCTCGATATCTTCGACGACGTTCTGGCGGATCGTGCCGTGTCGTTTTGCCATCTTAAGCACGGCGCCCAAGGTCGTGATGATGGCTTGCGCGCTCGAAACGCTCAACCCGGACCCGAGCAGCTCGATGCGGACCTTTTCAACGCGCGCAACGGTGATGTAGTCGAGTCGCCAGGCGCCGATCTTGGGATTTAGGTGTCGATCGAGGTGAGCCCGCCAGTTCGCCCGCGTTCCCGGCCGCCGCGCCGTCTTGCCGGCGGATTTACCGGCGAGCCATTCGTCGGCTTGCTCGCTGAACTTTGGAATCTTGCGTTCGGGGACATACTCATTCGCCCGGACCCGACCCCTGATATTAGCCAGCGCGTCCTTTGCGTCGCGCTGCGTGTCGTAGCTCTTACGCGTCCGGATGTGCTCGTTGTCGTAGTAGTCAATTTGGTACTTGCCAGAACGTAGCTTTTTAATCGCCATCGCCCTCACCTTTCCTTTCGTGGTGTGCGCACTGGCCCGGACTTCTCGAGCAAACGCATCAGACGGGCAGCTGACTCGCGAATACCGTGGCGGCCGGTTTCCCAACAAACAACCGTGACGCGCGCGACGCCGACTACTTCCGCGAACTTAGCTTGCGTCAACCCGAGCCGCAGCCGGATTCTCCGCACTTCATTCGGTTGCATGTTAGGTAACCTACCATGTTAGGTAACCTGACACAAACATTATTTCGTTTGTTTACGGGCGGCGATGACAGCAGCAGGATCGAATCTGGGATAACGGCCGATCATAACGACTGGGATTTTACCCTGGCGGGCGGCCGAACGAATCCAGCTTTCCGGACATTGAAGCCGGCGAGCCATTTCCTTCGCGTCGACCAGCTCGGCGTTTGTCTCTGGCTGGCGAGCTAAGTCGAGCAATCGCGCCGCGAGTATTCCCTGCAGCGCGGCGAGCGCACTCAGCGTGGCAGGGATTTCATCTTCGGGAACGGCCGATGCCCATTTCGAATCCGGCAACATACACCCAGTATAGTCGCCCGCCGCGTGCCGCCTATTTTCGTATAATTCGTTTCTTTCGTGTTCCGGTAAGCAGCTCTTACAACAGTATTTTTTTCGTTTTTTTCGTTGTAGTAGGAACAAGGAAACAGTCGTCAATGACCTTCCCTTTATCGGATACCTAAACAACGAAAGAAACGAATTTAACGAAATAACGCTACCAACAGCTTTTTTCGAACGCTGTTTCGTTTTATCGGTGGTGGCTGGCGTTGCGACTATTCAGATAGCTCCGCGCGCTCAGCGACTTCACGGCCTTTTGCAGCGCGCTCTAAAGGTATCGCTTTCAGTCCGCGGCTCGGTGCGCTCTCACCCTCAACGCGACGCGGATTGAGTCATCATGGACGCGGGTGGACACATGAACGTCAAAACCCTTCTCCGCGTAGGTGTTTAGCGGTCGCGCAATTCTAGATATCTGGTGCCCTAGGTGCGGCGCCGGCGGATCTCTCGGATCGTGGCACGCGGTAACGCTTTATAATTCCCGTGATGGCACTCGAATTATGGCGTCGCGCTGATTACTGGAGCGAGTTATCCCGGCTAGGCACGCGCCACGTGTGGTAGGACCTTAAAAAGGATGTTGGGGTTGAGGATGGCTGATAACAGCGCTTTGGACGCGCCCGCCTTTTACGGTATCGCCGGCGTCTTCGTTAAGGCTTTCGAAAAGCATACTGAGGCGGATCCATACGCTCTCTTGGTTCAATTCCTAGCAGGCTTCGGCAACGCGGCGGGCGGTTCTATGCACATGATAATCGACGGCGCTCGTCACCCACTCATATTGTTTGTTGTCCTGGCCGGGCAGACCGCGAAGGGAAGGAAGGGGACCGCGGAGAAGCGCGTACGCTCGGTTCTAGAGCGCGCCGATCCTGAATGGGCTCGCAACTGCATTGTCGGCGGCATCGTGTCGGGCGAGGGATTAATTTTTCACCTTCGCGATTTCGATCCAATTCGGCCGGCGGATCCCGGCATTGCCGACAAGCGTCTGCAGGTCGTCGAAAGTGAATTTTCCGGCGTTTTGAAGGTCGCGGAACGGCCGAGCAACACGGCCTCTGAGATTCTACGGCAAGCGTGGGACGGTAATACCCTGCGGACGCTCGCCCGTAACGCGCCGCTAAAAGCGAGCAGCCCGCACCTGTCTGTCATTGGGCATATCACGCAAGACGAGTTGCGCCGTACCTTGACTTCGACGGCTCAGGCGAATGGATTCGCGAACCGCTTCTGCTGGTTCAACGTGCACCGGGCGCACCTAATGCCGTTTCCCTCTGATCCGGATGAGAAAGTTCTTGGGACGATCGTCGATTCGGTTACTCAAGCATTGGATGGTGCTCGAAGGAGCGGGCAGATCACCTTTAGTGATGAGGCGCGCGACTTGTGGACAGCGAAGTATCCTGAATTATCCGTAGAACGTCCGGGACTCTTAGGCGCAATCACGAGCCGCGGCGAAGCTCAGGTGATGCGCATTGCCGCCGTCTATGCCGCACTCGACTCGACGTCGGAAATTGTGCCGGCGCATCTCAATGCTGCTATCGACTTGTGGAACTATTCGGTCGAGAGCGTCGAAACAATCTTCGGCGATTCCATTGGCGATCCTGATAGCGACAGAATCTTGCTCGCGCTACGGGCAGAGCCAAACGGACTTTCCAAAACAGAGATCAGCGTTCTTTTCGGACGCAACTTTCCTAGCGATCGCATCGACCGCGCGCTGGCGACTCTGCATGCGGGCGGGTTCGCGCGGTTCCAATACGAGAAGCGTGGCGCCGGGCGACCGGTCGAGAAATGGCATGGAGTGAAGAAGGCAGCATGAACAACGTCGACGTTTTACGAAAAGAACAGTCCAAAAGGAAGGAGACAAGCAAAATGGAAGCTATTGAAACCGAAACGCAAGCGACAGAAGTTACGCGCCGGCCACGGACGCGGATCGGTCACGACCGATCGCGGTTCGTACGAGCGCTAGAAGGTTTAGTGCGCGCGACCGACGCGCCCTTTGATCCGCCTACCCTGGCCGTTCTGGCTGACGTGTCTGACGACGAGTATGAAGCGATCCGTAGTCGAGTGATCAGCGCGCTCGCTTTTGGCATCGACGGGGTTGGCAACGCCAAGGCTCCTGCTGTTGACGTCCAAATCGAAAACATTAAGGCGTGGCAGCGTGAGCGCCCGACCTACTATCACTGGGATGAGGCTTCCATAGACGCACTCCGCCGGAAACTCGAGGCGCTCGGGCCTGGGTGTGAACTGATTCCATGTTTTGCGATGAGCGTGCAAGTCAAATTGCCGAACGGACGATTGATTCTGATCAATCGTCGCGGCGAGGAAACAAAGAGTTAGAAAAAGGAAGGCCGCACGGTTGGCGCCGCGCGGCCCCGGAGAGGGGAACGGCGATGAGTCCGACAAACATAACAGCGCAGGCGCGTGCCTATCCTGCGCGCTGCGATCTTCGCAGAGAGCTGAATCAGATATGGAAGGAAAATTTCAAACAGTTCTGCGATGAGAGCGGTAACACCTTTTGGGGTTGGTCGCCCGATCATATCACTGTCACATACCCGAGCTACGTGCTGCATGATCCGCCGTGTTTTATGTTGCGCAGCATTTTCGACGAGCTAGTCGAACACGAAAAGCGGTTTGGGAAGCTCTCCGGAATAGCCGACGAAGATCGCGAGCTCTCAGCCGCTAATGTTCTGCGCGATGGCGCCTGGCCAGCGTGCGAAAGCTGCCACCTGCCATTCGTCACGATGTTTAATGGCCATCAGGGTTTCGGGGCTTGGGTTTGTCGGATCGAGCACGGCGACGCGCTTTGCGAGGCTTGTTGGCTCACCGAACGCTACGGCGGCGATCACGAAAAGATGATCGAGCACGTTCTTCGCGTCGACATGGTCACGCCAGTAATACGGCAATCGATCGCCGTCGATCTTCGCCGTCATGCGCCGCGGATGGGCGATCGGGGCTGGGGCGCTTGGGAAGTCATTTATTCGCACTCGCGAACCTGGTGGCACTCACCCGGATTGCGCGAGCTGCTCAGGTTGCACCGCGTCAGCCTGACGACAGCGGCGGGCGTCATCGTCCGAATGATCTCTGAGATGGTTGCGGACAGAAAATCAAAGGAGAAAGAAATCGCCCATCGCCGCGCGGCTACCCGCCAAGCATGGGAGAGCGCTCACCGCGCCGCCTGGATCGAGGAGCAACGCGACCCGAACGCGCTCGCCAACGCGCGCCCAGCTGCAATCGGTGGGGTTCGATATTGAGCGAAAACAGGCACGCGCTCGCACAATTAAGCTGTAACTGAGATGGCGAAAACAAACTTTACCGAAACCGTCGCTGATACGGCCGCGAAACTCCGCGCATCCGCCGGTAGGATGCAGCGCCTGGCGTCGCAGCTCGAGCGGATTCAGAGGCTCGATCTGCCGGTGGAAGCCAAGACACAAATAGTGGGTTTCATAGAAGGATTGCGCTCGTCCCTGAATCCCGAGGTTTTTGACGAAGCGATCGATTCGCTGCGCCAGATCAACGAGGCCTTGGGACAATGACGACAGAAATGTTCATTCGTATTTCCGCGATCGACCGGGCGTCGAAACCCATCGCGGCGATCGCGGGAAAGATCGAGGCACTAAATAAGGCCGGGGCTGCTACTCGCGCGGCTGGCGCGCACCTATTGGCCACCGGCGCCGCGCTCGCGGGTGTCGGCGTCGCGATCGGCTACGCTTTGAGCAAAACCGTTGAAGCGGCTGCACAGGTTCAAGAGCAGGTGGCGCGGCTCGCCACGGTTGTTCCTGCTGGCGCCGCTGGTATTCGAGAACTAGCGGCTGCGCAGAAAGCGGCCGCTGATACTTCGATGCAACACGCGATCAGCCAGGAACAAGTGCTCAAATCTCTCTATTTGGGAAAGAGCGCGGGTATGGACATGACGACCGCGATCGCGTCGATGAATTCCGCGTCCGCCCTGGCCATCGGCCTCGGCGGCGACATGGAAGAAACGCAGCGGACCTTGAACCTCGCCTATATCAATTTCAAAGATCCATCGAAATCGGCGCAGGAGAATTTCAAGGCACTCGGCGACGTGATGGCGTATGCGACGCGGCAATTCGATTACAAGAACATAGAAGAATTGCGCTCGCAGATGGAATTGGCGACTCCGACCGCTCTGGCGGCCGGTATGGGCTCCCCGCAGGGCATGAAAGACATGGTCGCGATTCTGGCGGACTTCACGCGACACGGTCTGACGGGCTCGCTCGCCGGCGCCGCGTTCGAGGAATCGCTGCACGGCGTCTTGAAGATGTCGCACACGCTCGGGATCGCGCTCGTTCGCAACAAAGAGGGCGGCCTCGACTACATGAAGTCGCTCGAGCAAATCCGACAGCATTTCATCGGCCTGTATGGTTCGATGGAGGCAATTCCGACCGGACAGTTGGCGCAGATTCAGAAGACGTTCGGCATTCGTGGCCTGCGTGCGTTGCTGCTCGATCCTGCCGAGATGGAGAACATGCGCGGTCAGCTCGATAAGACGGCCGGCGCCGCGGCGCAGGCTCAGGCGATCATGGAGAAGACGCCGAGCGCGCAATGGCAGATCCTCACTCAGCAATTTTTTGCGCTCGAGGTCCTTATCGGGAACGCGCTCACGCCGGCTGTCGTCACGCTGATGTCGTACCTATCGAGAGCGATAGGTTACGTCGTCCAATTCGCGACCGCGCATCCACAGATCGTGAAATTCGTGGCGTTGTTCGCGGCCATCAGCGCCGGGGTTCTGGTCGCGGTGGGCGGCCTAATAGCGCTCGCGGGCGGACTGCTGGTAGTCGCGAGTTTCGGTCCGACGATCGGCGCTGTAATCGCGGCGATTGCCGGTATCGGTGTTGCTGTGGCCGGCGCTGTCGCAGCGGTCCTCACGTGGGCCCCCCGACTTTTCGAAAGCGGTATGCACCTTGTGCGGACGCTTGCTGACGGGATCATTGCTGGCGCCGCGTACCCTGTGAAGGCCATAGAGGACGTGGTGCGCCGTATGCGCGCCTTTCTGCCGTTCTCACCTGCCAAGGTAGGACCGCTTTCCGATCTGCACCGGATAAAAATTGTTGAGCAAATCGCTACGGCCATTAAACCTGGCCCCGCGTTGCGCGCGATGCGCAATACGGCGATGGCAATCGCGACGACCGGAGTGCTTGCGATGCCCGGGGCGGCGGGTGCCGGCGGACTGACGATTCAGATCAGCATGCCGATCACGGTCCAAGGTGACGTGACGGATGGCGGCGCGGCGCTAAGGAAGCAACTGGACGGCCACGTCGATTATTTGGTCGAGCGCATAAACAGCAGGCTGCAGGACCGCGCGAGGACTTCGTTTTAGGACTTAAGGGGGAAGGGGAATGCGTAAGGGGGGAATTTTCGCAGCGTTGGTGCTCTTATTCGCGCTGGTTGGCGGCCAGGCGCGCGCGCAGTATTCAGCTATTCCCGATGAGACTTCCGGCTCGGGCTGCCCGGGCGATCTCACGCAATGCTCAGGCTACAAGGTTCGAGCCGATATCAATGCCCGTCTCAACGGGTCTGCGCCTATCTCACCGCTGATCGAGGGCTTGACCTACAATCCGATCCTTCTGACGTTCAGCACCCAGCGGAACTGGCAGGCGGGTGACACCTATATCGACTTCAACGCGAGCGCGGGGAATATCACCTATACGCTACCGCCGTGGTCACTCGGGATTCAGTTATCTTTCAAGCGAATGGACTCCTCGCTGAACACTGTCACGATCGCGACGAGTGGGACGAACAATATCGACGGCGCGGCGACGGTTCCGCTCTTGGCGAAGCAACCCATACTCATTACCGCGGGCGCTGTGACCGGAACCTGGGACATCGGCGGCGGTGGGACTGGCGGCGGTGCGACATCCGCGATCGATTCAGCGTTGCCCACGATCGGCGCGGCGACCAAGGTCCAGGGTTCGCTTGTGGCGAACATCGTGCTCAACAAGCCGTCGACCGTCGTGTCCGGCCACACGATGCTGATGAACTATTACGCGCAGACCTCAAGCTCGCCGACGCCGCCCTCGGGCTGGACCCTGATTCGAGCCGATTCCTGCAGCGGCGGGATCTTCGCGACCTATTACAAGGTCGCGGGCGGCAGCGAACCGAGCACCTACACCTGGACGCTGGGAGCTTCCTATAACGCAGCGGCCTTGATCGACGTCGGGATCACCGCGTCGAATCCCGTCGATCAAATTTCGCCAGCGACTTGCGGTGCGACCCCCACGCTTGCGGGATTAACCACGATGTCGCAGCCGGAAATGGTGATCGTCTTTGGAGCGGGCGTAAACGGCAGTGTCGCTCAGGTCGGTTTCAGTCAAGGATCGCTTGCGATCTTGCAACCGGCACTCGGCACACTCCCCCTCTCGGTTGGATACCTCACCGCGAACTATCCGACGACTCCGTCGATCACCTTGAGCGGGACCGGCGCGGCCGAGGCGGCGCAAATGATCGCGCTTGCGCCGGCGAGCACCTACACCTCTCGACCTGTTTTGCAGGGCGATGGGTACACGGAGCTCGCACATTTGCGCGGAGCCTTCGGACTGGATTCGTCGATCTCGCACTTCAACATGAACGGTGACTTCAACGTCAAAAATCCGATCTATGGAGCGAAGGGCGACGGTCTGACCGACGACACTGCCGCGATTCAGGCGGCGCAGGTTGCCGCGTGCGCGCAAGCAACGTCGTCGGGAATTTCGCAGACCTTGTTTTTCCCCGCGGGGACCTACATCACGTCGTTCCCGATCATCTCGAATTGCGCCCATCCGGTGCTGTTCAAAGGCGAGAGCGAGAACACGGCCGTTATCCAGGCGGTCAGCGGCGCGTTGTACCCGATCATCATGCACGAGGGATCTACCTACCTATCGAACATGGTTTCAGCCGCCGGCGGCTCGCTGACCGGAGCATCGCTGGCCACGGGGCCGGGCAAATCGCTGGTGTGGGGCACCACGTCGCTCCAATACTACGATCTGCTCGACGCCTATCAAGGGACGGCCGCATATCCGATGAATGGCGCGAGCGCGTTCAGCGTCGAAGGATTTCTGAACTATGCGGGCGGGGCGAGCGTCGACGTCTACATAGCTCAAAGCGCCGGCGATGATATGAACCTCAAGGGAACCGGGGCTATGTCGATTGTCTTGCAGCCCGGCTCACCTAATAAAATTTTCGGCTGCATCACTACTACCGGAAGTGGATACGTCTGCACGAGTGCGGGCGGGAGCGTCACGGCGGGGACGACTTATGAATTTGAATGGAGTTATGGCAGCGGCACCTTGAACCTGTTCTACGGCATACCAGGCGGCACCACGACACTAGCCGGCAGTGCCAGTGCGACAGGGACCATCGTGCAGGCACCAAGCGAGGTGTTCAGTTTGGGCGACGGCGGTTCGGGTCTGTTGATGACCGGCGACAACCTGCAAACGAACGCTCACTGGATCGGCTCACTCGATTCGATTCGTTTGTCGACGACCCAGCGGCACACCGCAACGTACACGGCGCCGACCGCGAAATTCGCGAGCGATGGCAGCACGCTACTGTTGCTGAACAACGAGAATCAGAAGGACATATTTAACGAGGCTTCGTATGTCAGCGGCCTTGGCTCGGTGGGCTCCGGTCCTCCGGTATGGATGCCGTTGCATTCCAACAATTTAGCTGGCGGAAACACGCACGGCGGTTTCTATAACCTCGGGATGTCGGGCGGGAGCTACAGCGTGCTTGCGATAGGGACGCTCTACACGACGTTCGATCATGTGAACGCGGGCGGGGCTGGGCATTACGGGATCAAGTTGTTCAATAATTGCTACGGCCCGCGCTTCGAACATTTGACCGTCGCGGCGACGCCTTATGCAGAATCGGGTCTCACGCTGTCCACTAACTCGGGATTGGCGCAGCTCTCCTGGATATTCCAAACCGGCAGTTACTACGGAATGCAGATGGTCGATTCAGGCGGCACCTATTCGCAGCTGTACTTGAACCCGGGATCATCGCAGGTAGCCGCAATCGACATAGGTGGGGCAACGATCTTCCACAGTTACGAAATTGTGGAAGCTGATGTCGATTTCGAAAGCGGCGGGACGCAAACGCCGGTCAAGCTGTGGGGTGCGGGAAATTATCAATTTGTCGGCGGCGATTGGCAGCCTGGTACGAACAACGTCCTACAGATCGCGCCTGGCGGCTCGGGGAACGCGCTGACTACCACGTTGTTCGGCGGAAATGTCGTGACGAGTGGGACGGCCGCTCTGATTAGTTGGAAGGGATCGAACAAGCCTGCCTCTCCGGCGACCTGGGTGAACCCCTCGATTAACGGTGGTTCTCTCTCAGCCTACATCTTGGCCGGGGGCGCCTTTACGGACAACACGGACTACGCGCGAGCATTCGGGGACGCGGATGTCTACCCAACCGCGACCGTATCGAACCTTGGTAGCTGCAGCACAGGGCTTGCCGGCTTCAAGAAACTCGTACGCGACTGCAACGCGAACTGCGCGACCTATCTTGGAACGGCATTCACGGGCGGAGGCTCGACGGTCGTGTCGGTGCAGTGTAACGGCTCAGCCTGGGAATTGCATTGAAACGCACAACAAGGGGAGCGAAGAATATGGACGTAGATTTTGACCTAACAAAACACTTCACGGCGGCCGTCGCGCGGATCGAAGCGATCGAGGTGGACCAGACGGCGCCGCCGGAACTTCGCGAAAGCATCATCACGCAACTGCGAACCGCCCTATGTGCACGGGTACAAGGCGCGTTAGCTGACTTTCGAATCGATCGGATTCCCGCGGCGCTGGCGGACTATAAGTCCGGCCTACGCGAGCGAATGGAATGGGAGCGGACGCGAGGCTCGCTCAAACAACCAGCCACGCCGGCTGATGAAGTGAAACGCGTTGCCGCAGCCGGATACTTCGATCGCAACCTCATCAATGGATTCGAAACTCACGCATTAATGGAAGGTCTCGAGCCTGGCGAGCGGATCGACATTCACGCCTCCGCTTTGCGCGCGATCAAAACTGATCGTCGCGAAATTCTCAGGGGTGGCGACTTTTTCGATCAGCTCCGACCCTCGGGATATTCGCGGGAATTCTGGCTCCGACAATGCACGTCGGCCGCCCGGCTGGCCGAAGCAGAAAAGATGGCAAATAGAATAGCCGAAATCGCAGCAAGACCGTTTTCTGCAACGTCGGGGCCGAACGCCGGGGAAGCGACTGTGATCCAGCGATGAGCGGGACACAGGTCGGTGGAATTTTCATTGGAATTTTTGAAAACGAAAGGGGTAACAAAATGTCAACGCCAGCCACACAAAGCCTCACACCCGCACAGCGGTGCGTGAACGCGGCCCTCGGGATAGCGGACACGGAGGTTGCGACGATGATCAAGCGCCACGGCAAAGGCGGCTTGTGCGGGATCGCGCTTTTTTCAGAGGAACGAACAAATCCGTACGGAGTTAAAATCTCGCCGATCCCACCGACCAATCCAGGCTGGCTGGACTCCAAGCCGGTGCCGACTGTTATCGAACCGGAAAATTCCGACGACGAAATGGTCCGCGATCCAGCCGGAATTATCACTAGACCATCACGGATATTATTCCCAGACGGTTCGACGAACGTGACGAAGCGCGACGCGCGGAACGAATAATGAATCAAAGTCTTGCCGAAGCGCGGCGCGCGTACGCCGCGAAAGCCTGGCGGCGCCATCCGCTGGGCCCCTTCGGCTGCAACCTGTCGGGGCAGCGCGGAGCGCAAACCGCGTGGGGGCCTGGGACTTCGTCCTCCTGAGTCCCCAGCCCCGACGATTTTTTTGAAATGGAAATTACAAATCAGATAACGCCCGCGAAGCCTCAATCCCGTGGAATGGCGCGAAAGCGCGACCAGCAGGTGCGCCGGCTTACCATCCGATATGAAAAACTGAGCGGCACTGTTGATCCTCGGCTGCGGCCAGCGTTCCGGAGCTTAGCGATCGTCACTCTAATGCTGGAGCGGGCATATTCAACGCTTCGCGATCGCGAATCCCTGCTCAACGATCAGGGGGAGCTCTGTGTGAGCCTGGATGCGGTTCGAAGAATGGCGGCCACTCAATCGGATCTTTTGCGTACCTGCGGTTTAACTGCAGCGTCGATTTCCGATCGCGCTGATAGCAGCCTTGATGCGGTGTTTGAGCGAATTTCGAAAGTGCGGAAGGTGCGGGAAGGGGGTGGAGACGGTGAGCAGAGCAGCGCAGCTTGAGCACGCCCGTGAGGACCTCGCGGCGTACGCTGCCGCGATGTACTCGAAATTCGAGCTCCCCGCGCATCTCCGTATCCTTGTCCAAGTGCTCGAGCGGGTTGAGCGCGGCGAGCTCGATCGCGTGATCGTCGCCATGCCACCGCGGCATGGCAAGAGCATGACGACGAGTCAACTGTTCCCAAGCTGGTACTTAGGCCGGAATCCGACGAAATCGATCATTGCTTCGAGTTATGGTCAGGAATTGGCCAGCGATTTCGGTCGGCGCGTTAGGAACTTTGTGTCAGACCCTCTGCATCGCAAATTCTTTCGAGACTGCATCATCAGCGATGACAGTGATTCGGTTCACAGATTTCATACGACTGCCGGCGGTGCATACTTCGCAACCGGAGCCGGCGGCCCGCTGACCGGCCGCGGTGCCGACCTGCTGCTGATAGATGATCCGATCAAGAGCGCCGAGGACGCACGCTCCCCTTCGTTCCGACGTTCACTCCAGGATTGGTACGAATCGACGGCGTACACCAGGCTTGAGCCGGGCGGCGCGGTCGCGATCGTTGCGACGAGATGGCACGAAGCGGACCTAATCGGCTGGCTACTCAAAGAACATGCCGCCGAAGGCTGGAAAGTTATCTCTCTGCCGGCAATCGGCGAGATCGGCGAGGGGTGGAGGAACGAAGGCGATGCGCTGTGGCCCGAGAAATTCCCGCTCGAGGCGCTCTGTCGAATCCGTGAGGCGATTGGATCAGGGGCGTGGACCTCGCTGTATATGCAGCGGCCGGCGCCCGAGCAAGGCGCTATCTTCCGTCGCGACTGGTGGCGTTCTTATGCCGGTCCTGTCGAGTGTCATCGAACAATCTTCTCTCTCGATTGTGCATTTAAGACCGGCCAGGCCAACGACTACAGCGTGATCGCGGTGGTCGGCGAGGCTAAGGACGGCTACTACATCCGTCACGTCAGTCGCGGGCGATGGGAATTTCCAGAGCTCAAGCGCCAGGCGGTCGCACTCGCCGAAATATGGAAGCCCCATGCAGTCTTGATCGAAGATGCCGCCTCCGGGCAGAGCCTCGTCCAAAGCCTTAAGGCCGAAACCAGATTGCCGATCCTGCCGGTTAGGCCGATGGGCGACAAGGTGTCGCGGGCTCACGCAGTGTCGCCGCTGGTCGAGAGCGGGCGAGTGTTTGTTCCGGCCGAAGCCCCGTGGCTGGTCGATTTCGTCGATGAGGCGACGAGCTTCCCCGCGGCGCCGCACGACGACCAGGTGGACGCGATCACGCAGGCGCTGAATTACCTGCGCGGCGAAGGTCGAGGTGAGTACGCATTTACTCGTGTCCCATTCGACAAATACGCCCCCGCCGCACCGTACGTCGCCCGCGGGGAACTTGGGAAACAAGAACGACTCGACATGATAGAGGACGCTCGCGAAAAATATTCGCGCGACCGTATTCGCGGCCGTTGGGGCCGTTGGGGTGGTTATTGAACCGCAAGGATCGGCGCCGATGGGTTATGGTCACGCGGCAGGTATGCCCAGCGTGCACGGTCGAGCCGGACGCGGTTCCGGGGCTTATATGCCGGATCGCCGACTGTCCGCAACGAACGGAGAAAATCACTAGGCGCGAGTTGCGCCCGAGAAGAGGGAATTAAATGGCCACACGATTGTTCGTCAGACGAATTGGCAGCATGACCGAACGTGAGCTCAGCGATCTTGTGGCGGACTTCGGTCCTCGAGACGCGATTGTTGTCCGAGACAGAGAGACCGGCGAGTCGCGAGGGTTCGGTTTTGTGACGGTCGAAAATCCCGCCGGCGCAATCGATCTGCTCAACGGCATCGAGCGGGACGGCCGCCGACTGCAGGTTGAAAAAGCAAGAACGTCGCACCCGTGATCCCCGCCGTTGTTTAGGGCGCCAGAATCTAGCCTAGATTCTAGGCCTAGAATCTAGGCTAGATTCTAGCTGTCATAGCTTGTCATGAGTGGTCTTGACGTGCCTTGCCAATTCCGCTAAAACGTCATCAATCGACGTTTCCGGAGGAGGCTAAGTAAGATGCCGGCGAAAATCGACTATTTAAAGTTTGCAATCGGCGCCCTTGGTGGGGTCGCCGAGGCGGCGGAAAAGCTCGAAGTGTCGCCGGCCACCGTCAGGCGATGGATCAAGCGCGGTCTCGGCCGCGTGAAGTGCAGTCGAGTTGCCAAGCTCAGCGAGTTGAGCGGCGTCGAACTGGAAACCCTCTCCAGGCGACTCGGACCCTTCCAGTCAAATTAAGACCCGGTGGTTTTACAGGGGGATGCCCGCCACATCGGGCTCAAAGATAGCTGCGTTCAATGCGTCGTGACCAGCCCGCCCTACTGGGCGCAAAGGAATTACCTGGTCAATGGTCAGCTCGGACTCGAGCCGACGCCCGACGCGTACATCGCTGCAATGGTTGAAGTGTTTCGCGAGGTGCTCCGCGTCCTGAAAAATGACGGAACGTGTTGGCTTGTCCTCGGCGATTCGTATGCCGGCGCTGGAAGTGCTCATCGCGATCCGGAGCGATGGCCGAAGCAAAAGGCCGGTGCGCACCACGTCGGGCGCGTTAAGGGACGAACCGGTCTTCGCGATAAGAACCTACTCTTGATTCCGGCGCGGGTTGCGTTGGCACTGCAGCAAGATGGATGGTACGTCCGATCGGCGATCGTGTGGCAAAAGGGCAACAATCCGATGCCGGAAGCTGTAGCCGATAGGCCGGGCCGAGCGTACGAAAACATTTTCCTGCTTGCGAAGAGTGAACACTATTACTGCGATCGCAGCTCGCTGCCGGCGCCCTACCGTCGCGACGTTTGGATGGTTCCGAACGAACGGCGCGCCGGTAACCACTTCGCGGCGTTTCCGCGCAAGCTGGCAGAGCTGTGCATCCTGGCCGGCTCGCGACCAGGCGATCTGGTGTTCGATCCATTCATCGGCTCGGGAACGGTCGGCGAAGTCGCAGAGGAGCACGGCCGCCAATGGGTCGGAATGGATCTGAATGCGCAATATGTGGCTGACGTGAACCGCGAAGCGCGGGCGCGCAATGATATCCGGATCGCGACGTCAAACCATCAACGAGATTCCAAGTGTCCAAAGGTGTCTAACTCGTACTCTTTCGACGTGGTCGGGCGTTACGTCGAAACCGAAAATTCCTTGAATTCGCTATCTCACGTCACCTGACCGCGCGCGGGAAAACCGCCGAACCGACTTAGCAATCTGGTGCCTTCGACCACTCGGCCACCTCTCCGCACGCGCGAACGCGAAAGGCGATTGTTCAACATCGATCGCTAGCGCGCAAGCAGATTGCGGAGCTAGCCGGAGGCGGAGCCGCGAAACGCACCGAATCCGCTGATGCGAAAGGCCTCCGCCCATCCCGGCGATGAGCGGAGGCATGCACTAGAAGCGAATCAGTGAAACAGGTTGAGCTGGTTCTCGGAATCGTCGACGAAATAGATGCCGCCTGCGCCCGGCATTACCGCGAG
>Ga0210398_10003229_pt1 | contig 15687 bp, 11 predicted proteins | sample IncBWC4OmetaG_FD_161047 | JGI IMG/M metagenome (GOLD analysis project Ga0210398, IMG submission 161047) | Forest soil microbial communities from Barre Woods Harvard Forest LTER site, Petersham, Massachusetts, United States - Inc-BW-C-4-O | ecosystem: Environmental > Terrestrial > Soil >...
AAAGTTGGTTCCACCTGAGCCCTATGAGCACGACACGTTCACTCTCGAGGGCCACGAATTGCGCATCATCAAGCAGGGCCGCACCGATAGTCCCGATTCGACGTCTCTATATGTTCCCTCGATCGGGCTGATCGCCGCTGGCGACGTTGTGTACAACCAATGTCGCATGTACGTCGGCGACACCACCCCCGAGAGCCGAAAGAATTGGATCGCGGCGCTAGATCGGTTAGCGGCGCTGAACCCCGCGATGGTTGTCGCCGGTCACAAGAAGCCTGGCGCGCCCGATTCTCCTTCGACGATCCAGGACACCAAGCGTTACCTGCAAGATTTTGATCGGCTGCAGAAAACCGCGACGTCCGACCAGGAGCTGTTCGATCAGATGACCGAGCTGTACCCGCATTGGGTAGCCAATCAGTCGTGGTTGATGTTCGGATTCCCGCAGCCATAATGGTCGGCGAGCGGCCAAAGCCCTTCGGCGAAGCGCTCGCCTTTGACCCGATCACGTCGGCGGGCTGGTGGACGCAATGATGAGGTGGCTAAGGCCGAGGCTCTCGCAAATTGGGTTACTATGCACAAGCTAAGATCTCGGGAAACAGATTCGATTTCAGAGAGGAGAACAAAATGACAACAAAAGGAAAAGTCCTGGTGCTAGTCTCGAGCGGTCACGGCTTGCCATTGAAAGATGGCAAGGTTTATGCCGGCGCTGGCTACTATCTCAACGAACTGACGGTTCCGGTTCGCGCCTTGATGAAGGAAGGCTACGAAATCACTTTCGCCAACCCCAAAGGCAACACGCCGCAACTGGATGTCCATTCAGCTGTCCCCGATTTCTTCGGGGGGGACGAGGCTAGGCTTCAGGACTATTTAAAATTCCGCGACAGCCTGACTGGGCTCAAAAATCCAACTCGCATCTCGGATGTCATCGCATCGGGCCTGGATCAACATGACGCTGTTTTCGTCCCTGGCGGCCATGGCCCGATGATCGATCTTCTCGATGATCCCGACGCTGGCACGGTGATGAGACACTTTCATGAAACATCCAAGCCTACGGCGGTGCTCTGCCATGGGCCGATTTCACTTCTCTCAGCTCTTCCGAATTCGACGGAGGTGGTCGGGGCGCTGGCGGCGGGCGATGCCGCTGGAGCGCGGGCAAAGGCTCAAGGATGGATTTATTCTGGATACAAAATGACCATCTTTTCTACGGCGGAAGAGCAGCAGCGGGAGCCGCTTGAGATTGGTGGTAAGGTTCTCTTCTACCCGGACTTCGCCTTGCGTACGGCGGGCGGCGAAGTAAGTGTGGACGCTCCATGGAAGAGCTACGTCCTTCAAGATCGCGAGTTGATCTCAGGTCAGAACCCGTTCTCGGACGAAGCGCTTCTGAAACTTCTTCTAGCGGCGCTCAACGGGAGAAGAAGTGAGGCGGCTGGCGCATCCTCCGTTGGATCGAGTCTTCGCTACTGACGCAGGTCGCGCCGGGCATGCGACCAGGAGGAACAAATGACGGAGGCATACAGGCACGATGAGATTGCAAAGCTCGCCTACGAATTGTGGGAGCGCAGGGGACGCCCGCTGGGTTCGCCTGAAATTGATTGGTACGCGGCGGAAAGTGCTTTGCGCGTGCGGGAAGCGCAAGAGGAGTTCTCGCCCTTCGGTCTCCGCATGAAGCCAGAAGAAGGTCCGTATCGCGAACCCTGAGTTCAGCGTCATTGCATAGCAAGGATTCTAGCCAGGCGCTGGACTTCGACGAGGTATGAATGCCCAGAAACCGCTTGAATGCTGGAAAGCCACAGGTTCGTAGCCGCCTTCAATTCCTCCCATTCCTTTTTTCCCTGTTGTATCAAGCCCCAAAGGCCGCATGCACATTCGGGCCAAACAGGCATAGTTCAGGCATAGTCTGCACCAAAACGCAGCAAGGGGTTCCGGGGAGCAACCGGAAGCCCTTTGTTTTCTTTCTCTAATTGGTTGCGGGGGGCAGATTTGAACTGACGACCTTCGGGTTATGAGCACAGAATAGCAGGATAAAAATCCAATAAATGCTTGCTGTGGTGTTGCTTAGCTCGAGACCCAACTTTCAATTTCTCCTGCGAATTGTCCCGAAGCTGTACACCGAGAATAGGATTGCTTATCTTTCCCGACGTTTCGAGACTCCGGGAAAGCCGTTGTTGAACGTGATCGGATGAGTGCCTTGCCTCAGTGTGAAGGCAGGGAATTGGAAGTCACCTTCTGGCGAACGAAAACGAAAAAGAAAAAACGCTTGAATGGCGTCCGCTCACTGGTGGAGTGTGTCGCCCACGCTTTGAATATCTCCGCTACATCCGCACGAGTAAGAGGCATCGTTTTTTATCGAGATTCAACGTATTGGGCCTTGCCCTACATTTAGAAAAAGTAGTATATTTTTTCTAAATATGGTGGTAGGGTTGCGTAATGCAAACCATGCGGGATCAGATAGTTGCGAGGATTGAGCGGTTGGGGGCGGGAAAGGCCTTCTCAGCGAAGGATTTTCAGGACATTGCCAGTCGAGGCACGATCGACATGGCCCTCGGCAGTCTAACGCGCCACGGGACAATCCGCCGTATCCGGCGCGGGCTCTATGACATGCCGAAGGTCAATCCGGCGCTCGGCGGAAAGCTAAGCCCGGACATTGATGAAGCTGCTCAGGCGATAGCTCGAAGGCAACGATGGAAGATCGTGCCGGAAGGTGCTAGGGCGGCAAATTTGCTCGGCCTCTCGACGCAAGTACCTTCCAAAATCATCTATCTTACCGACGGTCCCAATAACGAAGTGCAGATCGGACGGCGTAGCATCCATTTCAAACATGCCCGCCCGAAGGCCATAGCCGGGCTTGAGGGGAAATTCGCGCTCGTTGTTCAGGCGCTCCGTTATCTCGGCAAGGAGAGCGTTGGGACGCGCGAGATCGAGACGTTGCGGTCAAAGCTATCTCCGCAGGAGAAGCGTCGTCTGTTAAAAGACACGCGTTTTGGCGTGGACTGGATCTATCACGTGGCGAAAAAGATCGCGGAGAAATCGACGTGAACACCGTTGCCCGGATGCCCGCGCGCGAGCGTTCGGATCTGTTCGCGGAGACCGCTGAACGCAAGGCCTTGGCCGAAGCCATCATTGAAAAAGACTTCTGGGTCTGCTGGGTCTTGAAACAGCTTTTCTCGATCGATGCGTTCAACGGGAGACTCCTCTTTAAGGGTGGAACGTCGCTCTCGAAGATCTTTCACGCGATAAACCGTTTCTCTGAGGACATCGATCTGGCAGTGGACTACGCAGCACTCGGATTTACGGGGGAAAAGGATCCTCGACAGGAGAATATCTCGAAAAGTAAGCGAGCCGATATCCTCAAAGAGATGATGGCGAAGTGTCAGCACTATATCGGCAGTGAATTTCTGGACGTGCTGCGAGCGCGGTGCCAGGAATTCCTCGGCACGAGTGACGGATGGAGCCTTGGCGTTAGCGGGCAGGACCCGAATGTGGTTGAGTTTCGGTATCCGGCGTCCATTACGAAAAGCCTTTCGTATGTTGCTCCTCAGGTCGTGCTGGAATTGGGAACGCACGCGGAGTTTGTGCCGCGTGATCGCTTCACCATTCGCTCGTTCGCTGGTGAGGAATTTCCTGATGTCGTTGCGGATCGGGACGTTCCAGTGGTTGCACTCCTCGCTAAACGGACCTTTTGGGAAAAGGCGACCATCCTTCACGCGGAATATCACCGTCCACCAGATAAACCCATGCCAGATCGATATTCGCGGCACTACTATGACACTGCCATGATGGCTCAGGGGAAAATTCGGCTCGCGGGTCTTGCTGACAAAGAGCTTCTTGCTCAGGTTGTGAGGCACAAAGAGACTTTCTATCCTTCCAGTTGGGCTCGTTATGACTTGGCACGCCCCGGTAGTTTTCACCTCGTGCCACAGAAAGAACGTCTGACGGCCCTGGAACAAGACTACCGGGGTATGGCTGTGATGATCTTTGGCGATCCGCCCCCATTGGACTGGATATTGGATACACTCACGAAGCTTGAAGGTGAGATAAACCGATAACCCGCGCCAGCGAGAACGCCAGAGCGGGCCTTGCCCGGCTTAATGCTCGCTCGGCAGATAGATCGTGTTGTTGGCAACGTAGAGCGAACGTCTGATCAGGCAGAAGCGGAGATCACGGCAAAGCCAAAAGGAAGTTTCAGGTCTGTTCCAACAAAACGTTCGCTGGCCATGGTAATGCCGGGCCCGCTGACACGACTTGGCGACATGCAACTCGATGCTCCGACCGCCTGCCGCCTTTGCTAGTATCAGGTGTATCCTCTTGGAATGCGCCACTTTCTAAAAATCGCCGGTGTACTCCTCTTGCTCGTTGGTGCACAGAGAGCACTCTCGCAATCTGACAGCGAGCACCTTCGTCGTGGGGCAAGAGTGTTTGTCGAAAAAATGGACGGATTCGAAGACAATTTTGCGGCCGCGCTTCATGCGAAGCAAGTTCCCGTGATCGCTCGCCCGTTGTTTTGTCCGCGGCCTTACGGCTTGTCCGTTCCAGCGCCGGAAACGGCGTGAACGTCAGTCATAGCATGGGCAGCTTTACGTGCGAGTAGGCTGTAACCCTTGGCCTTGGCGTCCGCTTCGATCGAGGCCAAGTGCGCGTATCCCTCCGTTATCTGGCCCGCCTTTATTTCGATTTCTGCAACCGCCAGACGAGCATCTAGCTCCACGCCCTGGTAATGCATCCCGCGCGCTTTCGTGATCACTGCCGCTAACTCTTTGCGCGTCGCACTTCCAGCCGAGGAGAGGGCACTGCCTTCTTCGGCGTTCTTCAGGCTGGCTGCAACGATGGCCGTCCGCCAGCGGACATGAAGACGCTGACTCTTGGCCGAGAGCGCCCACGCGTGTTGCATGGCATCGGTCTCTTCCGCTGCCCGACCCTCCGCGAGAAGCGCTCGGGCAAGCATGCACCAAGCTTGAGTCTCGTCGTCGCGGGCCTTTTGTTTCTGAAAAACATCGAGGGTCTGGCGGATCAGCGCTTCTTGTTCAACTGGAGAACGCCCCTCCTCCAGCGACAGCTCTGCGAGCCCGAGTTGCGTCTGCGCGATGCTTAGTTTGTCGCCCGCGGTCGTACGAATCACTAACGCCTGTTCGTACATCTTGCGGGCGCCGGAAAAGTCGGCCTCCTGCAGCAGCAGACTCCCCAATCTCCACATGGCAAAAGCGGAAGAATCTTGATCGCCGTTTTTCTGCCAGATCGACAGGGACTGTTCAAATCCCTGCTTTGCGCCGGGAAGGTCCCCCTGCAATTGCCGAATTATCGCGATGTCGCATCCAGCTCCCGCTGCGGTTCCAGTATCTTCGGCTTCCCGGCCGAACTGCAACGAGTCCTCAAGTAATCGCTGTGCCCCCGGCAGGTCCCCCCGCTCCATTTGGTCCTCCGCAATGTTTAGGACAACCATCGCCTGGTGTCTCTTATCATCCAAGAGTTGATAAGTGGCGAGCGCTTCACGATGCATTTTCTCAGCGGTGGCGATATCGCCTTGTAATTGATAGATCAGGCCGAGGTTGTTAAGCACACTGGCCACGCCGCCTTCAGATCCATTCTTGCGAAAGAGGATTTGTGCCTCCTGGTACAGCCGGATAGACTCGAGCACATCCGTCTCGGTTATCGCATCACCCCAGGCACGCAATGCTGTGGCTTCTCCTTGCTGGTCTCCGGCTGAGGCGTAAATGTCTTTGGAGTCGCGGCAAGCTGCAACCGCTTTCTGCGTCTGCCTGAAGTAGCTGAATAGCCAACACTGATTTTCCAGAGCCCGCGCCAGGACCAAGCGCGCTCCCTGCGCCCTGGCTTTCTCCACGGCTCGATCCAGAGGTTGTTCCTGATGCTTAAAATCGCTTAGCGCGTCCCAGGCATCGGCCTCTTGCAAATCAATGCGCGGATCGTTAGAAGCTGGGGTTGCAAGTTTTCGAAGTGACTCGACGGTGACAAGCGCATCATGCTCTTCGCTGCTGCGGACCTGCATCTTTGCAAGTTTCAGTCCGTAGTCCAAGTTATCTGGGAACAACGCGAACAGCGATCGGTAAACCGCAACGGCCTTTTCATATTGATGACCGACCTCGAGATAGCGCCCTTCGACCACTAACTTTTCTTCACGAGAAAGATTGGCCGCCAAGTCGAGCGCCTGTCGCGCCTCCTGTTGCGCTTTCCGGTCGTACCCCAACCGGGAATAGGCCTCGGCCAGAGCGGAGTGCGCGAGAGGATATTTTGAATCGGCAGTTACGGCCCGCTGCAGAAGATCTCTTGCTGCCAGCGCGTCAAACACGCGCAGCCGAGAGAGACCCTCCGAATACAGGCGGGTAGCCTCCCGATTAGAAGGCAAGGAGTCGCGTACGCTCACGGCTTCGACATCAGAAACCGCCTCCACGCCAAGCTTCTCGCGTAGCCGCGATCCCGCCTGAAACACGAGGTCAAATAGGTCCGTCTCATTTCCAACCACTGCGACATCAGCAATCGTCGCCCCGGCCACCGTATCTTGCAGGCGCAGATCGAGCCGAATGCGGGTGTCTCCTTTATTGCCAACAGCCGTGTACGAGCCAAGAACGATCAGGTCGCTATCCAGGTTTTTGTGCAATCGGGCAAGCGTGTTGGGGGACAGGCTTTCGGCGTCGGCCAAGGCCAGATCAGCTTTGGTATTTGCGATGTCTTCACCGGAAACGAGCCGCAGCTTTTCTCCGGCCACCAACTCGGTGCCTAACATTTCAGTCAATGCGGTGGATAGCCACGCTTCTTCGGGGCGGCCAGATAAGTTTCGAAAACCGAGAACCGCGATGGAACGACGAGCCGTTGGGAAGGGCTTGGCGGCTGGATTCGTCGTCGGCCGAACGCGGTGATACCGCGTCCATGCGATATACCCTGCAGCGAATATTGCCACTACGGCTAGGACCGAGGCCAGTTTCGATAGCCATCGGTTCGGCGCAGTCGCCTGGCTAACCTGTTCGTTCTCTTCTGGTTTCAAGCTGGCTGGAATCGCGCCTTGGTGAGAGGCAAGCCTGTTGGACCCATTACTCCTGGAAACTGCCACCCCGGTATTTTCATTCTCAGGTGCGATGACTTGCACGGTCGAAACAAACTGATACCCGCGGCCCGGCAGCGTCACAATATACTTGTTATCGCCCGGCTTCTCCTCCAGTGCCCGTCTTAGGACAGACACGCTTTGCGCCAGGCTGCTTTCGTCCACAAACGATTCCGACCAGACATTCTTTAGCAGTTCGTCCCTCGAGAGGACTCTGCCAGGGTTCTGTACGAAGTACAAAAGTACATCGAACGCCCGCCGGTTCAGCGTGACAAGCGCTTCGCCACCCCGCAGAGTCCGCGCCAGAGGATCAATCTGAAACTTCCCGAATTGGAATATTCCCTCTGTTTTCCTCAACATAGGGCACTTTCACAACTTGTCAGATCTTGTCACTGGCTATTATTTTCGGCCCTGCATAGGATTCACACGCGGTGCCGAGAACCGAAGACGTGACGGGACTCTACCAAAGACATTCGGTGGAGACAAGTCTCTTTCGGGCAGGGAGAGCCGGGCGCGGTACCAGCGGTACCATTCGTCGTGCAGGGGCAGTGCAGCCTTAAGGCACCTTGCTCGTTAGTGGCGCCCCGGCGAGGTTTGGAGAGGTCGCGGAGTTGGCCGGTTAGCGAGAGGCGGTAAAGCCGACTACCTGTATGACTTGCAGAACTGACAGTACGTGAATTTCAATTTTTCTAGCGTTGACTTCATCCGTCGATAGACCGAGTACGCGTTCGGCAAGGAGCAGATTGAACCATGCGAAAAGTTCTGACACTCATCAGGAATCTTCCTTGGCCGGCAATTGCGACAGCCGCAGGGGTAATATGTTTTGGGTCGATTAGCCCTGCGTTTGCGGACGCAATCGGGGCTGTGACCGAGACGAACTGTTCTGGTGGTGGCGTGACTGTCAACGCGACCGCCATTGTTTGGTCGCCGCCTTCACTGGGGGGGACGGCAGGTTGCATCGACACTAGTATAGGGACGGACCTAACATATTCAGGTGGAACGCTGTTGCCGGGCGACACAGGCAACCTCCTGAATATCACTGCGTTCTTCGCCGGACCGGTGAACGATTTCATGACGTTCGTAGGCACGTCGCTCGATTTTGTTCTAACCGGGCTCGGCCCCGGCTCTGCGAACACTGACTGCGCAGGCTTGGCCGTCGGAGGGTCGTGTTCGGTCGCTGCAGGTTCGCCAATCGTAGTGACGAGTCTCGCTGGAGGAAATACTGGACTTAGTTTAGCTGCTTTCGGGACGGTCACCGACGGCGGAGTGACGAACACGTGGTCTGGTTCGTTTGTCACGCAACTGAACGAAACCCCCGCTGCTTTTCAAACCACGATGTTTGAAGGCGGATCTGTGTCTGGCACCCAGTCTGCCCAATTCACAGTTCCCGCGTCTCCCATTCCAGTTTCCGAGCCGGGTGCAGGCAGCTTCGTGCTGACAGGGATTTTGTTCCTGTTGGTGATGCGAAAACGTAGAGTACAAGGCATCCACCAAGCCACCTAAAAGCGTTGTGCACCTGCTGCTTCCAGCTGCGCACGTATTGCGCAATGCTCAGCGAGATTTCCTCACGCGGAACGTCGTAACTCTGACAAGTCGGATTCTCGGACATCTGCCATACCGAAAACCTCGTCTGGCTCTGCTGCGAGCTCCCACTAACAATGTACATGCCCTCTTCTGGCTGGCGAAAATAACAATTCGCGAGCCACAGGCCTACTGAGATGAAATTGCACAACGCGGTGGAAAATCGCGCCCACGTGACTGCGCATCCAGCTCTAGCGCGGCGCAACCCCGGCGTTTCACTGATATCCCTGCATCTCGTTCTGGCAATTTGGATACGCCTCCAACGAGCGCCGTCATCGAGCCTAGCCGAAATGCGTTTCGTGGCCTGTGCCTCGCCCAAAAGGTCGTACACCTGCGAAATGAATGACGTGGCGCAAGGCTTGATTCGGTCTTTTCCGCTAAGATTCTTGCCATGATCGTGTCGCTCCGACATCTCCTCGCACAAGCTGTTCCGGGTTGCCTTGAGAACGTTCTGGTCCGAGTGGAGGAAGCCTCTCGTCTTGGCACTCCTAGTGGACTGTAACAGCTGAAAAGGTAGTATGATGGGTTCATGGAGAACACCATCGTACTGACGGACGCGGAACGTATGGAACTTAACCAGGGGGCGGCGAGCCGTAGCGGGCGTGCCGATGATGCGCGCCGGGCGCGGCTGGTGTTGCTGCTCGAGGCAGGCCATACCTGGGCCGCGGTTCGCGACAAGCTGGACTGCAATGATGCGTTTATCGATCGCTGGAGAAAGCGATTTCGGGAAGAGCGGCTGGCAGGGCTGTTCAGCAGGCACGCTGGGCAAGAGGCCACCACGCTGACTCCTGCTCTGGAGGCGCGCATTCTGGAATGGACGCTCAAACGTACGCCGCCGGACGGAGCGACTCAGTGGAGCACGCGCAGGCTGGGAACGCAGCTCAAGATCAGTCATATGATGGTGTCGCGGGTATGGGCCAAGCACGGCCTCCATCCGCAGCGGCTGGACCGCTACATGGCGAGCAACGACCCGAACTTTGAACAGAAAGCCGCCGACATCATTGGGTTGTATCTGAACCCTCCGGCGCATGCGGCGGTGTTCTGTGTGGATGAGAAAACGGCGATCCAGGCGCTCGACCGCAAGGATCCGGTGTTGCCACTCTCGCCGGGACGCGCCGAGCGGCACGGCTTTGAGTACTTTCGGCACGGCACGCTGTCCCTGTACGCGGCGTTCGACACCAAGACAGGTGAGGTGCTCGGCAAGACGGCTGTGCGACACACGTCTGCGGAGTTCGTCGCGTTCCTGGCGGACATCGTCGTCAACCAGCCGCGCGGCAAAGAGATTCACGTGATTGCCGACAACCTCTCGGCCCATAAGACGGGTCAAGTCGACGACTTTCTGGATCGACATCCGAAGGTTCATCTACACTTCACTCCGACCTATTCCTCCTGGCTCAACCAGATCGAACTCTGGTTTGCCAAGATAGAGCGTGACGTCATTGCGCGCGGCGTGTTCACGTCGGTGGCCGACTTGCGGAGAAAGCTCATGAAGTACATCCGGCACTACAACAACGTGCCAAAAACAGTAAAGTGGCGCTACTTCGATCCTACGCGTCGCATTACTCCCAGTTCAGCTGTTACAGTCCACTAGTCCAGTGTGAACGCCACGTACATCAGTTTCTGATCGCGTTGAATTTGCAGCACCACCGCGGCGCCCGGCGGCAAGTTCTTTAGCGCATTTCGCAGACGGTCCAGCGTGGTAATCGGCTCGCCGTTTAGCGTACGAATCACGTCGCCTGTCATTAGCGGCACTTCTGTTGTGGCTCCCGCCGCTCGCGCGGCTACGATGATTCCGAAGGGATCGCGCAGTTCCGGCAACAGGGCCGCAATTCTCTTGTCAATTTCCACTACCAGAATTCCAAGCGTCGGAACCAGACTTTTCTCAGGGTCCGCCAACGCGGTGATTTGGTCCATGTCCTTGGGCGGTTCCATGAGCGCCACATCGAAACCCAGCCGCAGGGTCCCGCGCAGCACATCCAAATGCACTCGGTCCCCGCTCTCGCGAGACATCAGATGAAAAGCCACATACGGGACGCTTCCCGCCGCTTTGCCGTCGATAGCCAGAAGCACGTCTCCGATACGCAACCCCGCGGCCTCTGAAGGCCCTCCCGGCAGAATGTCCGAAATCACAACGCCGAAGTTGCGCGGAAGCTTCAGCCCGTCCGCCAGGGGCTGCGTTATTGTTTGAACGCTGATCCCAATCTCCGGCCGGTGCAGGTGGCCAAACTTGCGCAACTGCTGGTACGCGATGTTCACAACGCTGCAAGGAATCGCAAACCCAAGTCCCTCGTTTCCGCCGGATTGCGACAGTATGAAGGTATCCACGCCGACGACTTCGCCGTCTACATTCACCAGCGGCCCGCCGGAATTGCCCGGATTGATGGGCGCGTCCGTCTGGATATAAACCATTGTCGAGTCGGGATCGGTCTGCCGTGCAACCGCCGAAATAATCCCATGCGTCACTGTATTCCGCAGCCCTTCCGGGCTTCCGAAAGCAAACACCGATTCGCCTTGACGAAGGTTCCGGTAGCTTGCAAGCTTCAGGGCTCGAAGACCTGTGACATCCACCTTGAGCAGCGCAAGGTCAATTTCGTTGGTGACGCCGATAATTCGCGCCGGAACTAGACTTGTTTTTGCGGATAACACCGCATCCGCGGAATCGTCTGAATTGGCGCTCGAGAGCACCACTTGCACGCGCTGCGCTCCCTTCACCACATGCGCGTTCGTAACAATGTATCCGCTCGAATCAATGACGAATCCCGAACCAATCGCCCGTTGCCGGCCAATGACCACTCCGGTGTTCCCGTGCTCGCCCTCTTCGACTTGACCATACCCTGACACCAGAATCTGCACCACGCTTGGCGACACCTTGCGGATCAGTTCACCCATCGATTGATCCATCTTGCGGAGTTCTTCGGTCGAGCCCCCCTGCGCTTGGGCGCGGCCTGACGAAAAGCAAAGGCAAAGCAACGCGGCCGTCGCCAAAAGAATTCGGCGCACCCGTCGATACCATTCGTTCCATAACTTCGCTTGCGACTCGACCATACGATCTAGCTCCTCGAATTCTCGCTCTTTAAATGGATGCTCTGGGAGCGTCCTCAGAGTACAACGGATCCAATCATTCTGGCGTTTCGCCCTTAACATGGGATTGGACGCTACTTGGCACGTAGTCAGTGTGGCTTTTCGGGCGACGAACCGGGCTCTTTAGCCTGGGCAGCGAGTGCGACGAACCGGGGGCCGCCAACGAGCGATTTCAGACCAGCTTCTTTGTCAACCGGCAGCGCACCGCGCTTCAGCAGCCCGTGTCCGATCGCCTCGCGCAGCAGCGAGATGGCCTCATCGTCCTGATTCCTGTGCGCCGCGATAGAAGCCAGATTGTAGATGGACGTCACAGTATCCGGGCTGTCGGTCCCCAGGGTGTGACGTTCGATTTCCAGCGTCTCCCGCTGCCGAGCGGCTGTGAGAAGATTGCTTGCGACAATACGAAAGCTGGAGCATCTCATCTTCATGGGTCGTGCTCCTTTCCTTGAGCCGTGCCCGAACGGGTACCCCTGCAGCACCGGTCGATTTTCGGATTCACAAAAGATGCGACCATAAACCATAATTCAAGCGCACCAATTGAGGGGCTCCAAACCATGGCCAGACTGCAATCCAAGGAAGACCAGAGGCTCGAGGAAGCCCGCAACCGTCAGAAGCATTGGAAACGCTGGGGACCTTATCTCTCCGAGCGCCAGTGGGGCACGGTGCGCGAAGACTACAGTCCGGGAGGCACGGCTTGGGAATACTTCCCGCACGATCACGCCCGCTCCCGCGCCTACCGTTGGGGTGAAGACGGTATCGGCGGCATCTCCGACCGTCACCAGATGCTCTGCTTTGGCCTCGCGCTGTGGAATGGCCGCGATCCCATCCTTAAAGAAAGGCTCTTTGGCCTCACCGGAAACCAGGGCAATCACGGCGAGGACGTGAAGGAGTATTACTTCTACCAGGACTCGACTCCCACCCACAGTTACATGCGCATGCTTTACAAATATCCTCATGCGGAATTTCCCTATGCCCGCCTCGTCGAGGAAAACCGCCGGCGCAGCCGCGAGGAACCCGAATTCGAGCTTCTCGACACCGGCGTTTTTGCGGAAGACCGTTACTTCGATGTCTTTATGGAATACGCCAAGGCCGATGTCGAAGACATTCTCATCAAAATCACCGCCGTAAATCGCGGTCCCGAAGCAGCCACGCTACATCTTCTCCCGTCTTTGTGGTTCCGCAACACCTGGTCCTGGGGCAAGGATTTGCGCAGGCCCATCGCACAGAGAGCCGCCAGCGTTCCCGGAAGCGCGTGCGCCGAGCTGCAACACTGGCAGTACGGCAAGCGCTGGTTACTGTGCCCCGGCCAGCCCAAACTTCTCTTCACAGAGAACGAGACCAACTTCGTCCGACTCTTCAACGGCAAGAACCGCACGCCCTTTGTCAAAGATGCCTTCCACGAGTACCTGATCCGCGGAAATAAATCTGCCGTAAACCCCCAGCAAGCCGGAACAAAGATGGCCGCATATTATCCTCTCGAGCTCAGTCCCGGCCAGAGTGAAACATTCAAACTCCGTCTGACCGACATGGAGCCGCTCGCTTCCATGGGGCGATCTCTCAGTGTCGTCGGCACGATCACCTCGCCTGGACATGCCGATCCTGCCGAGGGCGTTCCGCCTGCAAATGATTTCGGCGCCGGCTTCGACAACGTTTTTGCACTCCGCCAGAAGGAGGCCGATGAATTCTACGCCTCGCGCGTCACCTCGGAAGCTTCTAGCGACGCGAAAAACGTCATGCGCCAGGCTTTCGGCGGTCTGCTGTGGTCCAAGCAGTTTTATCACTATGACGTTCGCACGTGGCTCGAAGGCGATCCCGCCGGCCCTCCTCCTCCGCCGGAACGCCTGAAAGGCCGCAACAAGGAGTGGACGCACCTCTATAACGACGACGTCATCTCCATGCCGGACAAATGGGAGTATCCCTGGTATGCGGCCTGGGACCTGGGCTTCCACTGCATCGCTCTCGCGCTCGTTGATCCGGATTTCGCGAAGGAGCAGCTCATCCTTCTCCTCCGCGAATGGTATATGCACCCCAATGGGCAACTTCCCGCCTACGAGTGGGCTTTTGGTGACGTGAATCCTCCTGTCCACGCCTGGGCTGCCTGGCGCGTCTACAAAATCGAACGCCGCGTCCGCGGGGTAGCCGATCGCGGCTTCCTCGAAAAAGTCTTCCATAAGTTGCTTCTCAACTTCACCTGGTGGGTCAATCGCAAAGATCCCGATGGCATGAACATCTTCCAGGGCGGTTTTCTCGGTCTCGATAATATTGGAGTCTTCGATCGCTCTGCGCCTCTCCCCACTGGCGGCCATCTCGAACAATCCGACGGCACTAGTTGGATGGGTATGTACTGCCTCAACATGCTCGCCATCGCTCTGGAACTGGCCAAGGATGATCCCGCCTACGAGGACGTCGCCAGCAAATTCTTCGAGCACTTCGTCAACATCGCCCACGCTATGAACGACATGGGCACGGAAGGCATCTCTCTCTGGGACAACCAAGACGGCTTCTACTACGACGTACTCCATCTCCCGAGCGGCGATGACCATTTTCTGAAGATTCGCTCCCTGGTCGGCCTCATTCCTCTGTTTGCTGTGGAAACTCTCGAACCGGAAATCGTCGACCGCCTTCCGGGCTTCAAGCGCCGCATGCAATGGTTCATTGACAATCACGCGGACGTCCCCGAACACATTGAAATGACGCAACGCTCCGCGCGTGGCGTTCGCCGCCTGCTTTCGCTAGCCAACCGCAAACAACTGAAGCGCATTCTCAGTCGCATGCTCGACGAAACTGAATTCCTTTCTCCCTATGGCGTGCGCTCCCTCTCCCGCTATCACCTCGATCATCCTTACGAAGTCCAGGTCAATGACCATATCAGCCGCGTCGATTACGAGCCCGCTGAATCCACCAGCGGCATTTTTGGCGGCAATTCCAACTGGCGCGGCCCCATCTGGTTCCCGATGAACTATCTCCTGGTCGAATCCCTGCAGAAGTACCACCATTACTACGGCGAGGACTTCAAAGTGGAATTCCCGTCTCGATCTGGAAGCGAAGTAGATCTCTGGGAAGTGTCTGCCGAAATCTCCCGCCGCCTCGTTCACATTTTCGTTCGTGACAAGGAGGGCCGCCGCCCCGTCGCTGGCGGCACGGAACTGTTCCAGAGCGATCCCCACTGGAAGGACCTGCTTCTTTTCTACGAATATTTCCATGGGGATAACGGCGCCGGTATCGGCGCGAGCCACCAGACCGGCTGGACCGGGCTCGTCGCCAAATTGATCGAGCAGAGCGGGGAATAAAGTGCCCGCTGTCATTTTTCGTCCCGTGGTCCGGGAGGACGAACAGGTCCTCCTCCGCATGATGCGCAATCTCGCCGAGCAGGAACCCGGCGCTTATTTTTTCGATGAACCGACTGTTCGCGAAGTGCTTCGAAAGTTCCTTCGAAGCCCGGACCTCGGCCATGCTTGGGTTTTTTTTGAAGAAGAAACTCCCGTTGGCTATATTGCCCTGACGTTCGGCTACAGCTTTGAATATCATGGGCGGGATGCTTTCATCGATGAGCTGTACATTGAGCCACCATATCGGCGGAAGGGAATTGGCAGGCGCGCCATGCAGTTTGTGGAAGAGCGTGCCCGAGAGCTGGGAGTCGAGGCCATCCATCTCGAGGTCGATCAAGGCAACGATCCAGCGGCGGAGCTTTATCGCCGCGCGGGCTACGACGATCACTCCCGCTTCCTGATGACAAAGAGGCTCAAGCCCGGCAGGCGCTGAGGGGAAACGGTGGCCGAGACGACCCCGGAGAAAAGGAGAGCGGTGGCACCTCAAAAAATCGAACCTCACTTCGGACTCCTCTCACCAGTTCGCTTCGGGCGCGAAATCTGCGGCAATCTCCCCGCCGCCGAATCCCGCGAGTGGCTGGTCACCAACGGCATCGGTGGCTTCGCCTCCGCAACCATCAGCGGTGGCGCGACGCGCCGCTATCACGG
>Ga0210398_10003233_pt1 | contig 15661 bp, 14 predicted proteins | sample IncBWC4OmetaG_FD_161047 | JGI IMG/M metagenome (GOLD analysis project Ga0210398, IMG submission 161047) | Forest soil microbial communities from Barre Woods Harvard Forest LTER site, Petersham, Massachusetts, United States - Inc-BW-C-4-O | ecosystem: Environmental > Terrestrial > Soil >...
GCTTGCCCAGATTGCGCAGCACGTCCGGCAGCGCATCGAGCATCTCGACAAATTTTTCGAGGCGCTGCCGCAGGCGTGCCTCGGGTCCGCGATTGTCGAGCATCCAGTCTTCGATCAGCGGCCGCGCCAACGCCCAGATATTGACCTCGGGATCAAGCTGCCGACCGACGCCTTCGATCAGCACCATCGTCTTCTGCAGCAGTAGGAGCTGCGGCTGGGTCTCCATCTCGAACTGCTCGGTGATGCGAAACAGCTGCGCCAGCAGCCGTGCGATCGAGATTTCGGCAAGCGGCCTGCCGAGGATCGGCTCGCCGATCGAGCGGCAGGCCTGGGCGAACTCGTCGACCGAACGGCCCGGCGGCACATAGCCGGCCTCGAAATGCACCTCCGCCACGCGGCGGTAATCGCCACTCAGAAACCCGACCAGCATGTCGGCTAGGAAAAACCGCGTGTCGCGGTCGAGCCGGCCCATGATGCCGAAATCGACAACGGCGAACGCACCATCCGCCGCAACGAACATGTTGCCGGGGTGCAGATCGGCGTGAAAAAAACCGTCACGAAACACCTGGATAAAAAAGACCTCCGCCGCCTTCTTGAGCAGCGCATCGATATCGTGTCCGGCGTCGACCAGCGCGGCGCGATCGTCGACGCGAACACCACCGACACGCTCGGTGGTGAGGACGCGGCTTCCGGTGCGGCGCCAATCGACGCGCGGCACGCGGAACAGTGGGTCTTCCGCGAAATTCTCCGCCAGCTCGGATCCCGCCGCCGCCTCGAAACGCAGATCGATCTCGATCTCGACCGACTTATCGAGCGTGCGCGCGATCTCGACCGGCTTCAACCGGCGCAGCGCCGGCTGCGTCCGTTCGATCAGCTCGCCGAGCCACCTCAAGAGCTCGAGGTCGCGGGCAAAAGCGCGCGCGATGCCCGGCCGCAAAATCTTGACCGCGACCTCCCTGCCCTCGCTCGTCACCGCGAAATGCACCTGCGCGATCGAGGCGGCGGCGACCGGCACGTCATCGAAAGACAGGAATAGCGTGTCGAGCGGACAGCCAAATTCGGCTTCGACAAGCGCTTTGGCCTCCGACGCTGGAAACGGCGGCAGGCGGTCCTGCAGCAGCGCCAGATCGGCGGCGACATCGTCGCCAAGCAGGTCGGCCCGCGTCGCGAGCAGCTGCCCCAACTTGATGAAGGCCGGTCCGATCTCCTGAAACGCCGCTGCCAGTCGCTCACCCGGGCGCGCCGCGCCGCCACGCCGGCGGAACAAGCGGGCGATCGCGAAAATCGGCCGCGCACCAGCAAGAGGCTCAATCAGGAACAACGCGTCGTGGCGCGCCAGCGTCGTGGCGATGCGGACGAGGCGGGCGGTATGGCGAAGGCTGCGGAAGAAGCCGAACAAGATTGCTCGTTTACAGCCGCCAGGCCGAGTGCAGCGCGGCGACGCCGCCGGTCAGGTTGCGATAGCGCGGCCGCTCCAGCCCCGCGGCCTCGATCAGGTCGCACAGCGCGGTCTGCGACGGGAAGCGGCGAATGCTCTCGACGAGATAGGCATAGGCGTCGCGGTCGCCGGTGACGATCTGGCCGATGAACGGCAAGACGCGAAAGCTGTAGAACTCGTAGGCCGGCGCCAGCCACGGCGCGGCCGCGGGGGCGAATTCGAGGCACATGAACCGCCCGCCGGGCTTCAACACGCGCCGTGCCTCGGCAAGGGCGCGGTCGATATGGGTCACGTTCCTCAGGCCAAAGCCAATCGTGTAAAGATCGACGCTGCGATCAGCGATCGGCAGCGCCTCGGCATCGCCGCATACCCACTCGATGCCGCCGAGAATACCGTCATCGATCGTCCGGGCGCGGCCGACATCGAGCATCTGTTGGTTGACGTCACAGACGACGACACCGCCGCCCCTCTCCGAGCCGATCCGCTTCAGGGCGCGGCACGCGATATCGCCGGTGCCACCGGCGACATCGAGCATCGTCTGGCCCAGGCGCGGCGCGAGCCAGGCGACCATCGCTTCCTTCCACTGCCGGTGCACAAAGCCGCTCATCAGATCGTTCATCAGATCGTAGCGGCTCGCGACGCTGTCGAAGACGGCGCGCACGAGCGGTGCCTTCGCCGCCTCCGGCACGCGGCGGAAGCCGAAATCCGTCTCGGCTTCCGGTTGATGGCTTGTGTCTTGCCTACGCATCGGGCAGGAAGATAGCCCCATGCCCGAACTTCCCGAAGTCGAAACGGTGCGGCGCGGCCTGGCGCTCAAGATGAGCGGCCGTCACATCGTCAAAGCCGAGCTGCGCCGCCAGGATTTACGCCGGCCGTTTCCGCCGATGCTGGCGCGCACATTGACCGGCGCAAAAATCGGCAAGCTGGCGCGCCGCGGCAAATACATCCTGATCGAGCTCGACGACAACGGCACCCTGCTGCTTCATCTCGGTATGTCGGGACGGATCACCGCCGGTCCCGCCGGCGTACCGCATGCGCCCCACGACCATGTCGTGCTGACGCTCGACGACGAGACCGTCGTCCGCTTCAACGACGCGCGTCGCTTTGGCTTGCTCGATTATATGCGGCGCGGCGAGGAAGCCGCACACCCGCTGCTCGCCGGCATGGGTCCGGAGCCGCTGGAGCCGGGTTTCAACGGCAAGTACCTGGCAGAAAGGCTCGCGGGCAAGATGACGCCGATCAAGGCGGCGCTGCTCGATCAGAAGATCGTCGCCGGGCTTGGCAACATCTATGTCTGCGAGGCGCTTTACCGCGCCGGGTTGTCACCGCGCCGGCTCGCCGCCACGGTGACCGGCGCGCGCGCCGACAAGCTCGCGAAAGCGATCCGCGCGACGCTGACCGACGCGATCGAAGCCGGCGGCTCGTCGCTGCGCGACTATGTCCAGGCTGACGGCGAGCTTGGCTATTTCCAGCACCACTGGGCGGTCTATGGCCGCGAGGGCGAGCCCTGCCCCGGTTGCACCTGTAAGGAGGGCGTCCAGCGCGTCGTTCAGTCCGGACGCTCGACATTCTTCTGCGCCAAGAAGCAGCGTTGAGTGAGCTTCGGGAGGAGCCCCCATGAGCGACAGCCCAAAAGGCGAGACGACTGAGAAAACCGTCCTGGTGGAGCGTCAGGGTGCGGTCGGCATCGCCCGGCTTAACCGGCCGTCGGCGCTTAATGCGCTCAACGCGCAACTGATCACTGACCTCGGCGCCGCTTTCGACGAGCTCGAATTTGACTCCGAAATCGGCGCGATCGTCCTTACCGGCAACGAGCGCGCCTTCGCAGCTGGGGCCGATATCAAGGAGATGCAGGCCAAAACTTACATCGAGGCCTATACCCAGGACTTCATCACCCGCGGCTGGGAGCGGGTCGGGCAATGCCGCAAGCCGGTGATCGCGGCGGTTGGCGGATTTGCGCTCGGCGGCGGCTGCGAGGTTGCCATGATGTGCGACATCGTCATCGCCGCCGACACCGCCAAATTCGGACAGCCGGAAATCAATCTCGGCACGATGCCCGGCGCCGGCGGCACGCAGCGCATGCCGCGCTTCATCGGCAAGGCCAAGGCGATGGATCTCTGCCTTACCGGCCGCATGATGGACGCCGAAGAAGCCGAGCGCGCCGGGCTTGTCAGCCGCGTCGTCCCGGCGGACAAGCTGATGGAGGAAACGCTTGCGGTCGCCGCCCGGGTCGCAGCGATGTCGCAGCCGATCGCGATGATGGTCAAGGAGTCGGTCAACCGCGCGTTCGAGACGACGCTGGCCGAGGGCGTCCGGTTCGAGCGCCGCCTCTTTCACTCGACTTTCGCGACCGACGATCAGAAAGAGGGCATGGCCGCCTTTATCGAGAAGCGCAAACCCGCGTTCCGCAATCGATAATCAAATTTGTCGCAGGTTCGGTTGACGCCTGTCTGCGCCACCGATATAAGCGCCCTCTTTCACGCTCGGGCGAGCCACAATGCCTCATCATAAATCAGCCGAAAAACGTCTTCGCCAGACGGAGAAGCGCACCACCGTCAACCGCTCTCGCATGAGCCGCGTCCGCACCTTCGTCAAGAAGGTCGAAACCGCGATCGACGGCGGCGACAAGGCAGCTGCCGAAAGCGCCCTTCAGGCCGCCCAGCCGGAGCTGCACCGGGCGACGACAAAGGGTGCCATGCACCGTAACACAGTTGCCCGAAAACTGTCGCGATTGGCGGCCAGAATCAACGCGTTGTGAGGCAAAAGCTCAGTCATGCGACAGAAGCGTGACAGGTTCGTTTCATATTGCGTGACAAACGTGTCACGCGATGAGATTTTTTTCCCGTCGCGGGTCGATTTTGTTGCCATCCAACCGTCATCAAGCTAAAGTTCCAATCGCCGGAGAAAAAAGACCTTAACCCCCCGGCAACACCGTGTATTGATCAAAAATTACCGAGATTAAATGACACGAACATAAATACTATGTTCGCGAACAGGGAGAAGCTGTCTGAAATGCCGCGACGCTTAAGCTGTAATATTTATTGCAGCGGAACTAAGCGTCAGCAGCATTAGCCACACCTTACATCGGTACTTGCATCTTGGAATGGGGGCCAGATTGGTGGGGGAAGCGACCGAGTCCAACCCGATGGGTGCCATGCCGCAGGGATCAGGCGATTGGGGCCGGGTTTTGGGCCGCATGAGGCGGGAAGTGGGCGAGACGGCGTACCGCTCGTGGTTCGGTTCGATGACCGTTCAGCGGGTCGCCGGCGGCGAGGGGGTTATCGCCGTGCCCACCCGCTTCCTGCGCGATTGGGTGACGACCCACTATGCCGATCGGCTGTTGGCATTGTGGCGCACGGAAAATCAATCGGTCCGCCGCATTTCCTTCATCGTCGATCCGCGCAACACGCTGACCGACCGGGTGCCGACCAAGCCGCGGGAAAATGCGCCTACGGCCGGTGCGTCGAGCGAGTTCACCGGCTCCCCCGAGACAATCGACGACAAGGGGCTGTCGGCCCCGCTCGACCCGCGGTCGACGTTTGAAAATTTTGTCGTCGGCAAGCCCAACGAGCTGGCGCACGCGGCGGCGCGGCGCGTCGCCGAGGCCTGTGTCGGCCCGGCGCGTTCGGTGCCGTTCAATCCGCTCTTCCTCTATGGCGGCGTCGGCCTCGGCAAAACGCACCTGATGCACGCGATCGCCTGGCATGTCCGCAACCACGCGCCGGCGCGCAAAGTCATCTATTTGTCAGCCGAAAAATTCATGTACCAGTTCATCCGGGCGCTGCGCTTCCGGTCGACGATCGACTTCAAGGAGCAGTTCCGCTCGGTCGACCTGTTGATGATCGACGACGTACAGTTCATCGCCGGCAAGGACTCGACGCAGGAGGAGTTCTTCCACACCTTCAACGCGCTGGTCGACCAGAACCGGCAGATCGTCGTCTCGGCCGACAAATCGCCGTCCGATCTCGAGGGCCTCGAGGAGCGCATGCGCTCGCGACTCGGCTGGGGTCTGGTCGCCGACATCCATCCGACGACCTATGAGCTACGGCTCGGCATCCTGCAGTCGAAGGCCGAGCAGATGAGCTTGGAGATGCCGCAGAAAGTCATGGAGTTTCTCGCCCACAAGATCACCTCGAACGTGCGGGAACTGGAAGGCGCTCTTAATCGCATCGGCGCGCATACTCAGCTCGTTCGACGCGACCTGACGCTCGAGATCGCGCAGGAGCTATTGCAGGACTTGCTGCGCGCCAATGACCGGCGGATCACGATCGACGAGATCCAGCGCCGTGTCGCCGAGCACTTCAACATCAAGATGGCGGAGATGACGTCGGCCCGCCGCTCACGCGTCGTCGCCCGGCCGCGCCAGGTGGCGATGTATCTGGCCAAGCATCTGACGCAGCGTTCGCTGCCCGAGATCGGCCGCCGGTTCGGTGGGCGCGACCATACGACGGTCATGCACGCGGTAAAGAAGGTGGAAGAACTGACCCGCACCGACCGCGCTTTCGCCGAAGACGTCGAGCTGCTGCACCGCATGCTCAGCTAAGCGCGTCACGTCGCGGACATATCGCCGAAACAAGTGGGGCCGCGGCACTTCCGTGGTATGATGCTTAACCGTCCGCTAAGCCTGAGGCGTTGCGCCCGGAGCTGCGGTCGGGACCCGGATCCGACCCCTAAAACAGTCGCGCAAAAACCATGAAGCTGACGATCGAACGGGCCGCTCTTCTCAAGGCGCTGAGCCACGTACAGAGTGTTGTCGAGCGGCGAACGACCATTCCCATCCTGTCGAACGTGCTACTGCGCGCCGGGTCCGGAACGCTCGCGATGAGCGCGACCGATATGGATCTCGAGATCGTCGAATCCGTGCCGGCGCGAATCGATAGCGACGGCCGGACCACCGCCCCTGCCCATACGCTCTACGACATCGTCCGCAAGCTGCGCGATGGGGCCCAGGTCGAGCTCGAAACGATCGGCGACCGCAACGAGATGGTACTGCGCTCGGGGCGCTCAACCTTTACGCTCTCCTGCCTGCCGCCGGAAGATTACCCGGTCATGACCAGCGCCGAGCTGCCGCATCATTTCACCCTGACCGCCGCCGAGCTGCGCGCGCTCATCGACCGCACCCGCTTTGCGATCTCCACCGAGGAGACGCGCTACTACCTCAACGGCATCTACCTGCACGCCACCAAGAACAACGAGGTGCCGGTGCTGCGCTCGGTGGCGACCGACGGTCACCGTCTCGCCCGGATCGAGATGGTGCTGCCCGAGGGGGCGGCCGGCATGCCCGGCGTCATCGTGCCGCGCAAGACCGTCCTCGAATTGCGCAAGCTGGTCGAGGAAGGCAACGACGAGGTCCAAGTCGCGCTCGGCGACACCAAGATCCGCTGCGCGATCGGCAATGCGGCGCTGACATCGAAGCTGATCGACGGGACTTTCCCCGATTACGACCGGGTCATTCCGACCGGCAATGACAAGATGCTTGAAGTGCCGTGCAAGGAATTCGCCGAGGCGGTCGACCGGGTCTCGACGATCTCGACCGAGCGCAGCCGCGCCGTGAAACTGGCGATCGACAAGGGTGCCCTCACCGTCTCCGCGACGAGCCCCGAAAACGGTACGGCGGTCGAGGAATTGGAAGTCCGCTACCAGAGCACCCCGCTGGAGATCGGATTCAATTCCCGCTATCTGCTCGACATCGCCGAGCAGATCGAGGGCGAGGCCGCGCTGTTCGCGATGTCGGATGCGGCGTCGCCGACAATCGTGCGCGACAGCGCCGATGCGAGCGCGCTCTACGTGCTGATGCCGATGCGGGTCTGACGGCCAAATCCCACGAATTTTCAGGCTTTTAGGCTGGTTTTTGGGGCTCCCCCACCCCATATGCACGAGTATGAGGATGGGGGTGCATGAAGGCCGCGACGGCGCCGGAATCGCAGTTCTGCCGCCCCGCATCAGACGGGTCGGTGTGACCCGCTTGGCGCTGACCGATTTTCGCAATTACCGGACCGCACGGCTCGATCTCGCTGCCGGTCCGGTGGTGCTGACTGGCCTCAACGGGGCCGGCAAGACCAACCTGTTGGAGGCTGTTTCGGTGCTTTCGCCCGGCCGTGGCCTGCGCAATGCGCGTCTCGCGGATTTCGACCGCCGGCGCGCGGATGACGAGGAAGCCGAAACCGGCTGGGCCGTCGCGGCGACCGTCGCGACGCATCGCGGCGAGGTCAAGATCGGCACGGGCCGCGACCCGGCTGGCGGCGAGCGTCGCGTCGTGCGCATCGACGGCGAAAACGCGCGTGGCCAGGCCGCGCTCGGCGAGGTGATCGGGGTCACCTGGCTCACCCCGCAAATGGACCGGCTGTTTATCGAAGGCCCTTCGGCGCGCCGCCGCTTTCTCGACCGGCTGGTGCTCGGGCTCGACCCGGCGCATGCCGCGCGCGTCTCGTCGTATGAGCATGCGATGCGCGAGCGCTCGCGGCTGCTGCGCGACAACGTGAATGACGCCGCGTGGTTCGACGCGGTCGAAGAAACAATGGCGGCGCAAGGCGTCGCGGTCGCCGCCGCGCGACGCGATGCGGTCGAGCGGCTCGACGAGGCTTGCGCGGCGGCGCAAGGCCCCTTCCCGCGCGCCCGGCTGGCGCTGCAGGGGACCGTCGAAGCCTGGCTCGACGAGCTGCCCGCGCTTGCTGCCGAGGACCGCTTCCGCGCGGCGCTCAAGGACAACCGCGCCGCTGACGCGGCGTCCGGCGGCGCAACGGTCGGACCACATCGCTCCGACCTTTCCGTCACCCATGCCGAGAAGGGCTTTCCGGCCGAGACCATGTCGACCGGCGAGCAGAAGGCGTTGCTGATCTCCATCGTCCTTGCCCACGCGCGGCTGCAGAGGCAGGTTCGCGGCGAGCCGCCGCTGTTGCTGCTCGACGAGGTTGCCGCGCATCTCGACGCCGCGCGCCGCGATGCGCTGTTCGCGACGCTGCTCGATCTCGAAAGCCAGGTCTGGCTGACCGGCACCGACGCCGCGATCTTCGCGCCGCTGCGCGAGGCCGCACATTTTCTCTCCGTCACCGACGGCACCCTTTCCGAAACAATGTTCTGAGCGCAATGACCAGCAGCCCGCAAGACCAAGAACCGACACCCGGCCAGGCGCCCAACGGCGCCCTCAGCGCCAATGGCGCGCGTGAATACGATGAGACCTCGATCACCGTGCTGCACGGGCTCGACCCCGTGCGCAAGCGGCCGGGCATGTATATCGGCGACACCGATGACGGCTCGGGCTTGCATCACATGGTCTACGAGGTCGTCGACAACGCGATCGACGAGGCGCTCGAGGGCTATTGCGATACGGTCGTCGTGCTGCTCAACGCCGACGGCTCGGTCACGGTGACCGATAACGGCCGCGGCATCCCGGTCGGCATCCACCAGGAGGAAGGCGTCTCGGCGGCCGAGGTCATCATGACCCAGCTGCATGCCGGCGGGAAATTCGACCAGAATTCGTACAAGGTGTCGGGCGGGCTGCACGGGGTCGGCGTGTCGGTCGTCAACGCGCTGTCGTCGACCTTGGACATGCGCATCTTCCGCAACGGCTCGGAATGGTTCATGCGCTTCCACGACGGGGCGCCGGAAGCGCCACTCAAGGAAGTCGGCCCCGCGCCGCTGTGGCCCGAGGGATCGAAGCGGCAGGGCGAGCAGAAGACCGGAACCGAGATCACCTTCCTGCCGAGCCACGGGACCTTTACGCAGACGACATTCGATTTTACGACGCTGGAGCACCGGCTGCGCGAACTGGCGTTCCTCAATGGCGGGGTGACGCTGGAGCTCACCGATCTGCGCGGTGTCGAGCCGAAGAGCGTGACGTTCCATTACGAGGGCGGGCTCGAGGCCTTTGTCGAGTATCTCGACCGCTCCAAGCAGGCGCTGCATTCGCCGTCGATCGCGATCCGCGGCGAGAAGGACGGCATCTTTGTCGAGATCGCGATGGAGTGGACCGACTCCTATCACGAGTCGATGCTGTGCTTTACCAACAACATCCCGCAACGCGACGGCGGCACGCATCTCGCCGGGTTTCGCGGCGCGCTGACCCGCACCGTCAACACCTACGCGACCGAGAGCGGCATCGCCAAGAAGGAGAAGATCGCACTCGCCGGCGAAGACATGCGCGAGGGTCTCACCTGCATCCTCTCGGTCAAGCTGCCCGATCCGAAATTCTCGTCGCAGACCAAGGAAAAGCTGGTCTCGTCCGAGGTCCGGCCAGCGGTCGAAAGCGTGGTCGGCGATAGGCTGAATCAGTGGTTCGAAGAGCATCCGGCCGAGGCGCGCAAGGTCGTCGCCAAGGTCGTCGAGGCGGCCGCGGCGCGCGAGGCGGCGCGCAAGGCGCGCGACCTCACGCGGCGCAAGAGCGCGCTCGATATCGCCAATCTGCCCGGCAAGCTCGCCGACTGCCAGGAGCGCGATCCGGCCAAGAGCGAAATCTTTATCGTCGAGGGCGACAGCGCCGGCGGCTCGGCGAAGCAGGGCCGCGACCGGCGGTTCCAGGCGATCCTGCCGCTCAAGGGCAAGATCCTCAATGTCGAGCGCGCGCGGTTTGACAAGATGCTCGGCTCGGCCGAGATAGGCACGCTGATCCAGGCGCTCGGCACCGGCATCGGCAGCGAGGATTTCGACGCCGCGAAGGCGCGCTATCACCGCATCATCATCATGACCGACGCCGATGTCGACGGCAGCCATATCCGCACGCTGCTGTTGACGTTCTTCTTCAGGCAGATGCCCGACCTCATCGACAAGGGCTTTCTCTACATCGCCCAGCCGCCGCTCTACCGGCTCCAGCGCGGCAACGCGAAGCCGGTCTACCTCAAGGACGACCCGGCGCTCGAAGCCTATTGCGTCGAAAGCGCGCTGCGTGACGCGGTCTTTCACCAACACGATGGCGGCCAGCGCGGCGGCAACGATCTGCGCGACCTGCTGGAGCAGGCGCGTACACAACGGCGGGCGCTGATGCCGCTCGCGGCCAAGGTCGGCAATCTTACGATTGTCGAGCAGGCGGCGATCGCGGGCGCGCTCAACGGCGCGCCGGAGCACGCCGCCGAGGCGGCAGAACGCACCGCCGCGCGGCTCAACCTCATCGACGGCGGCAGCGACGGCGTCTGGCAGGGCGCCGTTGTGGGCGAACCGAACGATCCCGACCTGCGGTTTGGGCGCATCAAGCAGGGTGTCGGCGAAAACCGGCTGGTCGAGGCGACCTTGATGAGGTCGAGCGAGGCGCGCCGGCTCGACGCCGACAGCGCGATGCTGCGCGAGACCTACGCGGCGCCCGGCAAGCTCATTGCCCGCGAGCGCGAATTCCCGATCACCGGGCCGGTGAGCCTGGTCGACGCGGTCATGGATCTGGGGCGCCGCGGCGTCGACATCACCCGCTACAAGGGCCTCGGCGAGATGAACCCCGACCAGCTCTGGGAGACGACGCTCGACCCTGACATCCGTTCGCTGCTGCAGGTGCGGGTCAACCACGCCGACGACGCCGAGGAATGCTTCTCGACGCTGATGGGCGACCTCGTCGAGCCGCGCCGCGAGTTCATCCAGGCCAACGCGCTCAGTGTGATGAATTTGGATGTGTAGCGCGGTTCGAACGAGGGCGAGAAACTGATCGAGCCTTTTTCGCAATTTTATCATTTGCGAAATTAGCTATGCTAAATCCGGATCGATTCAAGGGGACAGGCTAAAATTTTCGGCGTGCACGGCCACAAGCCGAAGTAGCGGTTCCACGTCGTCCTGGCCGGGCTTGTCCCGGCCATTCACGTGGATCCCCGGGACAAGCCCGGGGATGACGAAGAGGCGGCGAAGCCTATTCGGCCGCCGCGTGTGCGCCGGAATAGCTGACGCGCCAGATCGTCCCGTTGCCGTCTTCGCTGAAGAGCAGCGCGCCGTCCTTGGCGACGGCGACACCGACCGGGCGGCCCCAGACGCTGCCGTCATCGGTCACAAAGCCGGTCACAAAATCCTCGTACTCGCCGGTCGGCACGCCGTCTTTGAGGGTCGCGCGGACGATCTTGTAACCGGTGCGCAGATGCCGGTTCCACGAGCCGTGCAGCGCGGCGAAGAGGCTGCCGCGATACTCGGCGGGAAACATCGCGCCGTCGTAAAAAGCCGAGCCGAGCGGCGCCGAATGCGGCTGGATCAACACGTCGGGCACCGTGACCTTACCGGCGAGGTCCGGCCGTTCGCCCTTGTGCCGCGGGTCTTCGTTGTCGCCAATATAGTACCAGGGCCAACCGTAGAACGCGCCTTCGCGCACCTGGGTCAGGTAGTCGGGCGGCAGGTTGTCGCCGAGCCCGTCGCGCTCGTTGGTCGCGCACCACAGGTCGCTGGTCTGCGGCGCGAGCGCCAGCGACACGCAATTGCGGATGCCGGTCGCGAAAATCCGCCCGTTGCCGCCGTCGGGATCGAACTCCAGCACATCGGCCCGGCCGGCCTCGCTGCCCCAGGCCGCGCCCAGCGGATGCGACGCCTTCCAACCTTCCGGCGGCGTCTTTGGCATGCCCTCGGCGTCGTTCGAGCCCGAGCCGACCGAGACGAACATATGCTTGCCGTCGGGGGTGAAGACGATGTCGCGCGTCCAATGCCCGGAGCCGCTCTCGACCAGGCTCGGCACGATCGTCTCGGACGGGCCGCCGGCCTTGAGATCGCCGTTCTTGTAGGGAAAGCGGACGACCGAGGTCGTGTTCGCGACATAGACGTATTGCGGGTTCGGGCCGGGCGGATAGAAAGCGATGCCGAAGGGTGAATCGAGGCCGGTCGCGAAAATCTCGTTCTGCTCGGCCTTCCCCGTCCCCTCACCCGCGCGCAGCACGCGAATCCGATCGGCGCGGCTTTCGGCGACAAAGATGTCGCCGTTTGGCGCGACGCGGATTTCGCGCGGGTTCTGCAGATGGTCGGCGAAGATTGTGGCCGAGAAGCCGGGCGGGGCCGTCGGATGCGCCCCGGCGGGCGGGCTGACGATATGCGCGGTCTCGCGTGTCGAGCCGGTCGCAAAAGGCTGCGGCAGGTCGGTCGCGGTGATCTTGCGCCGCGTGCCGGGCGCGTCCTGTTTCCAGTCGCCGAAAGCCGCGCTGCCGGTCAACGCCTGCGGCGGGTCGGCCGCGGCGACAAGCATCGCGGCGGCGACGATCAGCGAACTCGCGGCAACAGCGACGGGAACCCGCATTTTACCCCCCGGAAAGCAGACACCCCGCAAACAGCGGGGTGTCGTGACCGTCTCAGGTGCTGCCGCGTTCGTGATCGGAGAGGCTAGTCCGCGGCTTCCTTGACCTGGGCGGGAAGCGCCTCGCTGCCGGTCCAGGCATGCTCGGCAACATCGAACAGCACGCCTTCGGGGCCATAGAGCTTAACCTCGAAGCCGCCGGTGCGGTCAGGGTTCTCCTGATCCATGTAATGCGTGCCGCCGAGGCTTTCGACGATCTTCTGCGCCTCGTCGATATTCTCGACCAGGATGCCGAAATGGTGCAGGCCGGTGTAGTCCATGCCCTTGCCGATCTGGTCGCTCTTAAAGCGCAGGATCGCCAGATCGATGGTGCCATCGCTGATGTGATGGCCGTAAGCCAGCGTCCCGTCATTGCTGCTGACGAGCTTGAAATCGAACGCCTTGCAGTAGAAATCGGCCATCGCGTCCGGGTCTTTGCAGGCGATGGCGAGGTGGCGAAGCTTGGCCATGATGTGTCCCCTATTCCGCCGCGTCTTTCAGCGGCGCGGGCAGCGGCTCGGCGCCGGCCCAGCCATGCTCGGCGATATCGAACAGCACACGCTCGGGGCCGTAGAATTTCTTCTCGAAATAGCCGGCCTGATGCCCGTCCTGCCCCTGGTCGATGTAGTGCTCGGCGCCCATGCTCTCGAGCTTTTTTTCGAACGCCTCGACGTCTTCGACCAGCACGCCGAAATGATGCAGGCCGCGATAATCCATGCCCTTGCCGAGCTGGTCGGTCTTGAACTTCAGGATCGCCATGTTGAGCGTGCCGTCGCTGAGGAACACGCCATCGGCCAGATAGCCGTTCGGCCGGCCGACTTCCTTGAAGTCGAAGGCCTTCTTGTAGAACTCGGCCATCGCCTCGGGATCTTCGGCGGCGATCGCGATGTGACGGAGCTTGGGCATGGCGTTCTCCCGAATTGGATGCTGGATCGGTTTTATCACGTTAGCGCGGAAAGCGAAATCTCGGCCAGGAGCCGCGCGAGGTTCTTGCCGACAAGCGGCAACGCCTCGTCGCGGGTGAACAGGCCGAACTTGTCGAATTCCGGCAGGCGCGCGCCGCCGCGCAATTCGAAGAAGGCCGAGCACTTGAGCGTCTTCGGATCGGGCAGCAGCGGCACGACCCAGGCAAACAGCGCCAAGTCCTTGTCGCGCAGATACTCCTTGACCCCGAGCGGCGTGAGCGCGTCCGGCGGCGCGACGAGGCCGGTTTCCTCCGCGAGCTCGCGCGCGGCGGCGGCGACGAAGGTTTCGCCCGGCTCGACCCCGCCTTTCGGAATATCCCAGCGCGGCGAGCGGCTCGCGTGTCCGAGGACGAGGCGCTCGCCGTCGGTGACGATGACCCCGCAGCTCGTGGTCTTTACTGGCACGAGCGATTACGGCCCCATGTCGCCGCCGCTGACCCCGCCATAGAAACCGCCGAACCGGTTGTTATTGTTGTCATTGGCGCTGTTGCCGCCGCTCTGGGCGCAGCCGGCGACGACGAGGCCCAAGAACAATGCGTAGGCGAGCAGCCGGATCATTCCGCGGCCTCGTATTGGGCGAACTGCTCGGCGTTCTGCGCGCGGAAGCGGATCACGGCCTCGGCATGGGCGGCGCGCTCCGCTTCGCCGTAGTCAGCGAACGGGCGCGGCTCGTCGTCAAAATGCCCGTAGCGGTCAATACCGCGCACCAGCGCCGCTGATTGCCGCGTGCTGGCCCGGCAGGTGGCCGAGGTCGGGATGTAGCTGATCCCGAAGCCGATGCGCCGGTCGCACGACAGGTTGGGACCCGAGCGATGGATCAGATGCGTGTGATGCAGCGACATCTGCCCCGGTTTCAGGGTCATGAAGACCGTGTCGCCGCGGTCGAACTCGGCGGTCAGCGTTTGGCCGCGCGACAGCATGTTGCCGTCGTCGGCGAATTGCCGGTGATGCAGCTGGCCGCGCGCGTGACTGCCGGGCACGACCTCGACCGCGCCGGATTCGACCGGCACCTCGGTCAGCGCGACCCAGGCGGTGATGTGCACCGCCGGCTCCAAACCGAAATAAGTCGCATCCTGGTGCCAGCTCACAAAGGCCGTATCGCCCGGCGATTTTGGCCAAATCGTGAAATGGAAGAGGCGGATGTCAGGGCCGATGATGTCCTCGACCGGGTCGAGCACCGCGGGATGGCGAACCAGCGCGTCGACCCAGGGGAACAGCAGATGCGGCTTGAAATTATGCCCCTTGCCGAAAAGCCGCCCGTCCTGGCGCTCAAAGGTCTCGAGCCGGTCGCGGAAGCCCTTCGCCTCTTCGGGGCTGAAGGCGTCGATCGGCGAAAGAAACCCGTCTCGGTGATAGCGCGCGACCTCGGCTTCGGTCAGCCTTTTACCCATCTCTCACCCTCCGGAAACAGGATAGCGCCTCAAACCCTTGTCCGCCATCGCGGCACGTGCTGTTGCCGCGTCACGTGGGGCAAGGCAAACTTCGGGCCGAACGGCCCGTCCGGGGAAAATCGACGATGAGCTCCTTCACCCAGAGGCCGATAGACGCCTATGTCGCGGATGCGGTGAAGGGGTTTGCGAACAGCCCGCGTTTCGATCTCGGGATTGCCCGGTCGCTGGCCTGGATGTCGCAGCTCGCCTACGAGACCGATCCGGCGAAGATCGCCGCGATCTGCGCCAAACTCGGGATCGGGCTGGTAGCCCCGCCGGTCCATCGTAATGTCCGTTCAGGCCTGCCGCTCGCCAGCACCTACGCGCTCATACTCGACCTCGACGCGGCGGTTGTCGTCTCGTTCGCGGGCACCGATCCGGCGCATTTGGCGAACTGGGTCTCCGATTTCGATATCCGCCGTACCGGCGGCGGCGCCGCGAGGGGTTTCTCGATGGCGGTCAAAATCGTCGAGGACGACATCCTCGCGGCGCTTCCAGACGGGCGACCCATCATGGTGACCGGTCACAGCCTGGGTGGCGCCCTGGCCGTCCTGCTGGCACAGCGGCTGGAGACGCTGCATAGAGGGTCAGGGGGTGATCGACCGAGTCG
>Ga0210398_10003239_pt1 | contig 15647 bp, 17 predicted proteins | sample IncBWC4OmetaG_FD_161047 | JGI IMG/M metagenome (GOLD analysis project Ga0210398, IMG submission 161047) | Forest soil microbial communities from Barre Woods Harvard Forest LTER site, Petersham, Massachusetts, United States - Inc-BW-C-4-O | ecosystem: Environmental > Terrestrial > Soil >...
CCGGCGATGAGAAGCAGTTTCAGTGGGTGAAGAGCCAGCTCGAAGGTTTGGATCGCAAGCGTTATATCAACGTGATCGTCTTCTGCCACCAGGCTCCATTTTCTTCCGGGCCGCACGGAGGCCCCACGGTCGAACCGCCCACCGCCATTCTCCGCGAACGCTACATGCCTCTCTTCAACGCGAATCACGTGCGCGCCGTGTTTTCGGGACACGAGCATTTGTTCGAGCATTGGGTCGAGCACCACACGGATACCAGCGGGACGCATCGGATGGATTTGGTCGTCTCTGGCGGTGGCGGAGCGCCAATCTACGCGTACAGCGGCGAGCCGAACCTGGATGACTACTTGAAGCAGAACGAAGCCAGTAAGGTCAAGCTAGAGCATCTTGTTAAGCCCGGAGTGGATCGCGGTTCGAACCCCTATCACTACCTGATCGTGCGCGTCGATGGCGAGAGTCTCGATATGCAAGTCATCAGCGTGGATTGGGGCACCGGCTTCGCTCCCTATCGGAGCAACCAGGTCGAATTGCAGGACCCCAATTAGGTGATGGGGGTTCCGGCACTCTGAATCGCTGCGCGAGCCCGGACCTGCGTGCGGCGGTGTCGAAAGACCTATGAGACGGGCGCCTTCGATTCCAGTGGGCTTCAAAATCGTTTATGCCATTCGGGGCATTCAATCTTCGACGAACGACTTTAACCTGGATAGTGCCTGATCCCACTGCTTGGAAACGAAATCAAGGTATTCCGTCATTTCTCCTATCGGCTTCGGATCAAATTGGAATCGGCTCTCGCGGCCCGTTCGGAGGCAACGCACGATTCCCACATTCTCTAGGACTCGAAGATGTTTTGTGATCGCCTGCCGCGTCAGCTTGGAACCCCGTGTGAGCTGAGAGATCGAACGGGGCTGTCCGCCGGAGAGCTTCGCCACCAGCGATAGCCTTGTCGCGTCGCCCAGGGCGGCGAATACCGGGGCACGAGCCTGGCGTTTGACGCCAATACTCCTAGGACGCTTGTGCGACATGTTTCTCGATGTTCTTCAGTTGCTGTGCCCAGCCGCCATCATTCATGCGGAAGGCATCGAGGCGCCGGTGGCTGGGAATCTTGTCGAACCCGGACTCCGTCACTAGAAGCAGTGTGCCGCTCGCGGTTCCCTCCAACCGGAATTCGACCAGCGTGGGCGTTTCCTCCGAGTAATCGATTTTGGGATCGACGGCATAAGGATGCCAGGTGAAGGAAAAGAGCCTCTCCGGTTCCATCTTCTGCACCACGACCTCCCATTTGACGTGCTCGTAACCGGGATGCGTAATCTGGCCGCGCGAAATCCGACCCGCTCGGAACGGGCCATCCAATTTCACGCCAAACCACTGCCCAAATTCACGGTAATCCGTTAGCGCACGCCACACGCGCGAAACTGGCGCCGCAAGTTCGATCCGCTTTTCGATGCGGTCACTCATCTTACGCAACCTCCGGGTTGCATATTAACTTGGCGAAGTGCAAAAAGCAACCTCGCGGTTGCCGTTTTCACGGGGCTCTCCAGAAAAGTGGACACACTCGGATTTCGGCGCTCTTGCGTGCGACCAAATGAAAGTCCAAAATTAGAATGGAAGAAACGGGTGACTATTCCTCTTTTTCCTCCAAAAAGGACGCTTTCCAGAAAGTCTCATGCTGCTTCGCACTGTTGAACAAGTCCGCCGCTTCTCTCGCATCGCAGGCGGCTTCACGCTATTGCTGATCGGTATCGTGATGCTGGTCACGCCCGGGCCGGGATGGTTGGTGATCTTGTTCGGCTTGGGCTTACTGGCGGCGGAGTTTGTCTGGGCCAGGAGGCTCATGGACCGCATCAAGCACGAGGGCAATTGGGTGCGCAGTGTGGTCTGGCGGACCTCAAAGGATGTAGCCGCGAAGGATTCAGCCGAATCAAACGAAACCACCTAGAAAACGTGGTGTGGTGAGCGCTATGGTGCAACGGGCTCATTCGCTCGCCGTGACCTGAATATCGCGTGGAAAGATTGGAACGTGGAGGCGTTTGCCATGGATGCTGGACTGATCGGTCTCGGGAAAATGGGTTCGGGGATCGCGAAGACTTTATTGCGCGCGGGGCACCGCGTCACGGTTTACAACCGGACAAGGGCGCGGGCAGAGGCGCTGCGCACAGTGGGCGCGGTTGTGGCGGCTTCCGCGGCCGAAGCGTGCGCTGGCGGAGTGGTGTTCACAATGGTTGCGGATGACGCGGCGCTGGACAGTTTTGTGTTCGGCGAAGGCGGAATTCTGGCGTCGTTGCCACGCGACGGCGTGCATGTTTCGCTCAGCACGATCAGCGTGGCCTTAAGCGATAAGTTAGCCGCCGCGCATGCTAAAGCCGGCCAAGGCTACCTGGCGGCCCCGGTGTTTGGGCGTCCCGACGCAGCGGAAGCCGGGCGACTGGCCGTGGTGGTCGGTGGCGCGGAATCGCTCGTTCAACAATGTAAGCCGTTTTTTGAAGCTATGGGGCCGAAGCTGTTCGTGGTGGGGGAGCGCCCCTCGATGGCCAACGTTGTGAAGCTCTCGGGAAATTTTCTCATCGCCACAGTACTTGAATCGCTCTCGGAGGCTCTGGCGTTTGCTCGAAAGTCTGGCGTGGATGCAGGCGCACTCATGGAATTTTTAACGGCTACGCTGTTCAACGCGCCGGTGTACAAGACTTACGGAGAGTTGATCGTCCAGGGAAAGCATGAGCCGGCGGGTTTCGCGCTGCCGCTCGGATTGAAGGACGTGCGACTGGTACTCCAGGCTGCGGAAGCTGCGAGCGTCCCGATGCCTATCGCGAGCGTGGTGCGCGACCGCTTGATTACCGCGATGGCGCGCGGGAATCAGGACAAAGACTGGTCTGTGATTGGCCGCGTGGCCGCGGAGGATGCGGGATTGCCCCAGATATCACGGGCAGCGGGATAAACAGCTGAACAGCCAGTGCGGCTCTCGATTCTTTCCGAAGAACAACTCATCTACAACTCCGTGATAGGCTGAAAGTCTCTTCACACGAGGCATGCGATGACTCCCTGGTCTGGAAAATGGGCGCTGGTGACAGGAGCCAGCGCAGGAATTGGGGCCGCGCTGGCCGAGGAACTGGCTCACGACGGTACAAATCTGGTTTTGACTGCGCGGCGGCGGGAGCGATTAGAAGAACTGGCGCAAAAAGTTGAAACTGCGCACAAAATCCAAACAAAAATATTCGTGGCAGACCTGACGCAAGCAAACGCGCCGGAAAAAATATTTCAATTTACAAAGGAACAAGGAATTGAAGTCGAGCTGCTGATCAACAATGCCGGTTTTGGCGCTTACGGCGAATTTCAAACGGTCGAGACCCGCAAGCTCACGGAGATGGTGCAGGTGAATTGCGCCGCTGTCGTTCATTTGACGCGGCTCTATCTGCCGGAAATGGTGGCGCGGCGCCACGGTGACGTGCTGGTTGTAGCGTCGACTGCTTCGTTTCAAAGCGTGCCTTACCTTTCCACATACGCCGCGACAAAAGCCTTCGACCTGCTCTTTGCCGAAGGTTTGGCGGAAGAAATGAAACCGTACGGCGTGCGCGTCTGCGCTCTGTGCCCCGGCTCGACGGAGTCAGAATTCGCGGAAGTCGCCGGACAGTCGCATATCGCCGCGACGAGAGTAAATCGAGCGACCGCCGAGAAAGTGGCGCAAACGGGATTGCGCGCGCTGGCAGCCGGCAAGAGTTATGTAATCTCCGGGCTGGGGAACTATCTGGGCATGCTCGGACAGAGGCTGGTATCCCGGCGCATGGTGGCGCGCGTCGCTGCACGCATGTTCAGACCTGAAAAAAACGCCTAGTTCTCGCGTCTGGTTTCCGGAATCGCGAACCTTTCGCTGGCGCGTGCCGAATTTGCTCCTTTCGTTCCTCCTTTCGTTTCTATTGAGCCCGGCGTCTATTCGGAGTACCCTGGGCGACACGCGCCAATCCCCGCGTACGTCTAACCCATTGTGAAACCAAAGGTTACCAAGACGGAAGGTGTCCCGCGCGGTGGCCATGGGAACTTTTTGTGGCTGGGGCGGGAAATAAGCTTGAAGGCAGAAGACGCACCTCGGACAAGGCGAGACGCCGTAGCAGGAGAGACGGGGATCGTAGAGCAAGATAGAGACGACCTGCTTTTGCGGCGTGCCGCTAAGGGTGACGAGGAGGCGTTTGCGCTTCTCTACCGGCGGCATCAGGGTGCCTTGTACCGCTTTGCCTTGCGGATGACGGGAAGCGCCTGGGGAGCGGAAGAGATTGTGCAGGATGTGTTCATGACTTTGATCCGGTCGCCGCAAAAGTACGACCCGGCGCGGGGATCGGTGGGCGCGTTGCTGTTCGGGATTGCGCGCAACCGCGTGATGAAACATCTGGAGCGAGCCCCAAGAGAGATTCCGCTGGAAGAGAAGAACGAGGACGGAACCGGTGCAGGAATCGTTTTGAAGGACACTTTTACGCCGGCGATGTGGGTGGAAAAGCGGGAGCGCATGCACCAAGTGAGAGCGGCGGTGCTGGATCTGCCGGCAGAGTTTCGCGAGGCCGTGGTGATGTGCGAACTGGAAGAGATGAGTTATGAAGAAGCAGCGCAAATGTCAGGCTGCCCGATTGGGACGATACGTTCGCGGTTGCACCGCGGGAGGGCACTGCTGCTTGCCAAGCTGGAGATGCTGCGGAGTGTGCCACGCCGCATGAAAGCGGCGAGGTGAACGAGCTTTGGAATCATTCGGACAAAATGCAATGAACTGCGAACAAGTGGAGGCGATTGTACTGGACCTGGACCGCGATGCGGCCGCGAACTCGCTCGAAAGGGCGGCGGCGGTGGCGCACCTGGGTCATTGCCCGCGCTGCGCAGCGTTGCAGGAGTCCTGGCAGGCAGCGAGAGAAGAGCTGCGGACGCTGGGCGAAGAGACTTTGGAGGCCCGTGCGCCAGCGCGAGTAGAGATGCGGCTGCGGCAAGAGTTTCGTACACGGCATCGCACCATGGTGGCGCGGCGCGCGGCGGTAGTGGCGGCCTGGGCCTTGGCTGCAGCGGCAATTCTGGTAGGCGCGATAAGTTCGTGGAATTGGCACCAAGCGCGGCTTCTGGAAGCTGCAAAACAGAAAATCACGGCGCCGAACGCGCTGGTAGCGGACAACGACCAGAGCCAGCTATTGGGCAATTTCCCCGCTGGGCCTGAGAGTGCAGATGATTCGGCAGACTTTACACCGCTGCCGGGAACCACTCTGGAGGAGACGGAAGACGCCTCGATCTTCCACGTGCGAATGCAGCGCGGCTCGCTTGGGGCGCTGGGATTGCCGGTGAACGAAGAGCGCGCGGGCGAGTGGATCCAAGTGGATTTGCTGGTCGGAAACGATGGGCTGCCGCAAGCGGTGCGGCTGGCGCAGGAAGAAAACTGAAACGAGTTTGCTGCGGCAAATGAAGCGCCGCGGTTTGGGAGAGAAGAGGAGAAACGAGAATGAGTCCCAAGATAAAAGTGTGTTTGGTACTGAGTGGAGCGCTGGTGTTGAGCGTGGCAGCGGTCGAAGCGCAGAGACGCGGCCCGGATGGGCCGCAGTCCTTTGGAGCCCCGATGGAGTTGATGGGCTTTGAAGGCATGCATGGCGGAAAGGTGGTCAAGGGCGCGCCATTCTCTGCCACGGCTACGTCCGAGACGACATCGACACTGCAGGATGGATCAGTGCTGCACCGGACTTCGCAGGTGTCCATGTATCGAGACAGCCAAGGAAGGTCCCGGCACGAGGCCACCTTTACTGGGTTTGGTCCTCTGACGGCGTCGGGGGGAGCGAAGAAGATGGTGATGATTTCCGATCCTGTGGCTGGCGTACACATCATGCTGGACGACCAGCAAAAGGTGGCGCACAAGACGGCCCTTCGTACCCGCGGCGGAAGCGCCGCGGACGCAAAATCGGCTCCGGCGTTTGAGGGGAAGATGCAGGAACGGATGCAGCAGGAGGAGGCCGCCGGCTTGCTGAAGAAAGAGTCGCTGGGGACGCAGACCATTAATGGCATAGTTGCGGAAGGTACCCGGACTACGCATATCATTCCTGCGGGGCAGATTGGAAATGAGAAGGCGATCCAGGTGGTTTCCGAGCGGTGGTATTCGGCGGATCTGCAGATTGATTTGAAGAGCACGCGAACCGATCCACGGTTTGGGACTACGACCTACACGGTAACCAATGTGCAGAGGACTGAGCCGGCGGCGACCTTGTTCACGGTGCCGGCCGACTACACGGTGCAGACCGGCGGGCGAGGTCCCGGCGGCCGGGCACCCGTGGCGGCAACGCCGATTAACTAACAAACGAAGCCTAGCGCTGGCGGTTCACGGCTAGCGCACACCGAACGACAAGCTTCTCTCCTGAAGACGGTACGCCCTTTCTGCATCTGCCCCCATCAATGCGGAAGGGGCGTAACCGTGTTTGAAGGGAGAAAAGTTGAAGACGCAGCTTCGATGAAGATGCAAGAGGTTGAAGGAAAGGGATGCTACAGAGCCCTCCACGAAAGCGGGACGCCGGGTTGGACGAGAGCAAGTTAGCGCAACAATTGGAGCGCGAGGGATTTGGCCATACCTATGTTTGGCAGGATGGGCCAAACGCGTTTTATCCCGAGCATACGCATGACACAGAGACCGCGCACATCATATTGAGCGGCGAGATGACATTGACCATGGACGGCCGGACGGACACGTATCGAGCGGGAGGCCGCTGCGACGTTCCCGCCGGGACCGTGCATTCGGCAAAGATGGGTTCGATGGGCTGTCGGTATCTGATCGGAGAAGGGTGAGATTCGATCGCGGTATCCCATCGGCGGCCAGCCTGCGTTTTCGTTTCCGTGAACTCTCTGAACCGGCTTGGGACCGGCTCGCATCGCTCTCGAGCCGAGTGCGCGGGCTCGAAAGCAGTCCTGACTTGTGGTCGCGTGAAAGGAATTTTCGACGTGTTATGATGCGGGCCTATGAGCAAACAGTATTTTTTTGTGAGATTGATTCCGCCGCGGGCTACGTTTCCGATGGATATGACGGCGCAGGAGAAGTTGTTGATGCAGGAGCATGTGCGGTATACCCAGGAAAAGTTTACGGCGGGTAAGGTGTTGCTTTACGGGCCGGTTATGGCGCCGGCGGGGGCGTTTGGGATGGCGGTGTTTGCGGTAGCCGACGAGGCGGAGGTACGCGAGGTATTGGAGAATGACCCAACCGTGCGAGGTGGGTTGAATACGTCTGAGGTTTATCCGATGAGGGTGGGTGCGGCGCAGGGACTTGGTCCACAAGAAAACCAGTGAGCAGCGCCTGCGGTACGGCCTCAAGTTGTTCCCCGCGGAAGTGCTAATTCGTTGTCAAATCAGGACACAGCAGCAGACGCCAGTCGTGCCGATGTAAGGCGTGGTGGAAAAGCCGAGTGACCTTATGGACGGTGGCGGAGTGTGTTAGTGTAATTCCCCCAAATTGGTGAGAGCCGGTCGAGGAGAAAGATGGCGAAACCGAAGGTGCTGGCTACGCGGCCACTGTTTCCTGCGGCGCAGGAGATCTTGAATGCGGCGTGCGAGGCAGAGTATTGGACGAAACCGGAACGGATTTCGAAAGAGGAGCTGTTCTCTGGGATTAAGGATAAAGAAGGATTGGTGTGCCTGCTGACGGAAAAAGTGAATCTCGAACTGCTTAACGCAGCGCCGAAATTGCGGATTGCGGCGAATGTGGCGGTGGGATTCGACAATATTGATGTGGCGGCTTGCACGAAGCGCGGAGTGGTGGCGACAAATACGCCGGGAGTACTGGATGAGACGACGGCGGATTTTGCGTGGACTTTGCTGATGGCGGTGGGGAGGCGGTTGGTTGAAGGAGATACCCTGGCGCGGTCCGGGAATTGGACTGGGTGGGATTTGGATCAACTGGTGGGGACGGATGTGTGGGGGAAGACGCTCGGGATCGTGGGATTTGGACGGATCGGGAAAGCAATGGCGAGACGGGCGATTGGTTTTCAGATGAAAGTGATTTATGCGGATGCCGTGCGGGCGCCGGAGGCGATAGAGAAGGATTTGAACGTGGAATATCGCGGGATGGCGAGTTTGCTGGCGGAGTCGGACTTTGTGAGCGTGCACGTGCCGCTCTTGCCGGAGACGCGCGGGTTGTTTGATGCGGCCAGATTTTACACTATGAAGCCCACGGCGTACCTCATTAATACATCGCGTGGGGCTGTAGTGGATGAAGCGGCGCTGGTGCATGCGCTGGAAAGCAGAAAGATTGCGGGGGCGGCGCTGGATGTGTTTGAGAACGAGCCGTTCATTCATCCGGGGTTGAAGAGGCCGAACGTGGTGCTGGCGCCGCATATCGCGTCGGCGTCGATTGAAACGCGCACGAAGATGGCGTGTATGGCGGCGGAGAATGTGGTGGCTCTGTTCAAGGGGCAGCGGCCTCCGAATGTGTTGAATCCAGAAGTTTTGCAGGCGAAATAAGAGAGTGCGGGCGACTCTATGGCGGAACTGAAGCTACTTGCCCGCGGGATTTTCCAGCAGACCATTTCGGCGATCGATATTCCGCTCGCGATCGAGAGGAAACTGCGGCGCGAGGGGACGGTGTTGTGTTTCGACGGCGCAACGGTGGATTTGCGTGCGTTTAGGAGCGTGCGGGTTATCGGGATTGGGAAGGCAGCGCACGCGATGGTGGAGGGATTCGCAGGTTTGTTGGGCGCGGCGTCTGCGTTTAAGGGGGTGGTTTCGGCGCCGACGCCTCCGCTGTATGCCGTGGAGGGGATTGCGTACTTCGTCGGGGGACACCCCATGCCGGATGGAGAGAGTTCGAAGGCGGCGGAGGCTATTCTTAGTTTGCTCAAAGAGTGCGACGAGAAGACGGTTGTGTTTTTTTTGTTGTCGGGTGGAGGGTCAGCGCTGGTGGAGTTGCCGTTGGATTCTGCACAGAAACTCGATGATGTCCGGCAGCTACATCGCGCGCTGGTGACGTGTGGCGCGCCGATCGAGGCGATGAATACTGTCCGGAAGCATGTTTCAGCGGTAAAGGGGGGACGATTGGCGGTGGCCGCCGGGCGCGCCATGAAAATCACCTTGGCCGTGAGCGATGTGCCTGTTGGAAAAGAATCGGTGCTAGCTTCCGGGCCAACGCTGCCGGACCCCTCGACCATTGAGGATGCGCAACGCGTGATCGACGAGTTTTCGTTGAGGGAGAAATTGCCGCCGACGCTTTTGCGGTGGATCGATGAAGGGCAGATGCCGGAGACGCCAAAGGAAGGTCACGCTGCGTTTCGCAACGCGCATTTTTCTTCGCTGCTTGGGCTGGATGATTTGTTTCATCCGGCTCATCACGCTACCGAGGCGAAGGGATTTGTGGCGTGTTGCGACAATACGACGGACGATTGGCCGGTGGAGAAAGCCGTGGAATATTTATTGGGGCAGCTTGAGGAGGTGCGCCGGGCGCATCCTGGTCAGCGGGTGGCGGTGATTGCAGATGGCGAAGTGAGCTCGCCCGTGAAGGGGAAAGGGATCGGCGGGCGGAATGCGGCGTTTGTTTTGGCTTGTGTGAAGAAGATTGCGGGGAAGAAAATTGCTGTGCTGAGCGCGGGGACGGACGGAGTGGATGGGAATAGTCCGGCGGCGGGGGCCATAGCGGATGGGGAGACTTTCGAGCGCGGACAGGCGATTGGTTTGAATGCGAGATATATGTTTCGGGAGAGTGACTCGTATAGTTATTTTGCGAGGTTGGGGGATACGATTGTTACCGGGCCGACGGGGAATAATTTGCGGGATTTGAGGATTTTGTTGGCGGAGGCGGAAGAGCAAAAAACCTGAGAAAAGATTTAACGCCGCGAGGCGCAGTGACACAGAGGACACGGAGAATTCAGTGATTTGAGCAAACTCTGCTGTTTCGAAAAACGACACGAGCCCTGGTATTTGCCGGGGCTCGTGGTGCTTTTGGATTGCGTAAGGTTACTGTTTTGGGGGCGGAAGGCGCGTTTCGATCGTTTTTAGGCGGTCGGCCATTTCTTGCATCAGGTCTTCTAGGTGGTCGAGGCGCTTGGCTACGGCGCCTGGTTCGTTTGTTGCCGGGGAGGCAGAGGCTTCGGAGTCTTCCTCCTCGCCGGAAGCTTCGCCGCGCGGGCGGCGCTTCTCGCCAGCGGGAGCCTTCAGGCTTGCGATCTGTCTCTTGATCATCGGAACCATTTCGATGCTGAGGTCGTCGCTCTTCAGCAGCGCCTCTAGAGCGGGAATGGCGCTCGCGTCTCCGCGTGCGCCGAGCGCGAAGATGCTGGCCATGCGAACAGAAAAGTGCGGCTCGCTAAGATAGGACGCGATTTGATTGGTGACGTCTTTATTGTCTTTTTGGAGGCGGGCCAGACTGGAGATAGCGGCGTTTCGTGAGTCGATGGGCTTGCCTGGGGCGGACCATTGGAGGAGGACAGGGACGGCTTTGTCGTCACCGAGAGGGCCCATGGAGCGGAGCGCCGCGTTGCGAAGGAAGCCGTCGGGAGAATCGGCAGTAACCGCGGCATCGAGACTGGCAAGGGCGTCGGGGGCCTTTAGGCGGCCTAGGGCTTGAAGGGCGGCGGCCCGGGCGCGATAGGAGCTGTCATCGCCGGCGATGGAGCTTAGCTTGGCGACGACGGCGGGGAGGTCTTTGAAATTTGCCAGAGAGGAGACGATGCGATTGCGCACCCAAGGCTCTTTCGCGGTGTTGAGCGCCTCGAGGAGTTGCTTGGAGGCTGCGGAGCCGCCGACTTGGCCTAGAGCGTCGGCGGCGTTGGCGCGGATGCCCCAGGCTTTGTCGTTAAGAAGCGCGTTGTTCAGCGCGGCGACGACTTCGTCATCGCCTTTTAGCTTGGCGAGACCAGTGATGGCTTCGGCGCGGTCGGCGAGATCGGGGGCGTTTTTTAACTGGTAGAGCCACTCCCTTTTTTCTTTGTGGAATTCGGCGGATTTGAGGATGTGGCCGCCTTTGTCGAAGAGCACCATCAGCGGAGCTGACTCCGCCGGAAATGTGAAGATCGCGGTGTCCTTGTCTTGGGATACCGTAATAGGAAAAAGCTTTGGTCCGGAGGCGGTGGTGATTTCGACTTCCGTGGGAATGTGGAAGAGGCCGACGCGTCCTTCCACTCTTTGCGTTTGCTTAACCGTTAGCGCCACCACATGCTTCGCGTCGTCATATTTATAGCTCAGCTCAAATTTGGGAGCGCCGGCGCCGTACAGCCATTGGCTGAAGAACTGGTCGACGTTGGTTTGCGTGGCTTCTTCCATGGCTTTCGCGAGATCGGCGGTGACTACGTTTTTGCCGCGATTTACTTCTAAGTAGTGCTTGAGGCCGTGGTAGAAAGCATCTTCGCCGAGTTGGTGGCGAAGCATGTAGAGAACCCAGCCGCCTTTGGTGTAGGCGTTGCCGTCAAACTCGCCGGAATCGTTGAAGTCGTGGCGGACAATAGGCTTGCTGTAGAGATTGGCTTCTTCGAACCATTGGTGAGCGCTTTGCCACCTTTCGTAGTCGGCTTGATCTTTGCCGAAGTGAGATTCCGTCCAGACGAACTCCATGAAAGTCGCGAAGCCTTCGTTGAGCCAGATGTCGCCCCAGTCTTTACAGGTGACTAAATCTCCGAACCATTGGTGGCCGAGTTCATGGGAGATGAGTTCGTCTTCGCCGGTGATGAATTCGGGGGCCAGTTTGGGATGCTGGAGCGAATCGCTAGTGTTTGTCGTGGCGCTGGAGTTCTCCATGCCACCGGCGACAAAGTCATCGACCATGGATTGCGCGTACTTTTCCCATGGGTAATTGACGCCGAGTTTTCTGCTGAAGAGTTCGATCATCTGGGGAGTGCGGGAGTAGTTGACGGAGAGGCGGTCGCCGCGGCCTTTGGGGGCGTAGTAGGTGACGGGAATGCCGCGCCAAGAATCTTTCATTTCCTCAAATTCGCCGGCGACAACCGTGAAGAGATACGTGGAGCTGGGTACGGATTCTTTCCAGGTCCACGTCTTCATGCCGTTGGCAGCGTCAGAGACGTTGATGAGCTTACCGTTGGCAACGGTGATCCAGGAGGCCGGGACAGTGAGGATGGTTTCGGTGGTGAGGCGGTCATTGGGATAGTCGTAGGTCGGAAGGTAGTAGCGCGTGTCTTCGGACTCGCCCTGGGTCCAGACTTGCTTGGGACGGTCGGGGTAATCCTTGTCGGGAAGGATGAAGTAGAGGCCCTTCGTGGGTTTGGCCTCGTAGCGAATGGTGATATCGAATTTTTCGCCGGCGTGGGCGGCGCCGGTGAGCGGGATAATGAGCTTGTCGTCTTTGGTTTCGAATTTGGCGGGGGATTTATTTAGTGTCGCGCTATGGATGGTGAGGCCGGCGGAATCAAAAACGATTTTCAAGGTGGAGTCGTGGAGGATCGTGAGCGTGTGTGTGACCTCCCCCATGACTTTTTTCTGATCGAGATCGAAGCGCAGCGCGATGCGGGAGTGTTCGAGGTCGTAGTCGCGGCTCCGAGCGTAGGGCTCGTCGGCGCCAAGTTGTAGTGCGACGAAAAGAATCCCGAGTAAAGCGGCAACCCCGAAGGTTGCGGGACGACACCGTGAAAGAGCAAGATTTGCGAATGGTGCCATGTTCATTGGGATGGGCTCCTCTTGAAAGAGTGTCCTGCCCGCTCGAGTGCGGAGACGGTTTGGGCGAGATTTTCAGCGGCCACAAGCAGGTAATCGGTGTCGAAGGTGGTGATGGTCAGGACGCTGACTCTTGCGGCCGCGAGAGGCCCAACCAGAGACGCGAGCACGCCGACTTCCGATAACATAAATGGACCGTGAACTTTGATGACGCGCCAGCCGCCTTGAAACTGAAGGCCGGCGGGAACGCGGCATTCTTCGACGATGATGGAAAGTTCATCGCTGGTGCGGGTGACGGAGAAAAAAGAGCCTTGTGTGGCCCAGGCGGGAAGCTGAGCACTCCGCGAAAGGCCGACAACCGCATAACTTTCCGGAAGTATGGATAGCTGCAAGCGACGCAGGGAAAGTGTCATTGCGTTAGAGGAGGCTCCTGACCATGCCGCCATCGACAGCGATGGAGGTGCCGTTTACGTAGCTGGCACGCTCTGAAGCAAGGAACGCGACGACGGCTGCGAATTCTTCGGGGGTACCGATGCGGCCAGCGGGGATCTGGCGCGTCCAATCGGCGAAGACCGTGTCGGATGGAGAGCCGGTGCGCGCGGAAATGGTTGCGGCGAGATTGTCGAGACGCGCGGTGCGCGTGTAGCCGGGGCAGACGTTGTTGACGGTGATGCCGTACGCGGCATATTCATTTGCGAGGGTGCGGGCGAGGCCAGTGACAGCGGCGCGAATGGAGTTAGAAAGGAGCAGACCGTCAACGGGTTGTTTTACGGCGGAGGACGTGATGGTGATGAACCGTCCCCACTTATTCTCTTGCATGCGCGGCAGCGCTTCCTTGGCGAAGAAGACGGTGCTCATGAGCAGGAGGTCGACGGCAGAGCGCCAGTCTTCCGGATTTGTGTCCGCAAACACTTTAGACGGTGGGCCACCGGAATTGGTAACGCAAATGTCGAGACGGCCGAATCGCTCTGCGACGGCTCCCACGAACTGAAAGACGGCGGCGGGGTTTGTGACGTCAACCGATCGGTGGAAGACGTCGCGGCCAGTGGATTTTTGGATGTGGGTAGCGGCTTGCTCGATCTCGGAAGCGCCGCGGGCGCAAATGGCGACCCTGGCGCCTTCGCGCGCGAGTTCCTCGGCGACGGCACGGCCAAGCCCTTTACTTGCGGCCGCGACGATGGCTACGCGGCCTTGAAGCCCTAGATCCAATTTTCCCTTTCACCAAAACTTTTATCGTCTCGCGAAATGCGCGGTGCGTCAAATTTGACGGATCGCCGGTAGTGGGTCAGTTTCCATGTATCATGATTTTCCAAGGCCCGAACACGGCTGCCATGCATGGCAGCGGCGAAGCAAATTTGCCCTCAATGTGGAGGCAAGATGCGATACGAAGTCAGGCAGCAGGACGGAAAGTGGCTTGTTTGGGATACGGTGGTGGACGACTGCGCGATGAAATCCGTGGTAGGCGCGGTAGACGGTTTGAGAAGTATTATAACCAGCAACAATACGCGTTATATGCTGAATGGAGGGCTTCTGGTGCCCATGCCGAACTCCGTAACCTTTGAGACCAGACCAGCAATGTTCTGGACGCAGCAAGAAGCTCACAATGGGCTGATGCTCGGAATGACATTGATCAATCGGGTTCTGTTTGACCTCTCCGCCAGCTTTGTTGCCTAGACCGAAATGGCCCCCGATTCGGTCCTGTCTCCCAAAGGCTCACAAACTGACCCACTACCGGATTGCCCGGACGGGCTAGTTTGCTGCAAAGGATGGATCGGCTAGACTCAGGCGCATGCTGTTCATGGTGATTGAGCGTTTCAAAGACAGCGAGGCTAAGCTGATTGGCGAGCGCTTCGAACGCTACGGACGGATGTTGCCTGTTGGTGTTGTCTACCACGCTAGCTGGGTGGATGCCGTGGGCGGGCGTTGCTTTCAGATTATGGAGGCGGATCGTAGGGAGTTACTGGCGGATTGGGTTGGCCGTTGGGAGGATTTGGTCGAGTTTGAAATTGTGCCGGTGGTGACTTCCACCGAGTTCTGGTCCAAACCTTGAGCCGAATAATCCTGGACGAACTGGCAGGGGAACCCCGATAGGTGCTTCGGGACCGTCGAGATTCTCGTGAGAACGTTGGGTCATTTGTTGGCTGCGATTGCCTTATGAGAGGCCAGGTAGTCGCGGGCATGAGTCAGTTGCGGAAGATTGGAGTCGGCGGATTTCCAAGCTGCCAGGAAGTCTGCGTACTCGGCAGCGGCTGCTGTGGTGTCGCCGGCTTGTTCGCTGGCCATTGCGATGCCGTAGAGCGGGAAGCCGGAGCGGGGGCGGTCGACGAGAGTTTCTTTGTAGGCGGCCCTTGCGGCGGTCCAGTCCGAGGCGGCGAGGAAGGCCGCTGCTTCGGTTTCTCCAACCGGCCGAACGTAAGCGGGAGGTTCGTGATAGCCGAGCGCTTTTTCTTCTTGGGCGGCTTGTGCGTAGAGCTTTTTCGCTTCGGGGTTCTCCTTCTTGGCCATAAGCAGGCCAGCGCGTAGCTCCAGAGACATGATCGATAGGTTGCTCACCAGCGGCTGTGGCCAGGCGTCCGGCATCAATTGAAGTCTTGGCGCTGTCGTGTCCGGCGATTTTTCGTCTCTCTCCTTGGACCTAGCGTCCTCTTCGTCCTTCAGGCGCTGAGAAATTCGCCAGAGTTCGGCATCGAACTGGGCTGAGGCTGTTTCCGCTCGAGACAGGTCATGCGAATCGAGGGCCTGCATGCCGAGAGCGAATTGCGTTAGCTGGCGCGCGAGAAACTGGAGATTCGGAAGGGACGCCGGGGGATCGCTGGACTCGAGAAGGGCGAGCGTTGTGGTCCAATCGGCGGCACGGAGAGCCACAGGGAGGCGGGGATCGAGGCGGGAGATGGCATCGCGCGGCGACCAAGGGTATAGCGTGTTTTCAAGTTCACCGCGCGCGGCTCTGGCCTTGGCGGAGAGAGCGGTTGCTTCGTTCAATTGGCCGGCTTCCAGCAGGTTGGCGATGGCGTACATGAGGTTGTGGACATAGTTCCAGTCGTCGTCGACCTGGACGTGTTGCGACT
>Ga0210398_10003240_pt1 | contig 15647 bp, 16 predicted proteins | sample IncBWC4OmetaG_FD_161047 | JGI IMG/M metagenome (GOLD analysis project Ga0210398, IMG submission 161047) | Forest soil microbial communities from Barre Woods Harvard Forest LTER site, Petersham, Massachusetts, United States - Inc-BW-C-4-O | ecosystem: Environmental > Terrestrial > Soil >...
CGCCGCGCCCTAAAAAAACAAATCCCAGCAAAAGAAATTCGCGATTTGACACTCACCCCGAATCCCCGCATAATGTTTTGTACGCAGATTGTCCCGGAGGATTTCACCCGACTTGCGCACCGCCCCAAAATACATTTTTGTGACGGGTGGCGTGGTTTCTTCTCTCGGGAAAGGCGTAGCAGCAGCTTCGATGGGCTGCCTGCTGGAAAGCCGTGGCCTTCGCGTCACCCTTCAGAAGTGCGATCCCTATCTGAACGTTGATCCTGGCACAATGTCTCCCTATCAGCACGGTGAAGTCTTCGTCACCGACGACGGCGCCGAAACCGATCTCGACCTCGGCCACTACGAACGCTTCACTTCCGCGCCCTTAACGCGCGACCACAACTGGACCACCGGCCGCTTCTACGAATCCATCATCACCAAAGAACGCCGCGGCGATTATCTCGGCAAGACCGTGCAGGTAATCCCGCACGTCACCGATGAAATCAAAGCCGCCTTCCGCAAAGTCGCCGAAGGCGTCGACGTCGTCCTCGTCGAAATCGGCGGCACCGTCGGCGACATCGAATCTCTTCCATTCCTTGAAGCGATTCGCCAGATGCGCCTGGAACTCGGCCCGGAAAATGTAATTTTCGTGCACCTAACGCTGGTGCCATTCATCCCCACCGCTGGCGAACTGAAAACCAAGCCCACGCAGCACAGCGTCAAGGAACTTCTCAGCATCGGAATTCAGCCGGACGTGCTGATTTGCCGCAGCGATCGCCCGCTGAGCGCGGACCTGAAAGCGAAAATCGCGCTGTTCTGCAACGTCGCCGAATCCTGCGTCATTTCTGCGCCGGATGTCGGCAACATTTATGAAGTTCCCATGACTCTCGCTTCCGAAGGGCTCGACGAGCAGATTCTGCGCCTGCTGCGCCTGGAGGCTCCGCCGCGCGATCTAAGCCGCTGGCTGGCCATGCTGGAAACGCTCGAGCATCCCGCCGGGGAAGTGCGCATCGGCGTCGTCGGCAAATACGTGCAGCTCGAAGACGCCTACAAAAGTTTGCGCGAAGCTCTCGGCCACGGCGGCCTCGCCAATCGCCAGCGCGTGGTGATCGAATGGATTGAAGCGGAAGATATCGATTCGCCCGCTACAGCTGAGCGCCTGCTGCGGCACGTGGACGGCATTCTAGTTCCGGGTGGTTTTGGCAAACGCGGCATTGCCGGTATGGTTCACGCCATCACTTACGCACGCGAGAATAAAATCCCGTTCTTCGGGATCTGTCTTGGCATGCAATGCGCCACCATCGAATACGCGCGCCAGGTTTCGCACATCGAGCACGCCGATAGCACGGAATTTGATCCCTCCACTCCCAATCGCGTGATTTACAAACTCCGCGAATTGCTCGGCGTAGACGAAATGGGCGGCACCATGCGCCTCGGCGCGTGGCCCTGCAAACTCGAACCCGGCTCCTTCGCGGCCAAGGCCTACGGCACACTGGAAATTTCGGAGCGTCACCGCCATCGCTACGAATTCAATTGCGAGTACGAAGAAACTCTCACGCGCGCCGGTTTCCGCATCACCGGACGCACCCCCGACGGCGTCTACGTCGAAATCATCGAAGCCCCCAACCACCCGTGGTTCCTCGGCTGCCAATTCCATCCTGAGTTCAAATCCAAGCCGCTGGCACCGCACCCGCTCTTCGCCGCCTTCATCCGCGCCAGCTTGGAGAACCGCCGCCACCGCCTAGGCGCTGCAACAGAATCGCGGGTAACAGCCGCCGAACCCGCCACCGACTAGCGGCCGCGCCGACGCTCGCCACGATCGCGGATCACCTTTGGTCTGCCTCCAAGCTTCCCGTTCCTGCGCGCAGCCGATAACTTCGCCGCGCTGCGCGATTTTCCTCCAACGCCCCCCAGCCGCGCCGCCATCCAAGCCCGTGACCCCAGAAATCCTTCCAAGAGCGCCGGCAAATAGATGTCCACATCCAACGTCGGGAAATAGATCCCGAACCCCGAGGGACTAATCTCGATGTCGCGAAGCTGCGCAGCGGTAGCCTTCTGCAAGCCCTGCGCGTCGCGCGGCGAAAAAGCCACATCCAACCCCGAATTCAGCCGGATCACGACGCGCCCCAACCTGCGGTCATACCGCGCCGCAGTCGCGACCGGCTTGGCAGACCGCAAACCCGCAGCCCGCCGATTAGCTCGTTCAAATTCCTCCTGTGACATCATGAATCCTCTTCCACGCTCGACAGAGCGCCACCAAGTGTTTAGCCGACGTCTTCGCTACGCGCGAAAGTTCCGCTCTCGAGAACCCGTAGTTTTCGCGCGGACGAACCGGCCCCGCCGTGCAATTCAAGTCAGTTAGGGCCTCGCACCCTCGCCCAATCACGTGCACGTGAGCTGGCCGATGATCGTTGAGCTAGCCGGCCACCCGCAGGCCACCTAATCTCAAGATCGTTGGCATAACTCATCCTACGACGATCCGAAGCGCTTGGGTTATTAGTTTGCTTCAAACTTCCATTCTCAAGCGTTTGCCCTCTCCGCTGGAACTTTCGCCTTCCTCTGTGTCTCTGCGCCTCTGTGGCAATGCTTCTTCTGCTGCAATGCAATTCAAAGTTGAATTACCTCGCATTCCCGCATAGTCTGTTCCCTCAATCATTCGCCCACACATGCCACCCACCACCAGCTTCCAGATCGCCAATATCCGCTTCGGCTCGAACGCGCCGCTATTCCTAATCGCTGGCCCCTGCGTGATCGAAACTGAAGCCCACGCCACCCGCATAGCCGAATGCGTCGGCGCCGTCGCCGCCGAACTCGGAATTCCCTACATCTTCAAAGCCTCTTACGACAAGGCCAATCGCTCCTCCGTCTCCTCTTTCCGCGGCCCACAACTAGCAGAAGGCCTGCGCATTCTCGCGGCGATAAAAAAACACACCGGCCTGCCGATCCTCACCGACGTGCACGACGTCTCTCAAGTGGGTCCAGCGGCCGAAGTCTGTGACATCCTGCAAATTCCCGCGTTCCTCTGCCGCCAAACCGACCTGCTGGCCGCCGCAGGCCGCACCGGCCGCGTCGTGAACGTAAAAAAAGGCCAGTTCCTCTCCCCCTGGGAAATGTCCAACGCCGCAGAAAAAATCGCGAGTACCGGCAACGAAAAAATCATCCTCACCGAACGCGGCACCTCCTTCGGCTATCAGAATCTCGTCGTGGACATGCGCTCCTTCCCCGTCATGCGCAAATTCGGCTACCCGGTTGTCTTCGACGTCACCCATTCCGTGCAGCTTCCCGGCGGAGCAGGGAAGTCCAGCGGCGGCCAACCTGAATTCATCGAGCCGCTCGCGCGCGCCGGAGCGGCGGCAGGCATAGATGGATTGTTCCTGGAAGTGCACGACAATCCCGCGCAAGCCCTTTCCGACGGCGCGAACGCACTCCCGTTAGAAAAACTCCGCCCGCTGCTGCAGAAAATCCAAAAACTCGCGGCCCTCACGCGCGAATGGGACGCCCAAGCCCAATGAGCCTTGAAACCGCCAAGCGCGTCCTCCGTGTAGAATCCGAAGCGATAGCCAGCCTGATCGATCGCCTCGACGCTCGCTTCGAAAAAGCAGTCGAACTATTGCACGCCTGCAAAGGCCGCGTCGTAGTCACGGGACTTGGCAAGTCCGGCCTCGTAGGGCGCAAACTCGCCGCCACTTTCGCGAGCACCGGTACGCCCGCGCTTTTCCTGCACACCGGCGAAGCACTGCACGGCGATCTAGGCATGCTCACCGCAGGAGACGTAATGCTGGCAATCTCCTCCAGCGGCGAAACCGCAGAATTGATCGAACTGCTCGAGACCGTCAAACGTCTCGGCGTTCCGCTCCTGGCGCTCACCGCAAATCCGAAATCCACTCTCGCGCAAGCGAGCAACATCGTTCTCGATATCGCTGTGAAAGAAGAAGCCTGCTCGCTGAATCTCGCGCCCACCGCTTCCACCGCCGCAGCCATGGCCATGGGCGACGCGCTCGCCATCGCGCTTCTGGAACGCCGCGGCTTCAAGGAAGAGGATTTTGCCGCGCTGCATCCCGGCGGGCGCCTCGGCAACAAACTCCGCCGCGTAGAATCCCTGATGCATGTCGGCGAAAACGCACCGCGCGTGCTGCCCACCACAAAAATGCCAGACGTGATTTACGAAATGAGCCGCAAAGGCCTGGGCCTCGCCGCCGTCACCGAATCAGACGGCAAACTGCTCGGCATCATCACCGACGGCGACCTCCGCCGGGTAATGCAAAAGCGCCGGGAAAACGTCCTGGCACTCAGCGCCGCCGATTGCATGACCAAAAATCCCATCACGCTATCGCGCCACGAACTAGCCGCCAGCGCCCTGCGCATGATGGAAGAAAAAAAGATCACAAGCCTCCTGATCACGGACCCCGCCGGCAAACTAGAAGGCGTCCTGCATATCCATGATCTGTGGACCCTGCAACTGCTCTGAAGTTTCAGCGTGGCCATTGAAGTTGTTTTTGAATTTGTATCTTCGGCAATAAGAAGGAATCACGAATGCCCATCAAAGAACTAAAATTCCCAGCCAAAGTCCTCCGTCGCGCGAAACCCATCCGCGTCCTTCTAATGGACGTGGACGGCACCATGACCCCCGGCTACGTCTGCCTGCAAACTTTCCCGGACAACAGCGTCGCGGAAATGAAAATGTTCCACGCTCATGACGGCGCCGGCATCAAACTCGCCAGTATCATGGGCATCCGCACCGGGCTCATCACCGGACGCGATTCTCCCGCCAACGCCCGCCGCGCCCGCGAAGCCTCCATGGAATTTGTAATTCAAGGCCAACCGAAAAAACTAGAAGCCTACAAAGCCATCCTGATCCGCGCCGACGTCACCGACGAAGAAGTAGCCTACATCGGCGACGACCTCCCCGACCTTCCAATCCTCCAGCGTGTAGGCCTAGCCGTCGCAGTCGCCAACGCAGTCTACGAAGTAAAACGCGCCGCCCACTACATCACCACAGTCCGCGGCGGCGAAGGCGCCGTCCGCGAACTCGTCGAACTAATCCTAAAAGCCCAAGGCCGGTGGAAAAAAGCCATCCCGCAGGCGATCGCGTAGCTATGCAATTTGAGGCGCGCGAACTTAAGTCGTACGCCGAGCCGGTGCTCGCCGCTGACCTTCGCGTCGGCGAGGTTTACTTTACCGTTCAATATGCCGACGACAAGCTATGCGTTCCAATTGTTAGCCCGCTCACTTTCCTCGGTAAGAATCTCACCGAAGGCGACACGGACCTTTTGTACTTCCAGGATTTTGAGTCCTATGCGATGAGCATCTGTTATGAGTCGGCCACGGAAGAGGGGTCAGTCGCTTTCCCCGTATTCGGTGCGAACGAAATCAATCATATTTTCGAGTAGGAACGTGCGTTAGACCAGCTCATGGAGTGTTCATTGAGACGGCAGGCGTTTCGTAAGAGTCCCTGACCTGAGCGGGCGCAATTCAGTCGGCAGCGCTACTCCTTCTGCCTCTCCTTCCGCATCTGCTCGAAAATCTGTTCCGCCCACTGCGGTGGCTCCGGCCCCTTGCTCAAATCCAGCTTCTGTCCCAACGCCAATTTCCACCGGTCCATCCACAAAATCCCCGTCCCCACATATAGATCCAGCGTCGCGTAAGCCGGATCTGCCATCGCCGCATCCAGCGACACAAACTTGTATCCACGTTTCTCCAATTTCTCCAGCAGGGCATCCAAACACTCGGTATTCAAGGCATTATCATGAATCAACAAGATCTGCGGAATCTGCCGCCCAAACATTTCCGCGGACTCCTTCTCGGCATAATCGAAAACCGTATCCACATACTCCAGGTAGTCCTGCTTCGCCCGCGCCGCCATCTTCTTGTCCTTCTTCTCCAGCGCATGCCCCAAAGCGTCATTGAACACGTAATCCGCGTCCTCGATCGTCACCGGCGCGATCGTGTATCCGCGGTCCTTTAGAAATGCGTCGAACGCGGTCTTCGCGTCCATCGTCATCCCCGTATTCAAATAGGGATGGCGAAAATATTTCTCGCTCTGTCCGGCCGCCTTCAACAGCGCGCTCGTCACCACCTCGCCGCGAACCAGGTCATCCTCATATTTCTGCAGCGCAGTATTACTAAAATCGTCATGCGCGTAGTTGTGGTTCCCCAGCAGCAGCCCCGACACGAGCCACATCTGCAAAAGTTCCGCCCGCGCATCTCGCTCTCCCGCCACCTGCAATTTCCGCTCGTTCACGAAACCAATCGCCCAAGCGTGATGCGCCTTCAGCGCCGCGGGTATCCCGCGATTAATCTTCTGCAATTCCTTCAATTCGCCGTATGCAAAATCGTCGCCCGGAAGCGCCCCAGGCAAATCGTCCACCGTGATCGCGATGCTACGTTGCGCACCAGCTTGCGCAGCGTTTTGCGCACCGCCTTCGCGAGCCTCCGCCCCCGTTCGCCCAGCATGCGCGCCCCACGCAACTGCCGCGCAAATCAGCGCGCCAACGCAAATCACCCGCAATCCGGCCGCCCCAGTCATCCAGAGTTCCTCGCTTCGCATCAAAATGAAAAAATCACTACCAGCAACCCGCAGCTCTCACTTCGTCCGAACCGCACGCAAAAGCGCTTCTGCGCGCAAAGCTCCTACCGGCGTCTCGTCATGCTTGAAATAAACAAACACATCACCGCTCAGCGTCAGCCTGCGCACCCTCTCCGCCACAGCCTTCCGCGAATATCTTTCTTTTCGCAATCTCAAATAGTGAAAATCCGCAGTCACCACTTCCGGCGTCGCGAGCTTCTCGTCCTCTGCCACACAAAGCACCGCCCCACCCTTGCGCAGCGTCGCGTAAACGTCCTCGCTGAACCACGACTCATGCCGGAACTCAAACGCCGCGCGCATCCACGGAGGCAAACGTGCCAAAAAATCGCGCAACCTCACGACATCGCATTTGAAATTCCCCGGCAACTGAAACAGCACCGGCCCAAGCTTGCCGGACTGCCGCAACGGTTCCAGAGAAGCTAAGAACTCCTCCGTGACCGCAGCCGCATCGCGCAATCGCTTGCTATGCGTGATCCGGCGGTGCGCCTTCACCGCAAACCGAAAATTTGCAGGCACCGCCTCCGCCCAGCGCCGCAGCAGTTCATCGCTTACCCTGCGACCAAACGTATAATTCACTTCCACCGAATTCATCCGTCCCGCATAGTGATTCAGAAATCGCGCCGCGCCCATCTTCGCCGGATAAAAGGTCGGCCGCCAGCTCCCGTAAGCCCACCCCGACGTCCCCGCATAGATCTCACTCATACGCACGACATTCTAATCGTTCATCGTAAACTTTCGCGCACAATCCGCTCGCATACATCAATCACTGCATTCTCGCCGTAGCTTGCAAGGTGCTAGAATCTCAATCTGCAGGTAGGCAGCCGCCGTAAGCGAAGCAGCAGCCCGAGGCCCCATGGCTCCGCCACTCGAACTGGAAGTCAACGGCACGAAATATCCGGTCCGCTCCGATCCGGATATCCGCCTCCTCACCGTTCTGCGCGACGAGCTCGGCCTCACTGGGACAAAATACGGTTGCGGAGAAGGGCAGTGCGGCGCGTGCACAGTCCTGATCGGCGGTTCGCCCCGGCGTTCCTGCCAAGTTTTGCTCGGCGAAGTAGTGCAGCCGGTCACGACCATCGAAGGCCTCGAAAAAGACGGCCATCTCCATCCCGTCCAACAAGCCTTCCTGGATCTCGATGCCTTCCAATGCGCGTACTGCACTTCGGGGATGATCATCAGTAGCGTCGCGCTGCTCACGCAGAAGCCGAACCCATCGCCGACTGAAATCGTTCAATTCATGCAAGGCAACATTTGCCGCTGCGGAACCTACCCGCGCATCGTGGACGCCATCCAGCAAGCGGCAAAATCCATGGAGCAACATCCGCGATGAGCACCCTCGTGAACAAATTTACGCACGAAATCGCGCACGAACACGAACCCGAGCGCTACGAATTCCGCGAGGCCCCCATTCATCACTTCGCACTTGACCGCCGCGATTTCTTCAAGTTTTTCGGCGCTGGCATCATGGTGTTTGCGGCAGTCAAAAATTCCCTCGCCCTGCAGGAATCCGGTGGCAACCGGCAAAATCATCCCGAAGAGCTGCCGAAGGAAATTACTGCGTGGCTGCACATCGGCGAAGACGGCAACGTCACCGCCTTCGCCGGAAAAGTCGAGATCGGCCAGAACATCCGCACCTCGCTCGCGCAAAGTGTCGCGGATGAATTGCGCGTCCCATTCGAAAGCGTGCGCATGGTGATGGGCGACACGCAACTGACGCCGTTCGACATGGGCACCTTCGGCAGCCGCTCCACTCCGACCATGGCGCCGCAACTCCGTCGCGTAGCCGCTGCCGCGCGCGATCTTCTGCTGCAATCCGCGGCGAAGGAATGGAACACCGCGCCCGAAAAACTCCTGGCAGCAAACGCGAAAATCACGGACGCAGCTTCGGGCCGCTCCACGACCTACGCAGACGTCGCACGCGGCAAAACGCTAGCACAAAGAATCCCCGATGAAGATCCAGTCACGCCGGCATCCGCATGGACGATCGCGGGCAAATCGCTGCCGAAAGTGGACGGCCGCGCATTCGTCACCGGCCGCCACCATTACACCTCCGATCTGCGTCCCGCTGGCCTCATGTATGGAAAGATCCTGCGCGCGCCCTCCTTCGGCGCGACCATGACTTCCTGCGATGTAACCGCCGCGCAGAAATTGCCCGGCGCGGTGCTAGTCCACGATGGCGATTTCGTCGGCGCCGCTGCCCCCAGCGAGACCGAAGCCGACGAAGCCATCGCCGCAATTCACACCGAATGGAAAGAAACTCCGCAGCCTTCCAGCAGCGAACTGTTTCCGTACCTCAAACAAAACGTAGACACCACCGACCGCGGCTCGCTCACGCAATCCGGCTCGATCGCAGATGGTCTCGCTCGCGCAGCGCGTCGTCTCGAAGCGTCCTACACCGTCGCCTATATCGCCCACGCGCCGCTCGAACCGCGCGCCGCCGTCGCCGAATGGAAGGACGGCAAGCTCACCGTGTGGACCGGAACGCAGCGCCCCTTTGCCACGCGCGACGCTCTCGCTGAAGCCTTGCACCTCGCCAAAGAAAACGTCCGCGTCATCGTGCCGGACACCGGCTCGGCCTACGGCGGAAAACACACGCCCGACGCCGCGCTCGAAGCCGCACGACTCGCGCGCGGCGCGGGCAAGCCCGTGAAAATTGTCTGGACGCGCGAAGAGGAATTCACCTGGGCGTATTTCCGTCCAGCCGGCGTTATCGAAATCAAGAGCGGCGTCGCGGCCGACGGCACACTGACTGCGTGGGAATTCCACAACTACAATTCCGGCGCCTCGGGCATCGGCACTCCTTACACCGTTCCCAACCAGCACATCGAATTTCACCCGGTCCGTTCGCCCCTGCGCCAGGGTTCGTATCGCGGTCTCGCTGCCACCGCCAACCATTTCGCACGCGAATCGCACATGGACGATCTCGCCCACGCCGCGGCCATGGACCCGCTCGATTTTCGCCTGAAGAATATTTCCGATCCCCGGCTGCGCGATGTCTTTCAAGCCGCCACCAAATCATTTGGCTGGCCAGCCAAAAAAACTAAGCCCGGCCAGGGCTTCGGCATGGGAGGCGGAATCGAAAAAGGCGGATACGTTGCAACCTGCGCGGAAATTTCCAGCGACGACGCACGCGGCGGGGTGCGCGTAGTGCGCATGGTCACCGCGTTCGAGTGCGGCGCGATCGTGAATCCCGACGGCCTGCGCAATCAAATCATGGGTGCGAACATCATGGGCCTGGGCGGCGCGCTGTTCGAAGCGATGGCCTTCGACGGCGGCCGCATCACCAACGCGCGCTTCTCGCGCTATCGCGTCCCGCGCTTTCGCGACGTCCCCGATATGGAAATTGTGCTGCTCGATCGCAAAGACATTCCCTCAGCCGGCGCGGGCGAGACCCCTCTGGTGGGCCTTGCCCCCGCCATCGGGAACGCCATCTTCGACGCAACCGGCGTCCGCCGTACGACCCTGCCGCTCGCCCCTCGCGCCTAGCCCGGATTTTTTCAGCCGCCCCTGCGCCACCGCGGGCGCTGCGACCGCCGCAAAAGCCTCGCTATCGCACCGGCGCCGTTTCCTTGACTGCCGCCGCGTGCAACGGCAAGCGCACCACGAACGCAGTTCCCTTGCCCATTTCCGTTACGAAAGCGAGCGTTCCGCCGTGATTATCAACCACGACCGCGCGCGCCAGCGCCAACCCCTGACCCGTTTCTTTGCCCACTTCCGTCGTGGTAAAAAATGGGTCAAACATTTTGTCCCGCACTTCTTCCGGTATCCCCGTCCCGGAATCGGTAATGGCGATTTCCACCCAGTCTCCATCGGCGCGCGTCACGACGTGTATCACGCCCCGCGCTTCCGTGCCTTTCACCATGTCCCCGATCGCATACGCCGCGTTAATCAGCAGATTCAGAAATACCTGATTCAGATCGCCGAGCTGGCAAGGCACCGCAGGCGCTCGCCCAATTCCGTTTCCACGTCCGCCACGTGCTTCAATTCGTTGTCGACGACGATCAAGGTGCTTTCGATCGCGCGGTTGATGTCACCCGCGGATTTTTCGTTGCTGCGATCCACATGCGAGAATTCCATCATCCCACGCACGATCTTTGAAACTCGCCCCAAGCCCTCCAGCAGCCGTCCGTCAGGTTCCGAAAATCAAGCTTCAGGCCCGCGACGGCAAATCCCACGTCCCGCTTCATCTGCTCGTCTTCCAGCTGCCGGAAGCTCGCCAGCACCATCTCGCGCGATACCACGTACACGATCGCCGTGCCGATGGCCAGCGTCACCGTAAAAATCAGCAGCATTCTCTGTCGCAATCTCACTTACGCTCCCGCGCCTCAATCCACACACCTATAAGGAGGATATCGTCCGAAAATGAACGAAGTTTAGCTCCGGGCGAGCAACACGCGAGGGGTCTGCTTTTCGTATGAATACGAAGGAAAAGGAAATTCCTCAGCCAGAACTTTCCTCCCGCACGAAGGTGAATTTTGCGAGTCACGGATCTTGCGGATAAATGGAGCGGGCGATGGGAATCGAACCCACGTCCGAAGCTTGGGAAGCTTCTATACTGCCATTGTACGACGCCCGCTCAGCTTCTAAGTGAAACGATTCTATCACTTTACGCGACCGCCACAAAACGCTTTGGGTCACATTGGGTCACAACTCGGACTTGTTCGAGTGGAATTTCGCCAGAATACCGTGCTGTCATCGCAGACGAACTGTGACCCATCATCTGACGTTGTACAGCGGGATTCATTCCAGCGAGTTCCCACCGACGATTGCAACCGCGCCTAAAACAGTGCAATCCTCCCTGCGGCAATCCAACTGCCTTGAGCGCGGGATGCAGACCGTGTGTGAGCACACTTGTTTCGCGCAGTGGGGAACCGCGTCGTGAGTGGAAGACGAAATCAGTCGCTACGCGAATGCCGCTGAGAAATCTTTTCAGCATTCGCAGAGCTTCTTTGCCTTACCGATGCAGCCGCAGGAGGTGGATACAGGTTAGCCAACTTGAAAGAAAGGATATTCCTTGCAGGGGGTTCTGCGCGAGTTTCTCAGTGGATTTTCTGGCGGTCACATCTGGGTCACATCAGGTCACAACTGAGGCGCGTCTTGCGAAAGTGATATGCCGCCGTTTCAACACTTTAGAGTGACTTAGAGTGAGCTTGGGAAGCTTCTATACTGCCATTGTACGCCGCCCGCTCATTCCAGCTGCCCGCGATTATTTCTAATCAAGCAGCCCGGTGAAAAGCTCATCGCGCGGATCCCGCACGCGATACAATTTCAAGCGGTCCCGCGCGCAGCTCCCACGCGCATCGGGAAAAACTCAAAGCGATTCATTCCCGCCTTGATTGACGGATCCGCATCGCCAAATTGCTGCACTTCCGCCGCGTCCTCCATCTCCAAAATCGCGACGCCGAAAGCTCCCGCGCTCGCCAGCACCGGTCCGTAGATCAAAACCTTTCCGGCATCGAACGCCTCGCGGGTATACGTCAGATGCTGCTGCATCAGCGCTTTCTCTTCGGCGGTCATATCCGTGCCGAACGTCGGCCGCGGCGGAATCAGCTTAAAGTAAAAATGTTGTTTGCTCATCGAGTGGCGCTGCTCCCCTGTTGCTGCGTGAGATTTTCCCTTACCGTGCTCAACCGGGAACGCAAAGGACCGCGAAATAATATCGCCTTTCCGCCTCAAAATCGCGTAAGGATTCTCCAGCGCTTGCCGATGATTACAGTATGGCGGTTCAATTTGCCACTTGTAGAGAGATGTGCGCGAAGGACCTCGGCGCCCGCGACGGTGGCATTGAAATTGCCCGTCATTGTAACCGTGCGAGCAGATTTGTCTCCTACGACTTGCCACGCATAACCATTTGCGGAATCCACGTTGGGAGGCTCACGGTATGGCCGAAAGATTAATAATCGTTAATGGCCCCAAGGGCGGCGTCGGAACCACCACTGGCGCCCTCAACCTCGCCGCGCAATTGAGCCACCTCACTGGCAAGCGCATCGCGCTGCTCGAATTTGCGCGTCCCTTCGGCCAGATCCTTTAATGCTCGACTTCAGCCCCCGCTTCACTCTCCTGGACGCTCTCGAACCTGCGAACCGTCTCGACGTGGCCCTCCTTGCCAGTATGCTCACGCGCCAGAAGTCCGGCATCGAGACTCTCCTCGGGCACTTGCACGCGGCGATGCGCGCCGAACAGCGGCAGTCCATCACCATCGAGGATTTGCTGCGAGTTCTAGAATTGGCATGTGGAGCGTTCGACCTCGTGGTAGTGGATCTCGGTTTCGTGAACGCCGCCGAGTGGGCCAGCATCCTGAAAACGGCAGATGCTCTTTTGCTGGTCGCCGAGCCCACCGAGCTGGCCGTGGGCATGCTCAAACGGTATCTCGGTGCCGTTGATTCCAGCGGCATTGCTCGCGCTCGTTTTCAGATTGTGATTCATCGCGCGCTGCGCAGCGACGAAGAACCGGTCGCCCCTTCGGACAATAATCTAAAGCAATCGTTCTTTGCACGCCTGCCGAACGATTTCCGTCAGGTCAGCGAAGCGGTAACACTGGGAATCCCGCTCCTCACCAGTTGCAAAAGTGCGCTCGTAGGTCGCGACCGCGATCTCGCCGCCCACCTGCTCGCTCAGCCGCGCAGAAACGAAACCGTGAACGCCGGTTCTTCGGCCAACTCTCCTGCCACTGCGTCCGTCAGCGCTGCCGCGAAGTAGCCGCCCAATCGGCGCCCTCCGCGCCCGCGCCATCTGCGCGGCAGCTCCGTCGTTCGCTGTGCGAGCTCTGTCTTTCTATGTGTTCTCCGCTTTCCTCTGTGTCTCGGTGTTAAATCTTTTGAATTTCTCTCCCAACTTCAACCACCCCACCCTCCGTGTTAAAGTGGCAAAGCCAAGACCGACACCGGGAGGGGAAGTGGCGTACCGAGATCTGCGCGATTTCATCCACAAACTGGAAAAGCAAAACGAGCTAAGCCGCATTCAGCTCGAAGTTGACCCCGTCTTCGAGATCACCGAAATTTCCGACCGCGCCGTAAAAGCTGGCGGTCCAGCTTTGCTCTTCGAACGCCCCAAGGGCTCGCGCTTCCCAGTCGTCACGAATCTGGTCGGCACCGAACGCCGCATGTGTCTGGCGCTCGAAGTCGACTCGCTCGAAGAAGTCGCTGGCCGCATCAGCTCCTTCCTCGACCTGCAGTCTCCCCAAGGGCTCCTGGAAAAAGTGAAAATGCTCCCGAAGCTCGCCGAAATCGGCTCATACTTTCCAAAATCCGTCCGCAACGGCGCCTGCCAGGAAGTCGTCCTAACCGATAATTTTTCGCTCGACGCATTTCCAATCCTGAAGTGCTGGCCGCAGGATGGTGGCCGCTACATCACCTGGCCCATGGTAATCACCAAGAATCCGGAAAACGGCAAACGCAACGTCGGCTGTTACCGCATGCAGGTGTACGACTCCCGCACCACCGGCATGCACTGGCAAACGCAAAAGCACGGCGCTGATCATTACCGAAGCAGCCGCGCGAAAAATCCCAATGGCAGACTCGAAGTCGCCGTAGCCATCGGCGCCGACCCCGCCACCGCGCTCGCCGGCATCCTGCCCGTTCCACCCGACATGGACGAGTTCATGTTCTCGGGCTTCCTGCGCAAAGACCCGGTGGACTTGGTCGCCTGCAATACGGTGGACCTTGAAGTCCCCGCCAACGCCGAGATCGTCCTCGAAGGCTACGTCGAAATCGGCGAGATGCGCACGGAAGGCCCCTTCGGCGACCACACCGGTTTCTACTCCCTCGAAGGCCAGTTTCCCGTCTTCCACGTGCAATGCATCACCCACCGCAAAGACCCGCTGTATCTAACCACCATCGTCGGCCCTCCTCCCCAGGAAGACTATTTCATGGGCCACGCCATCGAGCGCGTCTTCATGCCCGTGATGAAGATGCAGTACCCGGAAATTGTGGACGTGGCCATGCCCGCCGAAGGCATCTTCCAAAATCTGATGATCGTCGCCATCCGCAAAAGCTACCCAGGCCAAGCGCGCAAAATCATGAATGCGATCTGGTCGCTCGGCCAGGCGATGTTCACCAAAGTGGTTGTGGTCGTGGATCACGACGTGGACGTGCAAAACTCCAGCGAAGTCGTCTGGAAAGCGCTCTGCGCCATTGATCCCGAGCGCGATATCCAGTTCGTTCTCGGTCCAGTGGACACTCTGGATCATGCCGCGCGCCGCCAGGATTTCGGTTCGAAGATGGGCGTGGATGCCACGCGCAAATGGCCGGAAGAGGGTTACGCTGGCCGCTGGCCAGACGAAATAAAAATGGACCACGCTACAAAAAAGCGCGCGGACGCAATTTGGCAGCAACTTAAACTCACCCTACCGAACAAAAAGTAAACCTTAGGCGAACGCCAAACTGTTCGCCTTTTTGGGCCTTTCCCGCAGTATTTCAGCCCTTTAGCCACACCCTACCTGTCCTTTTCACCTGTACTTTTCGCCTACCTGTACTTCCGGTCTATGTTTTACCAATAGCACACCATCGGAACACGTTGCTTGACACTCTGTGCTGCGGATGTAATAAACGGAGAAAGAGGAAAGGTACCGGGCGTAGCAGTACTGACGGACCTCTCCAGGGTCAGCGCCGTTGCCGGGGTGATGTGGCGAAGCGGTAAGCGGGTTTTGAGAGTTTTCTCCAAGAAAATTTTTATGCACCAGATGAAGCCGTGTCCGTCCTGCGAAGCGGGATGGGGTGAGGAGTGAGGGGCCGCGCGATGTTCAATCTGGGTAAAACGAAATCATTAATCGGCCTGGACATCGGCTCGAGTTCTGTCAAGGCAGTCGAGCTGAAGAAGACCAAGGCCGGCTACGAGCTGGTCAGTTACGGCATCGAAACCCTCGCCCAGGATACCGTCGTGGACGGCGCCATCATGGACGCTCCTTCGGTCGCCGAGAAAATCATCTCGATCTTCGACAATCAAAAAATTAAAACGAAAGACGTGGCCACTTCCGTGTCCGGCCACTCCGTGATCGTCAAGCGCGTCAGCATGCCGCTGATGACCGAGGACGAGCTCTTCGACCGCGTGCAGGCCGAAGCCAGCCAGCACATACCTTTCG
>Ga0210398_10003241_pt1 | contig 15646 bp, 17 predicted proteins | sample IncBWC4OmetaG_FD_161047 | JGI IMG/M metagenome (GOLD analysis project Ga0210398, IMG submission 161047) | Forest soil microbial communities from Barre Woods Harvard Forest LTER site, Petersham, Massachusetts, United States - Inc-BW-C-4-O | ecosystem: Environmental > Terrestrial > Soil >...
CGCCGCAAAGGCGGCGGCGGCGCACTCTTCAGAGAGAAGACCGTCGCTCTGGTGGCCGAGCGGTTCGTGGTCGTCGTCACGCCGTCAAAGTTAGTCTCCGTGCTCGGAGCGTTTCCGCTTCCGGTCGAGATCGTGCCGTTCGCCGAACCCTACGTCGTGCGTGAAATCTCCAGCTGGAATCCAAACGTCGAAATCGCGCGGCGGGGCGGTGAGCTGCCGTTCGTAAGCGACAACGGAAATTGGATCCTCGACTGTCGTTTCGGCCGAATCGACGAGCCTGGCACACTCGATCTTGCGCTGCGGGCGATCCACGGCGTCGTCGCGACCGGCATCTTCGTATCGATCGCCGACGTCGTGATGGTCGGCGGCGAGAATGGCGAAGTCCGAGCCTTGCCAAGATTATGACGCGCACTTAAGGCTCCCTTAAACAGGTGCGTCATGGCGGCGCCAGAAGTCAGCGTCATCTTCCTCGGAGGGATGAAAATGTTGAGACGCATGTTAATGCCGGTGCTGCTCCTCTTAGCCGGAGCATTCGTTGGTTGCAATAGCGCGAGCGCGTCGGCTCCCGCTCAACCCCTTGCGCAGAACGCCGCGGCGATTACCACGAAGTACGTGCAGCTGGTGATCTTTGAAAATGAGTCGTACGACGACGTGATCGGCAGCCCGGAGGCTCCCTATATTACGGGCCTTTCGAAAACGTGGGCGAATATGACGCAGAGCTTTGCGATCACCCACCCAAGCGAACCGAACTACCTCGCCCTCTTCAGCGGATCGACGCAGGGCGTCACCTCGGACCAATGCCCGGTGTCGTTTGGCGTGCAGAGCCTCGGCAGCGAGTTGCTCAAGGCAAAGATCTCGTTTACCGGCTACGCCGAAAGCATGCCGTACGACGGCTACACGGGCTGCATGGCGGTTGCGGACAGCCTTCCGAGCGGCTGGCTTTACATGCGCAAGCACGTGCCGTGGCCGGATTTCACCAAGATACCCGGCTCGGTGAGCATCGTGTATCCGGGGCCGCTCAAGAAGCCGCCCTCGCAGTTCACCTGGATCACGCCGAACATGTGCAACGACATGCACGATTGCGCGATTAGCATCGGCGATAAGTGGGCGAAGAAGAACCTCCCGAAGCTCATCGCCTGGGACCGGGCGAATAACGGCGTACTGATCCTGACCTTCGACGAGAACGACGGGAGCCCGGGAAACCAGATACCCACGATTCTCATCGGCAACGTAAACCCGGGACAGTATAGCCAAACGATCAATCACTACAGCGTCCTGCGCACCATCGAGGATATCTTCGGCCTCAAGCACCTTGGCGCAAGCGGTTCGGCAACTCCGATCATGGGCGTCGTTAAGTAGCGTTTCCTAGAACGCTCGTCGCCGCGAGCCTCCTCGCTTGCGGCATCGCCGGGTGCACGGCGCACCCGGCGCCGCGTAAGGCCCTGCCGGCGGGCACTCGACACGTCGTCAGATATGACGGCACGTCGCTCTCCATCGATGGGCGACAAACGCCGATCCGGGCCGCCCAGTTCGATTATTGGCGGCTTCCCGCACCCGATCTTTGGCGCGATGCATTTCGGAAAGTAAAGGCGGCGGGGTATAACGCAGTCGCGCTCGACTTCTTCTGGGGCTATCATTCTCCGCGTCCGGGAGCGTACGATTTCACCGGAGTGCGCGACGTCGACGCGCTGCTCGACATTGCGGCGCAAGAGAGACTCTATGTCATCGCGCAGCCGGGCCCCTATATTGACGACGGCGCCGAGGGCGGCGGCCTTCCCGACTGGATCTTCGCACGAAACGCCGTCGCGAAAACGGCGAGCTCCCGTTATGAAGGCGAACTGCGGCAATGGCTCGCAGCTATCGACACCCGGCTTGCGCGCCACCAACTAACCGGCGGTCGCGGCAGCGTCATTCTCTACGGAACGCAGGCCGATCCCGCGGCAAGCGTGCGGGCAGCGCGCCAACGAGAGGCACGCGCCGACGGCATCAACGTGCCGTTCATCGCCCAGATCTTCGCCGTTGCGTACGACGGTATCAACTGGGGCTGGACAGGCGATCCGTTGAGCGCCTATCACACGCACGACGGTGAACCGCTCACGGAGACGCACGCGATCGCGTTCCCGGAAATTACGGGGTGGCGCTCGCATCGAGACGATGCGGAGAGCACGCGCGTTTTCGACGACCAGGCGTGGCCGCCGCTGCTGACGGCGCTTCCGCGAGATACTGACGACGCACCTCTGCGCGCGCCGCCGTCGCCCAGCGGACGCAACTCGCGCAAAGAGTTTCTGAGCGTCGACGACTACGGCTTCCATCATGGAATCGTGTGGTACCGCGGGCACTTCAACGCAAGCGGCGCCGAACGCGCATTCGTGTTTGCCGGCATGACCGGCCGCGCAGGCGCCGCTGCCGTTTGGCTCAACGGCGTCTACCTTGGAAGCGCCGTCGCGCACGACGACGGCACGATCTCGGCAAGAATGAGAATCGCGCCCGCAGCGCTGCGGGTGAACGCCGGCAACGTGATTTCCGTTCTCTTTGAAAACATGGGTCACAACGAGAACCTCAGCCGCGATCCCGGTCGCGCTCAATCGCGCGGCATGCTGCGTGCCGCGCTCTCCAACGGGCGCGAGGGCATCGCGTGGCAGATTCTCGGTAACGGTGAGTACAATACCGATCCGGTTCGCGGGCCGCTCAACTCGGGTGGCCTCGGCGGCGAGATCGCCGGCTGGCAGAGCCCGGAGTTTTCGGACCGAGCGTGGACGCCGGCCACCTTGCCCGCAGCCGCCGTTCGCGCGGGCGTCACCTGGTACCGTGCGCACGTAGCGCTGCACGTTCCCGTCCCTCCGTCTATGTTCGCCGCCCTTCGCTTGGATGACGCCGGACGGCCCGACTATCGTGCCTTCATTTACGTCAACGGCTGGCTGGTGGGACAGTATCGCAGCGATCCTGGATTTTCGCACGTCTTCCGGGTACCGCCGGGCATCCTAAGTGAAGACGGCGACAACGTTATCGCAATTGCTGCATGGAGTCTCGACGGAAGGAGCGCGCTCGGCCGCGTTTCGTTCACTACGGTCGGCGCGTTGCCCGACGCGCATCGTGCCCTCGCCAATATTCCGGAGGTCCAAGCCGCCCGCGGCGTCGCGCAATTAAGCCTCGACGTTGCCGGCGATGGCAAAGCTGACCGCCCCCATTTCGTGTACCAGGGCCGCGACGTGGCGCCGACAATTCGAGTCCGTCCCGGCGATACGATCGATATCACGCTGCGCAATCGCTTACCAATCGCGAGCGATACGGCCAATGCGGTGAACCTTCATTTTCACGGCCTCGACGTTGCGCCCACGAAGCCTGGGGATGAGGTCTTAATGACGCTGGCTCGGCCCGGGGAGTCGCTCCACTACGTCGTGCACGTACTGAGAAGCCAACAGCCGGGAATGTATTGGTATCATCCGCACGCGCATGGCGAGACGTACTGGCAAATCACCAGCGGCATGGCAGGGGTGATTCTCGTCGAGGGGCTGCGAGAACGAGTCCCTCGCCTTGCAGCGATGCGCGATCGCATCATCGTCGTTCGCGACGTTCAAGAGACGCCGAACATCTTGGCGATTCCTTGGTACGCGCGCAAGATGACGCCTCGATCGTATATCCTCGACGCCGACGATAACTTGGGGCCGAGCAGCCCATGCCTGCCGGAGGTCGGCCTGCATTTGACCGTAAACGGTTCCGAGCAGCCGGCGATCGATATCGAGCCGGGCGAGCAGCAGTTTTTTCACGTGCTCAATGCGTCGGCGAGCCGAGTTCTCGATCTGGCAATCGACAACGAGCGCCTGGGCATCGTCGCGATCGACGGCTACCCGGTGGGCGCTTATCCTCGAAATCCCGCGATCGTTTGGGCCGATCACGTTGTCGTTCCTCCGGCCGGCCGTGCGGAGTTCGTCGCAACCGGACAATCGGGCCCAACGCTTCTTCGATCGCGCTGTTACGACAGCGGTTCGGGCGGCGATCGCGATCCGCAGGCCGTGCTTGCGATTCTTGCGCCAAGCAACCCTTCGCAGGGAGCGACCGCCGTCTCGCGGAGCGCGTCGACATTGCCCGACGCGAACGATGCGGTAATTTCTCCGGGGGCGCCCGTCGTTCGGCGCATGGTCACCCTAACCGAGGACGCTGCCGGATTCTACATTGACGGCCGCGCCTTTTCGATGGGCGCGCCGCCCGCGATCGTTGCTCGTTCGGGGACGCTCGAAGAGTGGACGATCCGCAACGGCACCGATGAGGTCCACGACTTTCACATCCACCAAGTGCACTTTGTGGTCGAATCAGTCGATGGCGCGCAAATCCATCCGCGAACGTGGCGCGATACGGTGCTCGTGCCCGCGCGACGCCGCTACGGTCCGCGCAGCATTCCCGGGACGGCAAGCATCCTCGTGGACTTTCGAAATCCGGCAATTCGCGGAACGTTCGTCTTCCATTGCCACATGCTCGACCACGAAGACGGAGGCATGATGGCAACGATCAAAGTGATCTAGGAGTCGGACAGCCCGGAATCGGGCCAGAGCGCTTGGCTGCGAGGGAAAAAGCGGCCAACCGAGCAGCTCAGCGCACCTTGTTAAAAAAACTGAAACATTTCGACCGGCGCAATGGTCTAATTTAGCATGTCGAACAAAACCAACATCGTGAAGTCTTTCGCGTGGCGCCTGCCTTTGGCCGCGCTCGCGCTTCTCCTGGCTCTCATGAGCCACCCGAGCTTGGCAATCGCCGACGACCTCGGCGGTATCGCCGGCATCATCACCGACGCGAGCACCGGGGCGCCGATTCCGGGCGTCCAAGTACAGATCAGCGCGCCCTCCCAGGCGACAACGGCGACGACGGATGCCAAGGGACACTACGTCGTCCTGTCGTTGCCGCCCGACAACTACACGCTGACGCTGACGAAGGCGGGTTACGATACGCAGGCGGTCTCGGGGCAATCCGTCTTTGCAGACCAAACGCAACAGTACGATTTCCAGCTCACGAAGTCCACGGGCTCGTCGTCCGGATCACCCTAACCGCCGTCGGCGCTAGATCCCGTAGAATTTCAAACGCGACCAGAGTTGCGGGAGTGGCGGATGCATGCCGCGGCAGAGAACGATCGGACGGTCGCGCTCACGCGGCATCACGTACGGTGACGTGCCGAAGCTGCCGACGACGCGCGCCGAATCGCACCACTGCGACCATTGCGCGGGGTCGACGTCGACTGCGATGACGACCGACCCGTCGAAGCCACGCGGCCCCCACAGGTAGTACTGGTTGTTTCCGCTGAGCGCGGGAGGAAGATTCTGGCCTAACACGTCAATCGCGGCGGCCTCGCCGTAGCGCGTCGCGAAGATCGCGGCCTTTGCCCGGTCGGTCGCAGGCAACGATGCGTAAACTCGCTCGACTTCATTTGTCAGCTCCTGCCAGCCGAACTCGTACGAAAAGATCTGCGTGAGCGGCGCACCCATCGTCGCGACCTCTTCCGGCCGTTCTTTGAAGCCGGATCGTTCGATGACGTACTGGAGCCGCCCGGGCGGGTAGAGGGGCAACACAAACGGTAGCGCGAGCACACCGTTGGCGGCGGCCAGCGTCGCCCAAATCGCGACGACCGCCGTCGGCAGCCTCGTGCACGCCGCGGCGCCCAGCGCGAACATCGTTGGAAACGCGCCGGCGAGATAGTAGCTCTTTCCATGCGTCGCATAGATGAGCAGGGCCGAAACCACGAAAGCGATCGCCAGAAACCGAAACTGCGCGAGCCTCGTCGAGACAAACGGCGCGACGATGCCCGTCAGCCACAGTGGTAAGAGAACGATATTGAGCGCAACGACTTGATCGGTCAAGAACTCAACCGGGGTGCCGGTGAGATTGCCGGCGCTGTCGTTGCGCATGACTTCCAAGAACGGAAGCCCGTGCGCGAACTGCCAGAGCACGTTAGGCAGTGCGATCGCCACGGCGATGCCGGCCCCGATCCAGAGGTCGCGCACGCGAAACGCCGCGCGCGGCCCCGACGCAAGAAGGCCGGCCGCCAACCCGATGACCCAAATAAGGATGCCGTACTTCGATTCAAACGCGCAGCCGGCGAACGCACCGGCCCACCAAAACGCGCGCCCCTCCGCGCGCAGCAGGCCGCGCGCGACGAGATAAGCGACTGCGGTAAAATCGAAGACTTCGAAAGTGGACGTCGTGAACGTTGACGTCATCGCCGTCAGCATCGGCGCCGACGCCGCGGCGATTGCCGCCAGCCACGCTCCGCGGGTGCCGGCGCCGAGCAACTGCGCGAACCACACGACGAGCGGCACCAGCAGTGCCGCCGTCAGTACGGAGGGCAGACGCAAGAGCCAGACGTGCGCGCCCGCGAACTGTGTCGCCGCCGCGATCAGCGGCACGAGCGGCGGCTGATCGACGTAGCCGAACGCCGGGTGCCGGCCGCAGACGATGAAATACAGTTCGTTGACGAAGAAGCCGTAACGGCCGGCAGCTACGAGGTGGGCGATCGCCACGACGGCGGCCACTCCCCACGCCGCCCACTGCATGCTCCTATTCATAGGAGCGATAATATCACGCCTAGGAAATCATGGCATCGCTTCAGGCAGGCCCTGACCGCCGGCACCGAGCCCTTCGGGCGAGCGCACGACGCCGGATTCCATATCGCTCCACGCTTGTGAAAGAATCGAACGCAGCGAGTACAAGAGATGCGTACCGTCGGCTTGCGAGTAGAACGTCACGGGGATCCCCACATCGCGCAGAAAGATTGCCGTGAGGGTGGGAAAGAGCGTCGGAACGATCTCGTCTCGCGCTCCCGTCAACACGTAGAACCGAGTGCCGCGCATCTTCGTTTCGATCAACTGCGACCTCGAGCCGAGCAGCGACCCGGCGATGCACATGACCGCCGCCCAATCCTCCGGATGCATAGGCGCGATGGTAAACGTCGAAAACCCGCCCATCGAGTAGCCTGCCAGATATCGCTTGTGCGGATCGATCGTAAACGCTCGAACCGCCGCGTCGAAAGCGTCGTAGACGTCACCCTCCGAACCGCGAAAGTCGTAGTTGCCGCGCCCGTACGGCGCGACGACGATCGTGCCCGTCCGCTCGGCCACGTCCTCGATGAACTGTGGTGCAATCAAACGCGACTCGGACTCCTGGCGCCCGTGCAAGAACACCAATAGCGGCGCCGGCTTATCTTTCGAGTATCCCGACGGCACGTAGACCGCTACCGGCTGCATCGTTCCATCCTTTGACGAGCGCACGAGCGTCTCGCCGAGGCCTCGAATCGATTCCATCGGCTGATAGGACTGCGCCAAGAGCTGCCGCGCAAGGCTCAGGTCGAGTTGCGAAAAGCCCTGTACCGAGTGCTGCCACTGCTCGGCGGTGTAGTAGCTCGGCGGCGCAGCGTTCAAGAGATCGGCGTCGTCGAGCAGGCGCTGGTAGTAGTCCATCGTCGAATCGCGCCCCGTTATCGTTTCGATCTGTCCGACCTTCGCGTAATAGGAGGCCGCGACAGAGCGCAGCGTATCGCTGGCGCTCGTCGTTCCGGCAATCGTAAAAGCAAGCAGTGCGGCCGCCGATGCGGCCGCACGGATGGTCAACACGTAAGAATAACGCGCCCGCCTCCCCCGGAGTGACGCGCCCCTCATTGTCATCCCGCGCCCGCATTGTCATCCTGAGCCTACATTGTCATCCAGAGCCCACATTGTCACCCTGAGCCCGCATTGTCATCCTGAGCTTGTCGAAGGATGACACGGCAACCACCCCTCCCGGTGTCATCCCGCGCCCACATTGTCGTCCCGCGCCCACATTGTCACCCTGAGCCCGCATTGTCATCCTGAGCTTGTCGAAGGATGACACGGCAACCAGCCCTCCCGATGTCATCCCGCGCCCACATTGTCACCCTGAGCCCGCATTGTCATCCTGAGCCCAGTCGAAGGATGGCGAAGAACGATCCCCAAACGGTCTGCGTTATGAAATGGTTTTTCGAGCCTGGGCACAGCGCGGCAGAGTTTCGCGCGCGGCACATGATGGTAACCTGGGTGCGCGGTTCATTCAAGAACGTTCACGGGCAGCTCGAGTTCGACCCGGCGAATCCGCGGCGGCTCGCCGTCGAAACGATCATCGACGCGTCGACGTGCTGGACGGGCGTCGAAGCGCGCGATAACCATCTTCGCAGCCCCGACTTCCTAAGCTGCGAGCGCTACCCTGAGATTCGCTTCAAAAGCACCGGCGTCTCGCAGGTCGGTCCGGTCGACTACCGAGTAACGGGCGATCTCACGATAAGAGAGACGACGCGGCCGGTAACGCTGGAGGTGCGTTATCTCGGAACGTGGGAAACGCCGTGGTGGGAAGATGGAGTTGACAAAGGCCCGAAGACGCGCGCGGGATTCACCGCCCGCACGCGCATCGATCGCTACGACTTCGGCGTCGACTGGAACGATCAGATGCCCGACGGCGGCGTCGTCGTCAGTCCGCAGATCGACATCGTCATCGACGTCGAGGCCGTCAAGGAAGACTAAGGCCTCTCCTTACTCGGGGCAGTCTGCGGCCTGCCAGCGCTTGAAGCGATCGCACATATCTGCGGTCCAAGGGGCCTCCCCGGAGGACGGCGGCGGCATCGCTCCGGTGCTCACGGTCTGGTAGATCGCGTCCGCGTGAGTCATCACTGCGCTTCTGTCCGAAAGATCTATGCCCGCGATTTTCATGTGTGCGACGTCCATATCCGTGAACATCGGGCGAATGTCTCTTGCGAAACTCAGTTGCTCTCCGTTTGTCATTGCAATGCCTCCTGCAAGGGTCTAAGCGCTAGTGATCGATAAAGCCAGACGCTTCGTCCATCGTCGGATCCAGCCGCAAATCCTCGTAGGTGTATTTGCGAGTCTCGTGCCCCTGCGGGGTCGCAACGCGAACGACGACCTCGTGTGGATGAACTTCCTTGACGATACCTTCCTCCTTAGTACCGTCGATGTAGACTTTATCGCCCGCCTTGAGCATTGGGGTTTCCTTTCATCGTGAATCCGCCGTACGTCAAGTAGGCGCCGAGAGCGAGCGTTACGCCCGCATAGATGTAAAAGAGCTGTTCGTACCGCACGGCCGATAGGTAAGCGGCGGCGCCCGCCGGTGCGAGGAACGTGAGAAACAGACCCTTGAGGAGCGTCAGCCAGCCGACGATCGTGACGACGATGGGCAACGCCCCGCCGGACCAAACGTTGTGACCCAGAACCATCGCAACTCCAAGGCCCAGCACGACGAAGCCGAGGACCAGTAGGGCGCCCGGCTCCGTAACGAGCGCGCCGACCGCGCCCAACGCCGCCTGACGGTGCGCGAACATCGAGAGCGAGTAGAGAACGCAGAAAAGCCCGATCAGTTTGCTCAGGAATGCGGTACGCTGCGACACACTATCCTCCATACCACCTCCACGATGGTTCCACCAATCGAATCCTTTCCCCTTAGATTGGAAGGCAATCGTCGCGGCGAGGATGTCGCAGTTACGTTAGGTAGCGCATTTGGTGCACGAGTTCGGCTTCCGAAAGGCCGCCTGGGAGGCTTAGTTTGTGGCCGGAGGCAAACGTGCTTCTCGACCAGCTTACATCGGCGATGTCGTATACTTCGTCAACGTACGTGCTGAAAAACTGCCACGTCATTTTGTAGAGCGCTCCCCACGAAATCACGATCGCCCCATCGGCGTCGTAGCCCGGCAGGGCGACGGCATGTCCGCCGACGATCGGCGGGTTGCCGGGAGCGACGCTCCAGATCTTTTGCGGTGGATCGGTCATGATGTTTTGAGGCACGTTAAAGCCGATGTAGGCGATTCCACTGTTCACAATCGTCCGTTTTACGTCGTCGAGATTGCGCGGATCGACTTCCACAAACCCGAGGATCTTATCGACCGGCGGCCCGTCGGGCCCGATCGGTGCGCCCGTCTTATGAATGTAGGTTAGGACGTGCTGCTCGTTGCCGCCGGGGCCTTCGCCGCCTTGGCTGGGTTTGTAACCGCACGCCTTTTCATACAGAAGCTCGACGTCGTCATCGGGTGCGGTCTGCGTCGTTCCGGTCGAGTTGAACGTCCAAACCTGCCGTGCGTGATAGAACGCGGCGCACGTACAATCGCCGAGCGTGTTGTTGAGCATCATCCCGAACTTATTTGGGGCCTGCGGCATTCCGGTGACGTAGTCGACGGATGGAGGAGGCGGCGGTAGTATCTTACCCCCGAGGATTGCGCTCAGGTGCGGGATTGCCGGATCGAACGTTCTCGGGTTACATCCGAGTTTAAAACCCAGCGGTGCTTGCATGAATTGTTTTCTAGAACGCACCTACACCGCTAGGGGTGCCGAGTCCGGTCGGACCGTCCCATCCCTGGCCGGCGACGCAGAGTGGCGCGCCGCACATGCCGTTGCTGCCGGAAGTGATGTCGCTCAGGGCCGAGGTGTGCGAATACAAATTTCCCGCCGGATTGGTGCTTGCGTAGCCTGCGAGTGCGAAGACCGAAGTGACGATGGGTGTGGCGACGGAGGTTCCCCCGAAGACGAGCCAGCCGCTTCGCTCGAACGTGTCGTAAATTGCCACGCCCGTGTGGGGATCCGCATCGGCCGCGACATCGGCCTGCGCGCGCATCGAACACCCGGTATTCAAACCGCTTTGGAAGCTCGGCTTGCCGTAAATTTTGCTGCAGCCGCTGCCTGCGAGCAGCCATGCGGTTTCTGCGTGCGGAGCGATCGACGTCAAGCTGGTTCCCCCGACGCCGACGACGCTTGGTAGTATGGCAGGCCACTGCGCGGTGGAGTTGTAACCGTGATCGCCGGTCGAAGCCACGATCGCTCCGCAGCCATCCTTATAGACGCCGTCGTACGTTTCCGTTCCCTCGTTGCTGCTCCAACTGTTGCTGACGTAGTCGGCCTGGCTGGTCGCGTATTGTTCGGCGCTGCTGAGGTCGGTAATACTCGTCGACGCCGCTTCAACCAAGAGAATCTTACAGTTGGGGCAGATGGCCGAAACCATCTCGACGTCGACCGATTCTTCCGCGGCCCACCCCGCGTTCGTCTGCGACGTATACTTCTGTTTGGTAAAGCAGCCATTTGAGACGGTGCACGCCGGCAGTCCGTACTGCGAGCGGTAAACGTTGAGATCCGATTCCACGTTCGGATCGTCATATGCGTCGACGATCGCGATGGTCTGGCCGCCGCCGGTGGTCTGACTGACGGACGTTAGCCCGTACGCCGTCTGCAGGTCGCTGGGAGCGTAGCCGCCCGGCGTGTTGTGCGCAAGGGGGCCTCGAATGTCGGTACGCACCCAGGCTTGGCAGCGCGCAAAGCCCGCTCCCACGTCGCCGCAGACGCGGACCGACGGCCCTTGGCGTGGCCACAGTCCTAACTGCGCCGCCGTTGCGACGCGTGGTGCTGACGTCGCGTTGGGGAGCATGCTCGAGAGGCTCTGCTGAGGGTGTGGCCGGCATGACGCGCTCGCGGCGTCCGGCAGCACGTTTGTCTTGGTGCAGGCCGTTAATACGGCAACCGCGGCTACGGCGGTAACGGTCGCGAAGCGCACTGACTCCCGTTCCTTTCGCAATCCAGGTAGGCAACCAGCATGCCATGCGTTCCCGTGCAAAAGCTGAGAAACGGTGAAACCAAACGCGAATTCGGGGCCGTCAACGACTCCATGAGTACGTCACAAAAGCCCACGCAGGCCGACCTTCGCCCGGCGGCCGCGAGCGGCACCTTTGCGATCGGCGGCGATCTTCCGGTGCATCGGCTCGGCTTCGGCGCGATGCGCATCACGGGGCCCGGCATTTGGGGCGATCCACCCGACCACGACGAAGCGATTGCGGTCTTGAAAGCCGCCGTCGAGCTCGGCATCACGATCATCGACACTGCGGATTCATATGGGCCCGAAGTGTCGGAGCGATTGATTGCGCAGGCGCTGTATCCGTATCCGGCCGATCTCGTCATCGCAACCAAAGCGGGCCTCGTGCGGCCCGGACCAGGCGATTGGCGGCCCGACGGGCGGCCCGAACATTTGCGCGCAGCGGTCGAAGGAAGCTTGCGCCGGTTACGCCTGGAACGCATCGACCTCTTGCAACTGCATCGCCCCGATCCGAAGGTACGGTTTGACGATCAAGTCGGCACGCTCCTCGAGCTGCAACGCGAAGGGAAGATCCGTCACATCGGGCTCTCGAACGTGAGCGTGCAACAGATCGAAGCGGCGCGCCGGATGGCGACGATCGTCTCGGTGCAAAACCTCTATAATCTGAGCGATCGCAGCGCGGAGGATGTCGTCGAGTACTGCACGCGCCAGAGCATCGCGTTCATTCCGTGGTTTCCGCTCGCGACCGGGGATCTGGCGAAGCCGGGTGGAGCGCTGGCGCGCGTTGCGCAGCGTCATGGCGCGCTGCCGGCGCAAGTTGCACTCGCGTGGCTACTCGCGAAATCGCCGGTGATACTTCCAATTCCCGGCACGTCGAACGTGAAGCATCTCAAGGAAAACCTCGAGGCCGGGCGACTGCGGCTCTCCGAATCCGATCTTGCGGAGTTGGAGTGAACGCATTCAGAGGCTCTTGGGCAAGGAGTTCTGAGTTCAACTGTCGATTCTCGGCACTTCCGTTCGTCTAAGAAGCGAGGGAGAATACCTATGGAGTATGCGTGCCTGTTCTACGTCCCCGAGGACGCGAGCCCCGGGCCTGAGGTCTACGCCGAATGCATGGCCGTTGCCGAGGAAGCGCATCGCGCGGGCGCCATGGTCAACGCCCGCGGCCTCGAAGACGCCTCGTCGGCGACGACGGTCCGAATACGTGACGGCAAACGCCTCTTGACGGACGGCCCCTTCGCAGAGACCAAGGAGGTCTTGAGCGGGTTCTTTATCTTCGAGTGTGCGTCGCTTGACGAGGCGATAGCGTGGGCGTCGAAGCTTCCGCAGAGCCGATATGGCAGCGTCGAAGTGAGACCGATTCGTGCACTCGACCCTTGACGGCGAGCAGATCGATCGCCTCTTTCGATCGCAAGCATCGCGCGCGGTCGCAATGCTGGGGCGCATTTTCAACGATCTCGATCGCGCCGAGGACGCCGTTCAAGAGGCGTACGCGCAGGCCTTAGATCGCTGGCCGCGCTACGGTTTACCGGAGAACCCGGCTGCGTGGATCATGGTCTCGGCACGAAACGCGGCGATCGACGCTCTGCGACGCGAACGCACCGCGGACGCGAAACGCCAACTGCTTGCAAACCTGGAGGCGCTGATTCACGCGGACGCGCCGTTCGACGGGGAGGCGATGGACGATCGGCTGGCAATGATCTTCGCCGCCTGTCACCCCGCGCTCAACGAGGAAACGCGGATCGCCCTGACGCTGCGATACGCCGCCGGCCTGACGGTTGCGGAAATCTCGTCGGCATTGTTGGTACCGCAGCCGACCGTTGCCCAGCGGCTGGTTCGAGCGAAGCATAAAATCAAGCGAGCGCGAATTGCCTTCGCGATCCCCGAAGCGGCAGATCTGCCCGATCGCTTACACGATGTGTTGCGAGTCGTGTACTTGATCTTCAACGAAGGATACGCTTCGTGGACGCACTCGAATCTCGTTCGCGCCGATCTCTGCGAGGAAGCGCTGCGCCTTGCCGAGCTGCTCGAAAAGCTCTTACCGGGGCAAACCGAAATATTGGGACTGCATGCGCTGGTCCTCTTTCACGATGCTCGACGCGCGACTCGCGTTGACGACTCGGGCGAGCCGGTATTACTCGAACGTCAAGACCGCTCGTTGTGGGATGGGCGCAAGATCGAACGTGGAGCTTCCTTGCTGGAGGGCGCCTCGCGGTACCGCGCGGGGCCATACCTTTTGCAGGCCATGATCGCCCGGGAACATGCCACAGCCGCGACATGGAAGGCGACGAATTGGCGCCGGATTCTCGACTGCTACGACAGCTTAATCGACAAAGATCCATCGCCCGTCGTGCAGCTCAATCGCGCCGTCGCGCTGGCCTACACGCAGGGCGACGAGTCCGGGCTTGCGGTTTTGGACGCACTCGGGGCTCGAGGGGCTTTGGTTGGGTACGCCCCATTCTTCGCCGCGCGGGCGGAGCTTTTGCGGCGAGTTGGCCGGCGTACCGAGGCGGGTGCGGCATACTCGCGCGCAATGGAACTAACGCACAGCTTCGCAGAGCGCCGCTTTCTCCAACGCCGTTTGGCGCACTTGACTTCCCTGGAGTCACTAACGACGTGAACTACACACGCATCGTTCTCTGCGCGATCGCGGCGACGGTCGCGTACTACCTCTTCGGGTCGATCGGCCGCGCGCTCTTCGCGAGCTACTACTCCCAGTATGGCGCCGTTTTTCGGCCGCGCGAGATGATCGTGGGATACATGCCTCTCGGATTCGCCGGCACGTTTATCGCTGCGCTCGCCCTAGCGATGATTTACGCCGCGGCCCACCGAGGCAAGAGCGGAGCGCTCGAGGGCCTGCGATTCGGAGCTCTGATTGGCGTGTTTATCATCGGCGCCGGCGTGGCGCACGATTTCGTCATTCTCAACGTTGGACTGAACCTCGCGCTGGTCGAGGCATCGGGTCAGTTCTTCGGATGGCTGCTAGCCGGCATCGTCATCGGCCTCATTTATCGACCGTTGCCAAGCCCAGGAAACTAACTCGATGAGTCGTGCCATCGTCACCGGAGCTTCCGGGGGTCTGGGCCTCGAGTTTGCAAGGTTGCTCGCCGCCGATCGATACGATCTTGTGCTAATCGCGCGCTCGGGGGAGAAACTCGAGGCGATCGCGGCAGAGCTGCGCGATCGTCACGGGGTGAGTGTCGAGACGCTGACGATGGATCTGAGCGGGCCCGGCGCGGCCGCCGCGGTACTCGCGCGGGTGCCGGAGTGTGACGTGTTGATCAACAACGCCGGCTTTGCGACGAACGGGCGCTTCGACGAGATCGCCGACGAGCGGATTCGCGAAGAGGTGATCCTCGACGTCCTGACCGTTACCGAACTCACGCGTGCCTACTTGCCGGGCATGCGCGCCCGCGGAGCCGGCCGGATCTTGAACGTGGCGTCGACGGCGGGATTTCTACCGGGGCCGTTCATGGCCGTCTACTATGCCGCCAAGGCGTATGTGATCTCGTTCTCGCAAGCGGTTGCTGAGGAATCGCGCGGCACGGGCGTGACGGTGACGTGCCTCTGTCCGGGCGCGACGGCGACCGGCTTTGCGACCCGCGCTCGTGCAAGCGAGACGCTGCTTTTTAAACGGCATCTCGCCGATGCGGCGTCGGTTGCGTTGGCCGGTTATCGCGGCATGATGCGCGGGCGCGATCTCGTAATTCCAGGAATTTCGAACAGGCTCGTTCCGCTCGCGGCGCGGTTGAGTCCGCGCCGTTTGCTGCTTTGGGTATCGCGCAAGAGCGTCGAATAACGTTAATACGTCAGGGCGCGGTCGGAGGCCATATTCGACAAGTGCCAGCGCACGTTGTCGAAGAGAGTCTGTTGACCGATGCCGCTCGCTCCCGTGTGAAAAGCCGGGTCGGTTTGCTTCCAATAGGCGATCAACGAGGCGGCGTAGGCGTACGCCTCGGAGTGTTCGACACCGTCGGCTTCGGTGCCCAAGAGGCAGCGCACGCGTGCCTCGAGCATTTCCTGGTAACGTGACCGAGGGTGGCGCGGAGGCTACGGGTTACCCAACCGCGCC
>Ga0210398_10003242_pt1 | contig 15642 bp, 16 predicted proteins | sample IncBWC4OmetaG_FD_161047 | JGI IMG/M metagenome (GOLD analysis project Ga0210398, IMG submission 161047) | Forest soil microbial communities from Barre Woods Harvard Forest LTER site, Petersham, Massachusetts, United States - Inc-BW-C-4-O | ecosystem: Environmental > Terrestrial > Soil >...
GACGTCGACATGGATCAGGCGGTCGACGCCCTGATCGGCGCCGGTTACGGCTCGGCCGGCGAGCGCTGCATGGCGGTGTCGGTCGCCGTGCCGGTCGGCGAAAAGACCGCCGACATTCTGCTCAAGAAGCTCGTGCCCCGGGTCGAAAGCCTCAAGATCGGACCCTCGACCGACACCCAGGCCGACTACGGGCCGATGATCACGCGCGCGCATCTGGAAAAGGTAAAGAGCTACGTCGATCTCGGCGTCAAGGAAGGCGCCAAGCTCCTGGTCGACGGCCGCGGGTTCAAGCTGCAGGGCTACGAGCATGGCAACTTCATCGGCGGCTGCCTGTTCGACCACGTCACGCCGGACATGCGCATCTACAAGGAAGAGATTTTCGGCCCGGTGCTGTCGGTTGTACGCGCCAAGGACTACGAAGAAGCGGTGCGGCTGCCGTCCGAGCACGAATACGGCAACGGCGTCGCCATCTTCACCCGTGACGGCGATGCTGCCCGCGATTTCGTCAGCCGGGTCGAGGTCGGCATGGTCGGCGTGAATTTCGCCATTCCCGTGCCGCTCGCCTATTACACCTTCGGCGGCTGGAAGCGCTCCGGCTTCGGCGACCTCAATCAGCACGGCCCCGATGCAGTGCGCTTCTACACCAAGACCAAGACGGTGACGGCGCGCTGGCCTTCGGGCGTAAAGGAAGGCGCCGAGTTCGTCATCCCGACGATGAAGTGACGACGTTGGGTCTGCCTTTCACCTCTCCCCTTTTGGGGAGAGGTGAGTGGAGGCGGCGCCTCAACTCACGCAGGCATGCGCGCCATCGCCGCCGCTGTTGCGACATTGGCAGCGCGGCGGCCGGTCGAGGACCGATATGGTCACCGTGGTGATACGGTTTCGTTTCACCACGATCTCGCACAGCGGCGCCAACGATCCGGCGATGCCGTCGGCCTGCAGCTTGAGCGTGCCGATCGGCTGGCGCAGGATCGCGCTGCCCTTTTTGATCGGCGCAATCTTTGCGGAATCGATGTAGAGCGCGGTCTGTGTCACTGGCGCGACCGGCACCGTCTTGATCTCGACATAGCCGACGTCGGCGACCGGCCGCCAAGCGGTGATGGCGGCGCCGACAACCAGCACGCTGACGCCAAGCCCGAGCAGCTGCTGCTTGGTTAGAGTGAACATCAGGCTCCCGGCGGCTTGATGCCTCCGATCAGCTTGTTGAGCTGAGCCGAGGCGTCGCGGATGTCGTGGGTCAGCTGGCGGATGACTTCCAGCGCCTTCTCCGCCTGCCGGATCTCGATCAGTTCGCCGATGAAATCCTCATTGTCTTGCAAGGTATGCAGCAGGCCGGCGAATTGCGCCCGCGCGTCGTCGAGCTCCTTGGTGGCACCTTCGGTCTGCGTCTCGAGCTTCTTCCATTGATCGGCCAGGAATTGCCGCTCTTCGGGCTTGAAGCGGTTGTCCTGCGCCAGCGTTTTGAGCTTGTTGTGGATGTGATCGAGCGCTTTGGCGCCAAGCTGCGACACCGGGCCATTATCCGACACCGCGCCAAGGAGCGTGGAGACGGTTTCGCGCAGCCGGTTGATCTCGGCGCGCGCCTTCTCGACGTCGGTGACGCTGTCGATGGTGCCGGCGCTGTCCTGGATCGACTTGTTGAGGTCCGGCACGGTCTTCTGGAAAGCTTCGAGCTGCGCCGAGAATTCCTCGACCGGCGAGTTGGCGGCGGGGTTTGCGTCTTCGGCCTGGGCGGCAGCGGCCGGCCAGCCAAGCACCAACACCACCAGTGCAACAACCGGGATATGGGCGCGGGTCGCTTGAACAATTGCGGGCAATGACGTCATCATGGCATGCCCTCCCTCGGCATGGAGTATCGGTTAATTTCGGTTAGGAATAACGGCGCAAGTGGGGCGTTCCGGCAGTTGTGAACGCCGTGATTGCCGCCGCAATTCGGGTTTTTGAACTGCTCATGCCGGCTGTGACGAAAACACGACGAAGGAGCGGGCCGGCGGCGAAAATAGTCGCGGCACTGCTGGTTATTGCCGCGCTCGGCGGATGTGCCGGCAGCCGGACCGAGCCGGCGCCGGAGGTCGCAGCCCCGCCGCCCCCGCCGCCGCCGACCCCGCCGCCGCTCGATCTCACCGGCCGCTGGCGGCTTACGGCCGCGGCCGGCGGCGGCTGCTATATGAATTTCGGCCATATGCCTGCCGCCGCCCAAGGCACGATCGCACCGGAAGGCGGCTGCCCCGGCAATTTCTTCACCAGCCGCAAGTGGACGTTCGAGCACGGCGCGCTGATCATCCGCGACCACAAAAGCGAGGTGCTGGCCGAGCTTGCCTTCGCCAGTGGGCGTTTCGAAGGGCACCAAACTGCCGGCGGCGCTTTATCGCTGGCGCGTTGATACGCCGCGCAATGGGAGGACGACGATGAACTGGGTGATTTCCGGCACGTGGGGACCCACCGATCCGACGCGAGCGATGCTGCCCTTTCTGTTCGCCGCCTCAGCAGTGCAGGCCGGCGACAGTGTCACGCTGATGCTGTTCCACGATGCCGTGCTGATGGCAGTCGAGGGCGTCGGCAAAACGCTGGTGCCGGTCGGGCCGCCGAACCGCTATGAGGAGATCGCCGGCAATTCCAAGGTGACGCTCTGGGCCTGCAAGCCGTGCGTCGAAGCGCGCGGCCTCGCCGCGACGTCGCTCGATCGCCGGGTCAAGCTCGGCGGCATGAACGATTTCCACGCCGCCGCCAAGGCGCCGGATGCCAAGGTCGTGAGTTTTTGAGCTTTTCGCGGAGCGCACGATTGCCGAGTTTGAGACGATCCCGGATCAGCGATGCGTCGTTCGACGGTGCATCACGTCCGGGAAAAGGGTGAAGAGGAATTATCATGGCCGAATATCAGCTTTATTGCTTCGCCCAATCGGGCAACGCCTATCGCGCCGCGCTGATGCTCAATCTCATCGGCGCCGAGTGGGAGCCGATATTCGTCGACTTCTTCAACGGCGAGACGCGCACCGCCGAATATCGTTCCGGCGTCAACGAAATGGGCGAGGCGCCCGTCCTCGTTCATGGCGGCGAAAAGCTCAGCCAATCCGGCACGATTCTTTTCTACCTCGCCGAGCGGTCCGGAAAATTCCTGCCGCGCGACGAGGCGGCGCGGCTCGAGGCATTGCGCTGGATCATTTTCGACAATCAGAAAATCGGCGGCAATCTCGGCCCCTACCGCTTCTTCCGCAATTTCGCCAAGCCGCTCGGCGAGCCGGCGGTGCTCGAATTTCTCAAAGGTCGGGCTCATGGCGCGCTCGCCATCGTCGACAAAAGATTGTCGCGCAGCCCGTATCTTCTGGGCGCAGAGCCGACCATCGCCGACGTCTCGATGACGAGTTATCTCTATTACCCGTCCGAGGAGTTCGGCTTCGACATCGCGGCGCAATACCCCAACATCGGCGGCTGGCTTGGGCGGATGAAGGCGCTGCCGCGCTGGGGCCATCCCTACGATTTGATGCCCGGCTACCCGCTGCCGGCATGACGCAAATTAATCGAATCTTGGCCTACAGCGGAATATCCAGCTCCTTCGGCTTCGCCACGGCGGCGGGCGCCGGTTTCGCAACGGGCGCCGGTGGTGCGGCAGACGCCGCAGCCGGCGGCGAGGCTGTTTGCGGTGGCGACGGCGCGGCCACTTCGACCGCCGGAGCATCCGCCTTCGGGCGCGTGAAGGCCTCGGCTTTTGCGGGTGAAGGCTGCGCCGCCGGCTCGGCCCGCCGGGGTGGCTCGGTCGCGGCTCTCTGATCGGACGGCTGCGAGCGTTGCGACGTCTGCGGCGTTTGTGGAGGTTGCGGCTCCGGCTCGTCAGCGTATTTCGCGACCAGCTCGCGGACGGCGGCGACCAGCTTGCCGCCGTCAAACCGCCGCTCCTTCATTTGCTTCTGCCAGGCGGCAATCACCGGCTCGGTCGCTTTGCGCCAATGCGCGACCTCGTCCGCGCTCAGGAGCGTGATGGCCTCACCGCGATCGCGCGCCGCTTCAGCCACGGCCCCGGCTTCAAGATCCCACATGGCGCCGGCCATGCCGGCAGCGGCCTGACCCGAATTGTTGTCGATTACCGTTTTCAGGTCGCGCGGCAAGCGCTCATAGGCCGTCTTATTCATCGCCAGCACGAACGTCGCCGTGCTCAAGGGCGAGCCGCCGAACTCGGTGTGGTTCTTCAGAACATCGCTGAGCCGCAGGCTCGGCACCACGTCCCAAGGGTCGAGGCAGCCGTCGATGGCATGCGTGGTCAGCGCCATCGACACCTGCGGCATCGGCACGCTGACGCCCTGCCCGCCGAGCGCACGGATCGCCTCGCCGGCGAGCCGGTTCGGCACATGCAGCCGCAAGCCTTTAAGATCCTCAATCGACGCGATCGTGCGTGCGGCATGCAACACGGCGGGATCGCGGCACGAAAAACACAGCGGATGAACTTCACGGAATTCGTCGCGCAGATTGGCGCCGGCAAAATCCTCGATCGCTTTAGAATTGACCAGCGCGCGATGCGACAACACAAATGGCAGCTCGAAAGCTTCGATTTTGCCAAAGCGTCCCGGCGTGCTGCCGGGCACAGCCCAGACGATATCGGCGAACCCGTCGCGCGCCTGATCGAACAGTTGCGCCGGCGCGCCGCCGAGCTGCATCGATGGGAAAAGCTCGATGCGGATGCGCCCGTTCGACTCCGCCTCGACCTTGCGCGCCCATGGCGCCAGGAATTTCTCGTGCCCGGCCGACACCGCCGAGAAATAATGATGCAGCTTGAACGTCGCCTGCGGCGCATCGGCGCGCGCCAGCCGCAACACGGCGGGAGCGGCCATCGACGCCATGGTCGAAGTCAGAAGCGTGCGGCGGGTCAGGCGCATCGGAGTTTTTTGAGCATGATCCGGAAAAGTGGAAGCCGGTTTTCCGAAAAGATCATGCTCCACCAAAGCACCGGCGATGCGGCTCAATTGAGGCGCGACGGACGTTCCTCGTCTTCGTCGGAGAGATGCATCATGTCGCCCGGCGCTGGCGCAGGCGACGCGGCGGCGGCGGGCGCTTCGACTTTGCTCTCGCGCGCGCGTCGCTCGTAGCCGCGATACGACACCAGCCCGAACGGCAGGCTCACCAGATAGCAGAGCGTTCCGACGGTAAGGATGATCCACGGATAGGCGATCAGCATGGCGACGAACAGCACCAGCACGATGACCACCGGTCCGACCAGTTCGGGCGGCACCCGCGTGCCAAAACGCTTGCCGGAAAACACCGGCAGGCGCGACACCATCAGCGAAGCGATCAAGAGCGTATAGAGGAGCGTCACCCAGGTGAGGAACTGAGAAACCGGCAGGCCGAGAAAAGCCGCATAGATCGGCAGCAGCACGATGATGGCGCCGGCCGGCGCCGGAACGCCGACGAAGAAGTTGGCGGCCCAGGCGGGTCGGTCCGGGTCCGCGATCATGACGTTAAAGCGCGCAAGACGCAGCCCGGCGCAAATCGCAAACGCCATGGCGGCGATCCAGCCGGCCGACTTCAAATCGTGCAGGCCCCAGAAATAGAGGATCAGCGCCGGCGCCACGCCGAAATTGACGAAATCCGACAAGCTGTCGAGTTCGGCGCCGAACTTCGAGGTACCCTTCAGCAGCCGCGCCAGGCGGCCATCGATGCCGTCAAGAACGGCGGCGAACACGATCGCCGCCAACGCCAGCGCGTAGCGGTTCTCGAACGCCATGCGGATGCCGGTCAGGCCGGCGCACAGCGCCAACAGCGTAACCAGATTGGGCGCCAGCGTGCGCACCGGAATGCGACGGAACTGCCGCCGCCGCAACCGCGGATCGCCGAATGGGGACGGACGCATGGCCATGCGGGACAATATAGCCTTTCCGGACCGGGCTTACCACGCGCGGCGCCGGCTGCTTCATGTCATGCTGAACGCGCGGTTCGATTCCGCAGCTTTCAAATCCGCCAGCACGGTCTCGCCAGCGATCGCCGTCTGTCCTTCGCCGACCTGCGGGCGCGCGCCCTCCGGCAAATAGACATCGACGCGCGAGCCGAAGCGGATCATGCCGATGCGCTGGCCGGCCGCGACCGTCTCACCTTCACGCACAAACGGCACGATGCGGCGCGCCACCAGCCCGGCAATCTGGATAACAGCGATGCGAGTGCCGGCGGCCGTGGCGATGACGAACATGTTGCGCTCATTGCTTTCGCTCGCCTTGTCGAGATCGGCGCTGACGAAAGCGCCTTTGCGATAGACCATGCGCTCGATGCGCCCGGCGAGCGGGCTGCGGTTCACATGGCAATTGAACACGCTCATGAAGATGGAAATGCGCGTGCGCGGCCGGGCGCCGAGGGCGAGCTCGGCCGGCGGCACCGCATCGGTCACGCGGCTGACGGTACCGTCGGCCGGCGCGACCACGAGGCCGTCTCGCGTCGGTGTGACCCGCGGCGGATCGCGAAAGAAATACGCGCACCAGGCGGTCGCGACCACGGCGAGCCAGCCGAGCGGCGGCCACAGCCACAACAAGACGATGGCAACGACCGCAAAACCGCCGATGAACGGAAAGCCTTCCGGATGGATCGGCGAGAGCTGCGAGCGGATCGAGTTGATGACGGACATGGCGAACCCGGAGGGATTCCTCACTCCGCGGCGTCGGCGGCGGGGACCAATTCCTGTTCCGCCTCGTCGGTCTCGACTGCCGGCGGATCGCGGTTGGGCGCGACCGGCGGCTCTTCGACCTCGGCGAGAATCTCGCGCGCCATTTCCGCCTCGCGCTGGCGGTTCCACATGCTGGCATAGAGGCCGCCATGCGCCAGCAATTCCTGATGGGTGCCGCGCTCGACGATGACGCCCTGGTCGAGCACCAAAATCTCATCGGCGCCGACGATGGTGGAGAGCCGATGCGCGATCACCAAGGTGGTGCGGTTCCTCGACACGCGGTCGAGCGCATCCTGAATGTCGCGCTCGGTATGGCTGTCGAGCGCCGAGGTGGCCTCATCCAGGAGCAGGATCGGCGGCGCCTTGAGGATGGTGCGGGCGATGGCGACGCGCTGCTTCTCGCCCCCGGAAAGTTTCAAGCCGCGCTCGCCGACCTCGGTTTCGTAGCCTTTCGGCGCCAGCCGGATGAAGCCGTCGATCTGCGCCATCCGCGCCGCCTCCTCCACCTCGGCGTCGCTCGCATCCCAGCGGCCGTAACGGATGTTGTAGCGGATGGTGTCGTTGAACAGCACGGTGTCCTGCGGCACCATGCCGATCGAAGCGCGCAGCGACGTCTGCGTGACGTCGCGGATATCTTGGCCGTCGATCAGGATGCGGCCGCCGGTCACGTCGTAGAAGCGAAACAACAGTCGCGAGATCGTCGACTTGCCCGCGCCCGACGGCCCGACGATGGCCACGGTGCGCCCGGCGGCGACCTCGAAGCTCAGGCCCTTGAGGATCGGCCGCGCCGGTTCGTAAGCGAACGACACATTCTCGAAGCGGATGGCGCCGGCGCGCACATTGAGCGGTCGCGCGCCCGGCTTGTCCTCGATTTCCGGCTTGCGCTGCAGCATCGAGAACATGATCTCGATGTCGATGATCGCCTGTTTGATCTCGCGATAGACCAGGCCCATGAAATTCAGCGGCTGATACAGCTGGATCATCATGGCGTTGATCATGACGAAATCGCCGACCGTATTGGTGCCGGCGGCAATGCCGTAGGCGCACAGCACCATCGCCGCCGAAAGCCCGATGGTGAACACGATGGCCTGACCGGCATTGAGTACGGCGAGTGAGGTATACGCCTTGACGCTCGCCACCTCGTAACGCTCCATCGAGCGGTCGTAGCGCTTCGCCTCACGTTCCTCGGCGGAGAAATATTTGACGGTCTCGTAGTTGAGCAGCGAATCGATCGCCTTGGCGTTAGCGTCGGTGTCGCTCTCGTTCATGCTGCGGCGAATGCCGATACGCCATTCGGTGGCGTAGAAGGTGAAGCCGACATAAAGCGCGACCATCAGCAGGATGATGACCAAATAACGCCAGTCGAAGTGGAACAGCAGCACCCAGGCGACCAACACGACTTCGACGATAGTCGGCAGAAGCTGCAGCAGCAGCATGCGCACGATGGTCTCGATGGCGTTGCGCCCGCGCTCGAGGATGCGGGTCAATCCGCCGGTCTTGCGCTCGAGATGAAAACGCAGGGAAAGCAGATGCATGTGCTCGAAGGTGAGCATCGCCAGCCGCCGCACCGCGTTCATCGCCACCTTGGCGAAGATGCCGTCGCGCCATTGCGTGAGCACGCCCATCAGGATGCGGGTGCCGCCATAGGCGACCGTCATCGCCACCGGCGTCGCCAGCACCCAGACCAGCCAGTCGTTGGCACCGATCGGCGCGGTGCCATGGCCGGCGAGCGCGTCGGTCGCCCATTTGAAGGTGAACGGCACCGCGATGGTCGCGAGCTTGGCGGCGAAGATCAGCACGGTCGCGAACAGCACGCGCGCCTTGAGGTCGGCCCGGTCGGTCGGCCAGATGTAGGGCCACAGATGCACCAGCATCGACATCAGCCCGGCGCGGTCGGCTTGCACCTCGCGGCTCTGGCTTACGGGGGCGGTGGCGAATTCTTTCATTGCGGCTGCGGCTTGAGGACGGGACCGGGCAGGCGTGACGCGCCGCCCCGATACCGTCATATAGAGATTCTCCCCTCCTCCCGCATCGGCACGGCACTTGCTGGGTAAAGCTTAAAGAGCTTGCGGAAGCTGCGAATCGCCGCCACATGTACCGTTTTGAGAGTGTGATCTATGAGCAAAATCAATGCGATCTGCGTCTATTGCGGATCGAGCCCGGGCACCGACCCGGCCTTTGCCACGACGGCGCGGACGTTCGGCAAAATCCTTGCCCAGAACGGCATCCGGCTCGTTTATGGCGGCGGCTCGGTCGGCCTGATGGGCGAGCTCGCGACGTCGGTCATCGAGCATGGCGGCGCCGCCACCGGCATCATTCCGGAATTCCTGACCGCCAAGGAACGGCCGCGGCGGCTCGGACAGGAGCAAATCATCACCCGCGACATGCACGAGCGCAAACGCACGATGTTCGATCGCGCCGACGCCTTCGTCGCCCTGCCGGGCGGCATCGGCACGCTGGAAGAGCTGGTCGAGCAGATGACCTGGGCGCAGCTCGGCCGCCACAAAAAGCCGATCCTGATCGCCAATATCAACGGCTTCTGGGACCCGCTGCTGTCGCTGCTCGCGCACATGCGCGTGCTCGGCCTGGTGCCGCCGCCGGCGAAGGGCGTGGAATTGCTGGTGGTCGAGCGCGTCGAAGACATCCTGCCGAAGCTGCAGGCGGCGGCGCGGGCCGTGAGCGAGGCGCAGACGAAGATGGCGGTGCCGGCGGACCGGTTGTAACCGTTTCCCTCACAGACGTTTCCCGGACGCAGTGCAGCACAAGCGCAGCGCAGTGCCGCACTGCTGATCCGGGAACTTTCCGAACTCCGTGCTTGTGACGATCCCGGTTCAGCAGCGCAGCACTATCGTGCTACGCTGCGCCCGGGATACGCGTTTGGGAGGCGGCCCGCCCTATTCCGCCTGGTCGCGCAAAAACGTCACCGCCTCGATGCGATTGCCGTCCGGATCGCGCACGAACGCGGCGTAATAACCCTGATAATAATGCGGCCGCAGTCCGGGCTCGCCGTCGGACGAACCGCCGGCCTTGAGTGCCGCGGCGTGGAAGGCGTCGACCGCGGCAGTGTCCGGCGCGCGCAGGCAGATATGGACGCCGCTATCGTCGGCGATCCGATCCATGGCGTCGCGCCGGTTGATCCAGAACTCCGGATATTTCTTGCCGAAGCCGATCGCGGCATTCGGCCATTCGCGCAGTTTGGCAAGACCAAGCGGCGCGAGCGCAGCGGCGTAGAATTGCTCGCCCTTTGCAAGATCGCGCACCGCGACGGAAATGTGATCGATCATGAAAACCCTCTCGCGTCTTTGTCGTCATTCCGGGGCAGCCCGCAGGGCTGAACCCGGAATCCATAACCACAGAAACAGCGGCTTAACCTCAGCATATGACGTGACTGAAAGTGAATATGGATTCCGGGTTCGCGCTGTTGGCGCGCCCCGGAATGACGTTCAAGCCGGCGCGCCGGATTTGACGAGCTTGTAGACGATCGAATCCATCAGTGCCTGGAATGAAGCGTCGATGATGTTGGACGAGACCCCGATCGTCGTCCAATGATCGCCGGTTTCGTCGGCGCTTTCGATCAGCACACGGGTGACCGCCTCCGTTCCGGCGTTGAGTATACGCACGCGATAGTCGGTGAGTTCGAGGCCGGTGATGTAGCTCTGATATTTGCCGAGGTCCTTGCGCAGCGCGACGTCGAGCGCATTGACCGGGCCGTTGCCTTCGGCAGCCGAGATCAACAGCTCGTCGCCGACCCGGACTTTCACCACCGCCATGCTGACGGAGACGCGCTCGCCCTTGGCATTGATACGCTGCTCGACGCTGACGTCGAATTTCTCCACGTCGAAATAGCGCGGCACTTTACCGAGGAGCCGCCGCGCCAGCAGCTCGAACGAGGCATCGGCGGTCTCATAGGCATAACCGATCGCTTCGCGCTCCTTCACTTCATCGAGCAGCCGCGACAGCCGCGGGTCGTCCCTGTCGATCGCAAAACCGATGCGATCGAGCTCGGCCAGAAGATTCGAACGGCCCGACTGGTCGGAGACAAGAAGCTTGCGTTTGTTGCCGACGCGCTCCGGCGGCACATGCTCATAGGTCGCCGGGTCCTTGATGATGGCGGAGGCGTGAATGCCGGCCTTGGTGGCAAAGGCGCTCTCGCCGACATAGGGCGCGTGGCGGTCGGCAGCGCGATTGAGAATATCGTCGAGGCCGTGCGACGCCCGGGCGATGTGGCCGAGGGCGGCGTCGGAGACGCAGATATCGAATTTGCCGGCGTATTCGGCTTTCAGCTTCAGTGTCGGGATGATCGACACGAGATTTGCGTTGCCGCAGCGCTCACCGAGGCCGTTGAGCGTGCCCTGGATCTGCCGGGCCCCGGCGCGTACGGCGGCGAACGAATTGGCCACCGCCTGCTCGGTGTCGTTGTGAGCGTGGATGCCGACATGATCGCCCGGAATTTGCTTGCAGACTTCGCCGACGATCTTTTCCACTTCGTGCGGCAGCGTGCCGCCGTTGGTGTCGCACAGCACGACCCAACGCGCGCCTTCGTCGTAGGCGACCTTGGCGCAGGCGAGCGCGTAAGCGGAATTGGCCTTGTAGCCGTCGAAGAAATGCTCGCAGTCGAGCAGCACTTCTCGGCCCTTGGCTTTGGCGGCGCGCACGCTGTCGCGGATCGAGGCAAGGTTTTCCTCCTCCGTCGTCTCCAGCGCCACGCGCACATGATAGTCCCAAGCCTTGGCGACAAAGCAGATGGCGTCGGCCTGCGCGTCCAGCAACGCGGCCAAGCCTGGATCGTTCGAGGTCGAGCGGCCCGGCCGCCGCGTCATGCCGAAGGCGGTGATTTTTGCCTGCGCCGGCCGCTTTTCGGCGAAGAAGCTCGTGTCGGTCGGATTGGCGCCCGGATAGCCGGCTTCGACATAATCGACGCCGAGCTCGTCGAGCATGCGCGCAATGGCGATCTTGTCGGCGAGCGTGAAGTCGACGCCGTTGGTCTGCGCGCCGTCGCGCAGCGTCGTGTCGAACAAATAAAGCCGCTCGCGGGACATCGCCTCACCACAGATAATAGTTGGCGGCGAGCGCGACCGCGACCAGGATCGCGATCAGCGCGATCGCCAGGTGATGGGTCCGTATGCCGAGGAATGTTTCGCGCGCCATGATCTTTCAATCCTTAGATCAAACGATAGACGGTGTAGAGCGTGATGGCGACTGCAACCGCGATCACTGCGTATTTCAGGATGAGGTAGTAGATAACATGCCGCTGAAACGGCAGGTCGTCGCGTTTCATTGCAGGCTCCCCGGCCCGCCCCGCAGCTCGTTCGGCTTGCCGGCGGCGAGCGGCTTGGTCATCGTCGTGTTGGCGAGCCATTCCCCGGCGAGCGACACGGTATTGCGGGTCTTGGCGACAAAGCCGCGGCGCTCAAAGAAACCGCGCGCCGTATCGCTGGCGTCGACGCTGAGCTGTTTGCTGCCGCGCGCGGTGGCGAGCTTCTCTAGTGCGTCGCACAGCATGGCGCCGGCGCCCTGCCCGACCGCCGCCGGATGCACGTAAAGCATGTCGATTTGGGTGTTGTCTTTGAGCGAAGCGAAGCCGATCGCCGCGCCGGCATGCGTCGCCACCAGCGTCAACTCGGCAGCCAAACGCGCGCCGAAATTCTCCTCATCGTCAGCCGCCGACGCCCAGGCCTCCTGCTGCGCCTCGCTATAATCGTCACCCGCCAATTCCTCGATGCTGGCGCGGAAGATTTCGGCCAACAGCGGCACGTCGGTCGGCAGCATCGGCCGCATCGCCAGCTTGGTCTGCGGGCGAGCGGTCATCGCGCGATCTCCCAGGTGGTGACCGGTTTGCCCGTTACAGCGTCCTTCCGGTCCTTCAGCAGCACACCCATATTAATTAGTTGGAGCCGGATTTGATCTGCGTCTTCATATCGTCCCTCCGCACGAGCCGTGTCGCGATCCGCAATCAATCGTCGAACTTGTCTCTCGAGGGGCGAGTCGGCTGGCTTAGCCTCCGCAAGCAGTTGACTCCTAACGTGATTCAGATATTGGGAATGAAAGCCGCCGTCATAGTTTGTGGCCTTCCAAACCTCAACCAACGTATTCAAATATCCAATTAGAAGGGCTTCAGGCTTTAGCTTTCCACCTTTGAAATTTGGCCTGCTTCTTGCAGAAGCATAGAAATTATCCCAATCGAGTTTGGAGAAATGACCAAGTTCACCAATGCGTCGAGCAAAACTGTCTACCAACAATTCAAGGTTTGCTCTCGTTGGCGTTTTGTAAATTCTGTACGGGGCAACAAAGTACGCGCCGCTGAACCAATTTGTTTGCGCATTTCGTTCCTCCCAATAGTCAGAAATGACGCTCAACATCACAATTAATTCGACTTCCGGTCCTGGAGGCTCGCTCGATGATCCTGCGTGATCAAACTCTTTGGTAGAGGCGGCGTATTTTGCCAACCGATCTGGCGGAATGTTTGTAATTTTTTCAAGTACGCCGTAGAAGTTCTGGGCAATCCTGCTTACGCGGGTTTGCTTGCCCTTCAGCCCCAGAAGATGGAGTATTTTGTAAACTGTAAATCGATCTTCATCCGTAGGAGCGTCATTGCCAACAATATTGTCGACGATCGCGAGGGCAGCTGGCGTGTTGAGATCATCGTTAAGCGCCTTGACAAAGCGATCGAACAATTCCTGATTTCGCCTCCGAACAGTTCGTTCAGCAACGAAGTCTCGCCACTTGTCGAGGCGAACTTCCGACTGCTCTAACAAACGCACGCTCCAATCAATCGGTTGTCTGTAATGCGTTTGCAGCATCGCAAACCTGATAACTCTACGCTTCCACCTCTTGCCGCCAAACTTTCTTGAGCGATACAGATCTCTTATAACGATGAAATTTCCAAGGCTTTTCGACATCTTCTCGCTTTCAACCCGCAAGAAGCCGTTATGAACCCAGTAGTTCGCCATTTTGGGGGTGTGAAACGCACAACGCGTTTGCGCTATTTCATCTTCATGATGAGGAAAAATCAGGTCGTTGCCACCTCCGTGAATATCGAACTGATGCGGGTGTGCGCGACCGAAATCTGAAAGTTTGGTTCTAACCTCTGCCCACAGCCACTTATCTGCCATCGCGGAGCATTCTATGTGCCAGCCAGGTCGCCCAAGCGCCTTAATGCCAGCCGGCGACTTCCAGGCGGGCTCACCGGCCTTGGACGGCTTCCACAACACAAAGTCGCGTGGGTCCCTCTTGTAGGGCGCGACTTCCACGCGTGAGCCGGCAATCATCTCGTCAAGTGGCCGCTTTGACAGCTGGCCGTACTCGGGCATCGAGGGAACGCTGAAGAGCACATTGTCTTCCGCGACATAGGCATTACGCGATTCGATTAGACGCTCGATCAACGCGCGCATTTCGGCGATGTGTTCGGTCGCTCGTGGCTCTACGCTTGGCGGGAGGCACCCGAGTGCTGCAGCGTCCTCATGGAATTGCTTGTCAGTTTTTTCCGTGACCTTCCGGATCGCTTCGTTGAGCGGAAGAGTTGGATATTCCTGCGCTGCGCGTGCGTTGATTTTGTCGTCGACGTCGGTGATGTTGCGCACATAGATGACGTGATCGTCTCCGTAGATGTGGCGCAACAGACGGAACAACACATCAAAGAGTATCACTGGACGCGCGTTGCCGATGTGGGCGTAGTCGTAGACCGTCGGCCCGCACACATACATGCGCACGTTTGCCGGATCGAGAGGCCTAAAGACTCGCTTCTCGCGCGCAAGCGTATCGTAGAGTTTGAGTTCCATGTGCAAATCTCGCTTCGAGCCCAAGTTCACTTGGATTGCTCTATCGATGGCCGGGACAAGCCGGGGCGTGACGTTGGAAGGTCATCGCGCGATCTCCCAGGTGGTGCCGTCCTTGGTGTCCTTGAGCACGACGCCCATTTTGGCGAGCTCGTCGCGGATGCGGTCGGACTCCTTGAAGTCCCTGGCCTTGCGCGCGGCGTTGCGCGCCTCGACCAAGCTATCGACCTGGTTTTCATCGATCGCCGCCGAGGCCGGACGAAAGGCCGCCCATTCGGCCGGCGTCTGTTGCAGCAAGCCGACGAGCTGGGCGCTCGCCTTGAGGCACGCGGCCGCAGCCTTGGCGCCCTTGGCCGCCTCGCCTCGCAACTCGTGAAAGGCAGCGATCGCCTTCGGCGTATTCAAATCGTCGGCCAGCGCGTCAAGCGCGTCGGCGCACAGAAATCCCGGCGCGACGTCGGCAGTGAGCGCATACCAATTGTCGAGCGCCTTTTGCGCTTCCCGCAAGCCGGCGACGGTCCAGTTGATCGGCTGGCGATAGTGCGTCTGCAGCATGGCGAGACGGATCACCTCCCCGGGCCAGTCTTTCAGCAGATCGCGGATGGTGACGAAGTTGCCGAGCGACCTTGACATCTTCTCGCCTTCGGTCTGCAGAAAGCCGCTGTGCATCCAGAAATTGGCCATCGCCGGCGTCTGGAAGGCGCTGCGCGACTGGGCGATCTCGTTCTCATGATGCGGGAAGACAAGATCGATGCCGCAGCCATGGATGTCGAAAACTTCGTCGAGATACTTCCACGACATCGCCGAGCATTCGATATGCCAGCCCGGACGTCCGGGTGTCGTGATGCCCGCCGGCGACGGCCACGCCGGCTCACCGGGCTTCGACGGCTTCCACAGCACAAAGTCTTGCGGGTCGCGCTTGTATGGCGCGACTTCGACGCGGGCGCCGGCGATCATCTCGTCCAATGGCCGCTTCGACAACTGACCGTAGTCGGGCATCGAAAGCACGCTGAACAGGACATTGTCCTCGGCGACATAAGCGTTGCCGGATTTCACCAGCTGGTTGATCATCGCGCGCATCTCGGCGATGTGCTCGGTAGCGCGCGGCTCGAATGTCGGCGGCAGGCAGCCGAGCGCGGCGACGTCCTCGTGGAATTGCGTGTCGGTCTGCTCGGTGACCTGGCGGATCGCCTCGTTGAGCGGCAGGTCGGGATATTCTTCGGCCGC
>Ga0210398_10003243_pt1 | contig 15637 bp, 15 predicted proteins | sample IncBWC4OmetaG_FD_161047 | JGI IMG/M metagenome (GOLD analysis project Ga0210398, IMG submission 161047) | Forest soil microbial communities from Barre Woods Harvard Forest LTER site, Petersham, Massachusetts, United States - Inc-BW-C-4-O | ecosystem: Environmental > Terrestrial > Soil >...
TCGATCTCGTCGCCTTCGTTCATCGAACGCATGCGGTGTTCGTATTGCGGAAACGCCAGGTGATAGTCGCTGACGTCGCCGACCAGCAACGCATCGGGGAAATTTTTCAGGATGCGGCCCAGCCCGCCGCAATGCGGCGTCTCCTGGTGGGTGACGAACAGATATTTCAGCGGCGCCACGCCGCGCGCGAACAGCTCGTTCATGTGGCGCTCGATGACCGGAAAATCCTTCGGGTGCCCGGTCTCGACCAGGATCGAGGCCTCGGTGCCGGCAACCAGATAAGCGGCGTTATAGCCGTGATAGATCTTGCCCTTGTGGCGCTGCGCCAGGCAGTCGCCGATCCAGAACACGCCGGGCGCGATCTCGCGCGGCATGCGCTCTGCCACCGGCGTGTCGAGCATGGTTTTGAGCTGCGGCTTGTCCAGCATTTTTCTAACGCTCCTCGTCGCGGGTGACGTAGCGCGACACCGCCACGCTCTTGTCGCAGGCTTTGAGAAATTCATCGAGCATCTTGTAGTGCCGCGCCACCACGTTGCGGCCGCGCAGGATGCAGCCGTAGCCCGGCGCGATGCATTCGATGTCGTATGTGTCGAACACGTTGCCGATGCCGCGGCGGATGCTGTCGGTCGGCGCGCCTTCGAGCCACCAATAGCGGGTGTTGAGCATGAACGAACGCACGTCGCGCAGCGACGTCGAATCGTTGTCGGTTTCGTCTACGATCCACGGCCCGGTCGCGGTGTCGCGCCAGACGTGGGTGAACATGTCGGAGGAAAACAATGTGCGGGTGGCGCGATCGTAGAGCCAGCGCGTGGCGATCAGGCGGATCGGCGCCTGCATGACGTCGATGGCGCGGCCTGCCTTGCCGAGCTCGATGGTATCGGCGCGGGTCACCGCGGTGACCTTCATGGATTTGAGGATATCGCGGCCTTCGGCCTTGGCGCCGAAATCGAACCACAGCGCGGCGTCGATGTTGCTCGTGTAACAAGTCTCGACGTTGAAGTGCCCGGCGAAGCTTTCGACATTGTTGATCGACATGAATTCGTTGAGCCGCAGCGGAAACATCGACAGCGGCAGGCCGGGCGCGATCAACGCCTCGATCTGGCCGCGGATCACCGGCTCGTCCTTGCCGAAGCCGGTGTCGATCAGCATGGCGGCGTCGGGCTGGGTCAGGAGGTAGCTGTTCGCCACCGCAAAGCCCCGGGCGCTCGCCGGATAGGAGCTGACCCGGCCGTCGAGCGCGAACGGGTTTTGCAGGGCGTAGAGCTTGTCGTCGGCAAGCGCGGCGATGCCGCCGGCGAAGGCTTTTGTACGTTGAATTTTCTGGGGCGCGTCTTGGGTCAATAGAGACATGATCATGAGACCTTATTGGCCCGACACCGCCGCATCAAGGGATGTGGAGCAAGAGATTTCCGCTGAGCGGATGGCGGCCTTTGGAGAAAGTGACCCAATAGCCGTCACGCATTCTCATACAACGCCGCCGCCCGCACGTCGTCCTCGATCATGCGCCAGATGCGGTCGACGAGCGCGACGAATTCCGGCGTGCGCTTCATGTCGAGCGTGCGCGGCCGCGGCAGCGGGATTTTGACCTCGGCCTGCACGCGGCCGGGGCGGCGCGCGAACACCAGCACGCGGTCGGACAAGAACACCGCCTCGTCGATCTGGTGGGTGACGAATAGCACGGTTTTTTTGCCGCGCTCCCAGATGCGCAGCAATTCGGTCTGCATGATCTCGCGGGTCTGGGCGTCGAGCGCGGCGAACGGCTCGTCCATCAGCAGGATTTCCGGATCGATGGCGAGCGCGCGGGCGAGATTGACCCTCTGGCGCATGCCGCCGGAGAGTTGCCGCGGATGATAGTGCTCGAAACCTTCCAGCCCGACGAGTTTTAGAAGCTCCATGGTGCGCTGGCGGTCGGCGGCGCCGATGGAGCCGGCGACTTCGCGGCCGATGATGGCGTTGGCGAGCACCGTGCGCCACGGCAAGAGGCTGTCGTTCTGGAACACGAAGCCGCGGTCGCTGCCGGGCTGGCGCACGGCGCGGCCGTCGAGCAGCACCTCGCCCGAGGACGCGTGTTCGAGGCCGGCGACGATGCGCAAGAACGTGGTCTTGCCGCAGCCGCTCGGCCCGACCACGGAAATGAATTCGCCGCGCGCGACGTCAAGGCCGATGCCGCGCAGCGCTTCGAGGTCGCCGAACGATTTGGACAAGCGCGTGACGGCGAGCTTGGCGGTCATGCTAATCCTTGGTCCACGGCACCAGCCGCTTTTCCAGCCAGCCGAACCCCGCGGTCATGACGATGCCGGCGACGGCGAGCACCACGACCCCGGCGAACAGCTCCGGCATGTTGAAGGCGTCGGCCGACTGGCTGATCAGCCGGCCAAGGCCGGCGCGCGAGCCGAACAGCTCCGCCACCACGACGCCGATCAGGCCGCGGCCGATGCCGAGCTTCAGCCCGGCCAGGATGAACGGCACCGCCGACGGCAGCGACACCTTGAAGAAAATCTGCCGCGGCGTGGCGCCGAACGAGCGCAGCATCTCGATCAGCCGCTCGCTGGTGGTGCGCAATCCGGCCTCGGTGTTGATCGCCACCGGAAACAGCACCAGCGTGATCACCACGATCACCTTCGACCAGATGCCGATGCCGAACCAGAGAATGAACAGTGGCGCCAGCGCGATGGTCGGCGTCGCGTAGAGCCCCGACACCCATGGCTGCAGCGCCCGTTTCATCGTCGCGCTCGACGCCATGGCGAGACCGAGCGCGATACCGAGAACGCTGGCGATCACATAGCCGAGCGCGAATTCGGCGGCGCTGACGCCGACGTGGTGCCAGAGCTGGCCGGTGACCGCTAGACTGTAGATGGCAACCGCGATCTGCGACGGCGCGGCGAGAAACAGCGCATTGTCGACGACGAAGCGGCTGATCAGCTCCCACAAAGCCAGCCCGCCGGCGACTGACAGGATTCCGGCGAGATATTTCGGGCGCAACACGCCGCCGAACCGCGGCGTGGCGGCAGAGTCCATCGGCCGGGATTCCGGCGGGCTCACCGTCTTGACGCTGTCGCTCGTTACGCTCATGGCGATCAGTTATGGGCTACTCGGAAATCTGCGTCACGCCCGGCAGCAGCAGGCGGTCGACGGTGAAATCGGCCGGAAGATCGCCCAGCGCGCGCAACGCCTCGATCACGTTGTTGACTTTGCGCTTGGACACCTTTCCGGTCGGCTCGAACAGGTTCTTGTCGTGGAGAAAGCTGTAAGACTTTTCCACGTCGTCCCGCCCGATCTTGCTCACGTCCATTTGCAACTTGACGGCGGCCTCGCGGTTTTGCGGATCGTCGAACCAGGCGACGCCTTTATTGTAGGCGTCGAGGAAACGCTTGAGCACGTCGCCATTCGCCGCAGCCCAGTCGCGGTTCACCGCCATGCCGGCGAACGGCATGTCGGGCAGATAGTCGAAGGTGAAGCCGAGATTGGTGTAGCCGGCGGTCTCGGCGTAAAAATTGAACGGCACGGTGAGCAGCGCGGCATCGACCGCGCCGGATTTCAGCGCCGAGAACCGCGCGCTGGTGGCGCCGGCGAACACATAATCGTAGTCGCCGGTTTTCAGCCCGTGCGGCTCCAGCATCCGCTCGGTGAAGATGCGGGTGATGTCCTTGGCGCCACCGATGATGATGGTCTTGCCCTTCAAGTCCTCGATCTTCTTGATCTCGGGCTTGGCCAATAGCGCATAGGGCGGCGACTGGATGACGATGCGCACCAAGGCGACCGGCGCGCCTTTGTCGACGGCGCGGATCGGATCGACCATGCCGGCGGTGGGCGCCACCGCATAGGAGCCGGCGGCGAGCTGCTGAATCACCGACGCGTTCGACTGCGCGAAGATGAGGTCGATCTTGATGTTGGCGGCGTCGAAATAGCCGTTCTTGACCGCGATATGGAACGGCCAGAGATTGGCGGAGGTGGCGTCGACGGAGCCGACCGCGACCACGTCGGCGGCGCCGGCGTGCAGCGGCGCCAGCGCGATGGCCGCAGCGAGGACGAAACCCTGCAACACAGAATTCGGCATAGTGACGCGTCTCAATCCGTCATCTGGGTCACGCCCGGCAGGACGAGCTTGTCGACGTCGAGCGCGCCGGGCATATCGCCGAGGCTCTCCATCGCCCTGGCGAGCGCGGCGAGTTTTGCGCGCGACACCTTGCCGGTCGGCTCGAAGAAATGCCCGTCGTGGAAGAATTTGTAGGCCTTGTAGACGTCGTCTTCGTTCATGCTCGATGCGGATTTTAGAATGCGCAGCGCGCCGGCGCGATTTTGCTCGTCCTCGAACCAGGCGATGCTCTTGTTCTTGACCCGCAGCAATTTTTCCAGCGTCGCCTTGTTGGCATTGGCCCACGCCACATTGACCGCGGTCCCGGAGAACGGCAGGTCCTTCACATAATCCACCGTCAGGCCGAGGCTGTTGAAGCCCTTCGCCACCGCCTGAAAGTTGAACGGCGGCAATAGAATCGCCGCATCGACCGCACCGGCGAGCAGCGCCGAGGCGCGTGCCGTCGTGGCGCCGGCGAACACCATGTCGAAATCGCCCGGATAGACGCCGCTCGGCGCCAGCATGCGCTCGACATAGATGCGGGTGATGTCCTTCGGCCCGCCGAGCGATATCACCTTGCCCTTGAGCTCCCTCATGTTGGTGATGCCGGGCTTGGCGACCAGAGCGTAGGGCGGCGCCTGGACGTCGATCCGCACCACCGCGATCGGCGCGCCCATGCCGACGGCGCGCAACGGATCGGCAAGCCCGGTCTGCGTGGCGATGCCGAGCGAGCCGGCCGCGACTTGCTGCACCAGCCCGGCGCTCGACTGCACGTAGACGAGATCGACCTGCAAGCCCTCGGCGGCAAAGAAGCCCTGGTCCAAGGCGATGAGCTCGGGCCATAGGTTTGCCGAAGCCTGGCCGACGGTTCCGAGCGTCACCGGCTCCGCCGCGCGCGCAGCCGGCGCGGCAAGACCCGCGAGCACGACGGCGGATAACGCGGCACGACGCAACTGACACCCCATGGTCGCCTCCGTTCAGGCCCTTCTTCCAATCAAGCTTTGCCAGCCTGCGCGCGGTAATGGCGGGCAATCTCCGTGCCGGTCGTCTTCCACACCCGGCCGTGCTCGCCGATGTAGCGCAGCGCCGCGTCGAAGGCGTCGATGCGGTGCGGCACGCCGGTGAGATAGGGATGGATCGCGATCGCCATGACGCGGCCCGATTGCGCGCCCTCGCGATAGAGCACGTCGAATTGCCGGCAGATCATGTCGCGGAACTGATCTGCGGTGCGGTGGAATTTCTCGAAGGCCGGCTTGTCGTTGATCTCGTGGCTATAGGGCACGCTGACCAGCGTCTTCCCGCCGTCGAGCGTCATGATGTAGGGCTGATCGTCGTTGGTCCAGTCGCAGACATAATCGCAGCCCTCGGCGGCGAGGTGATCGAGCGTGTCCCAGGTCTCCTGCAGCCCGGAGCCGAGCCAGCCGCGCGGCCGCGCGCCGGTCGCCTGCTCGATGGTGGCGAGCGCATTCTTGATGATGCGTGGCTCTTCGCCCGGCGCCGCGGCGTTGAGGCGGCGCGTATTGCTTTCGCAATGGCCCATCCATTCCCAGTGCCGCTTGTTGCCTTCCTCGATGATCGCGGGATGCTCGGCGCAAAGCTCACTGTTGAGCGCGACGGTGGCGCGGATGCCGTGCCGCTCGAGCACCTCCATCAGGCGGAACACGCCGACCCGGTTGCCGTAGTCGCGCGACGACCAGGTCGGAACGTCGGGCACCGGCACGCCGGTGCCGCCGGAGCCGGGTGGCACTTTTTCGTCCAGCGCGAAAAACTCGATGTTCGGTATCACCCACAGCGCCACGTGGGCGCCGTTCGGCCATTTGAGCGGCGGGCGGTGGATGATCGGCGAATAGGGAAACGGACCGTAACGCGACGGCTGCATCGTTCAGCTCGCCTTCTTCACGGCAAGACTTTTTGCGGCAAGACCTTTTGCGGCGAGTTGCGCGATCACCTCGTCGATATGCATGACGTCGGCATATTTGTGGTGCAGGTCGAACAGATTGACCTTGTGCGACAGCGCGCTGCGATCGAAGCAGCATTCCTCCGCCAGCACCACATGGTAGCCGTGCGAGTAGGCATCGACCGCGCTGGCCCGCACGCAGCCCGACGTGCTTTCGCCGCAGACGATCAGCGTTTGCACGCCCAGCTGGGTGAGATGCGCGGTGAGCGGCGTGCCGTAGAACGCGCTGGCGCGCTGCTTGGTGATGACCACGTCGCCCGGCTGCGGCTTGAATTCCGGCCGGATGACGAAGTCGGTCGGATCGACCGACGAATTCTTCCGCTTGGTGGCGCCGACGAATTCGGGGCGGCTTTCGCTGCGCGTGTCGCCGGTCGAATAGAAGATCGGCAAGCCAGCGGCGCGCGCCGCGGCGAACAGGCGTTTGGTCGGCTCGATGGCGTCGTAGGCATAGTGACCGCATGCGCTGGGATAGGTCTTGGCCAGCTCCGCCGGGGGTTTGGGGCCGCCGCGATAGACCAGCTCATAAAGATCGATGACCAGGAGCGCCGGTGCCGGCCCGACGAAGGTCTTGCGCCGGTAATGGGAATAAATGTCGAGAATGTCCGCGGTGACGATGTCCTTCCAGCAATGGTCTTCGAAATCGTCGCTCATGTCGTGATACCCCGTGGGCCCGGACCGCCAAAACTCCGGTGGCGCAAGTTCCGGCCGCCAGTTCCGGCCGCCCAATCGGGCGGCATTAACACCGAGGTTATTGGAGAATTCCCGGCGTGGCCAGTTCTCCGCTCACGCAATTTTGCAATTCGCATTCGAATTGGAACAGGGTAGAATTACCCTGAAGGGTGGGCGCTGAGACTACAACCGAATCCCACATGGGGATGCGCACCATTCAATTCGGGAGGACAGTATGATTGCCCTTTCCATCAACGGAAAGTCTTATAGCGTCGACGTTGAATCCGACACCCCGCTGCTCTGGGTCATCCGCGACACGGTCGGATTGACCGGCACCAAATATGGTTGCGGCATCGCCCAATGCGGCGCCTGCACCGTGCACATCAACGGCGTCGCCACGCGCTCGTGCCAAGTGCCGGTCGGTTCGGTCGGCCCAAAACAGATCACCACCATCGAGTCACTGGCGCAGGACGGCAAGCTGCATCCGGTGCAGCAAGCCTGGCTCGACCTCGACGTGCCGCAATGCGGCTATTGCCAGAGCGGCATGATGATGGCGGCGGCATCGTTGCTCAAGACCAACCCGAAGCCGACCGATGCCGATATCGACGCAGCGATGACCAACATCTGCCGTTGCGGAACCTACCAACGCATCCGCGCCGCGATCCACGCGGCCGCGGGCGCAGCGTAAGGGGGGATGCAGCCATGACCTATATGCCGAAATTCAATCGCCGTTCTTTCATCGTCGGTTCGTCCGCGGCCGGCGCAGGCCTCGCGCTCGGCTTCAATCTGCCGCTTGGCGCAAGCACTGTGGTGCGCGCCGCAGACGGCTCGCCCGAAGTCGACGCTTGGGTGGTGATCCGGCCCGACGACACCATCGTCATCCGCATCGCGCGCTCGGAAATGGGCCAGGGCACGCTCACCGGCCTCGCCCAGCTGGTCGCCGAGGAGCTCAACGCCGACTGGTCGAAAGTCACGACCGAATTCCCGACGCCGGGCCAGAACGTGGCGCGCAAGCGGGTGTGGGGCGATTTCTCCACCGGCGGCAGCCGCGGCATTCGCGAGTCCAACGAATACGTCCGCAAGGGCGGCGCGATGGCGCGCATGATGCTCATTCAGGCGGCCGCCAATGCCTGGAACGTGCCGGCGTCTGAGTGCAGCGCCGCCAACAGCGTGATCACCCACCAGGCGTCGAACCGCACGGTGACCTACGGCAAGGTGGCGGAAGCCGCCGGCAAGCTCGATCAGCCCAAGGACGTGCCGCTGAAGGACCCGAAGGACTGGACGATCGCCGGCAAGCCGCTCAAGCGGCTCGACACCGCGGACAAGATCGTCGGCAAGATGATCTACGGCATCGACATCCGGCAGCCCAACATGGTGTACGCCGCGGTCGCCGCCTGTCCGGTGTTCGGCGGCAAGCTGCAAAACTATGACGCCGCCAAAGTCCAGGACATGCCGGGCGTCAAGAAGGTGGTGAAGGTCAACGACACCGCGGTGGCGGTGGTGGCCGACTCATGGTGGCGGGCGAAGAAAGCGCTCGACGCGCTTCCCATCACCTGGGACGAAGGCGACAACGCCAAGGTCACCAGCGCGACGATCGCGGACTTCCTCAAGGAAGGCCTCTCCGCCGAACAGGCCTTTGTCGGCAACCAGTCGGGCGATGTGAAAACCGCATTGGCCGGCGCCGCCAAGGTGGTGGAAGCGACGTATTCCTATCCGTACCAGAACCACGCCCCGCTGGAGCCGATGAATGCCACCGCGCTCTACACGGCGGATCGTTGCGAGGTGTGGTGCCCGACGCAGAACGGCGAGGCGGCGCTGGCGGCAACCGCGGAAGCGGCAGGCCTGCCGGTCGCGCAGTGCGACGTGCACAAGACCTTCCTCGGCGGCGGTTTCGGCCGGCGCGGCCAGACCGACTATGTCCGTCAGGCCGTCGCGGTCGCCAAGGAGATGCCGGGCACGCCGGTGAAGCTATTGTGGTCGCGTGAAGAAGACATGACCCATTGCTTCTATCACCCGATCACCCAATGCAAGATGACGGCCGGCTTCGACGCCAACAAGAACCTGATCGCGCTGCATATGCGCATCTCAGGTCAGTCGATCCTCTCCACGGTTTTCCCGGGACGTTTGGACAAGGACGGCCGGGACCCGGTGGTTTTCCAGGGCCTCAACCCTGGCGGCCCGGAGGGCGCGTTCGGCTACAACGTGCCGAACATCCTGATCGACCACGCCATGCGCAATCCGTCCGTGCCGGCGGGCTTCTGGCGCGGCGTCAACACCAACCATAACGCGATCTATGTCGAGACCTTCATCGACCAACTGGCCAATGAAGTCGGCGAAGATCCGCTGGCGTTCCGCCTCAAATATCTCAAGCCCAAAAACGCCGCGGTGCTCAAGGCGGTGGCGGACAAAGCGGGTTACGGCACGCCGGCGCCGAAGGGCGTCTATCGCGGGTTGTCGCAGATCATGGGCTTCGGCAGCTATGTGGCGGCCTGCGCCGAAGTCTCGGTCACCGACGGCCAGGTCAAGATCCACCGCATCGTCGGCGGCACCAATTCGGGCCACGCCGTCAATCCGGAGCAGATCGCGCGCCAGGTCGAAGGCTCGTTCGTCTACGGTCTGTCCGCCATGCTCTATGGCGAATGCACCGTGCGCGGCGGCCACATCGAGCAGAAGAACTTCGATACGTATCAGGTGATGCGGATCGACGAGATGCCGAAGGTCGAGGCCATCGTCATGCCGGACGGCGAGTTCTGGGGCGGCGTCGGCGAACCGACCATTGCGGTGGCTGCACCTGCCGTGCTCAACGCCATCGCGGCGGCGACCGGCAAGCGCATCCACAACTTCCCGCTCAAGAATAACGACCTCAGATCGGCTTGAGCAAAAGCGGCGGGCTCAAAAACCCGCCGCGTCTTGTTTGTAATGGCGAGACAACGCGCGGCTAAAACCCGTCGGCAAATCCTGCACGCTGCGGCAAGCGCCGCAGCCGCCGCAGCGTTGTGGCCGCGGGCGCTGCGCGCGCAAGCGGCGCCGCGCGTCGTCATCGTCGGCGGCGGCTTTGCCGGCGCGGCTTGCGCCCGCGCGCTGCGCTCAGCCGACGCCAAGCTTTTGATCACCCTGGTCGAGGCGCGGCCGACCTATACGGCGCCGCCGCTGAGCAACGGCGTGCTCGGCGGCGTCCGGCAACTGTCGCAGCAGCAATTCGGCTACGACAAGATCGCCGCCGCCGGCATCAAGGTCGCCATCGCGACCGCAACCGCCATCGACGCACAGGCGCGCAGCGTCACGCTGTCGACCGGCGACACCCTGCCCTACGACCGCCTCGTGCTGGCGCCCGGCATCGAGCTGAAGTTCGATGCGATCAAAGGCTACAGCGAAGCCGCCGCACAGCAGGCGCCGCACGCCTGGACTGCGGACGCGGCGCAATTCGAATTGCTCCGCCAGAAAATTGTCGACATGGCCGATGACGGCGTCGTCGCCATCGTGGCGCCGGGCAATCCGTCGCGCTGTCCGCCCGGCCCCTATGAGCGCGCCAGCATGATCGCGCACTACCTGAAAGCCAACAAACCGAAAGCCAAGATCGTCATCCTCGACGCCAAAGACACTTTCACCATGCAGCCGTTGTTTCTCGATGCCTGGCAAAAACTTTATCCCGACATGATCGCGTGGAAGTCGCTGTCGAACGGCGGCAATGTCGCGTCCATCGACATTGCGAAAAAATCGATCGAGACCGATTTCGATACTTACGAATACGCCGTCGCCAACGTGATCCCGCCGCAAAAGGCCGGCAGGATCGCAGGCTTGGCCGGCGTCGTCGACCGCACCGGCTGGTGCCCGGTCGATGCGGTGACGTTCGAATCGTCGAAACAAAAGAACATCCACGTCATCGGCGACTCGGCCTTCGCCGGCACCATGCCGAAGTCGGCCTTTTCCGGCGTGATCGAAGGCAGGCTGTGCGCCGCCGCAATCGCGCGCCTGTTCGCCGGCGCCACGCCGCAGCCCGCACCGATGTCGAGCAATTGCTACAGCGTCGTTGCGCCCGGCTACGCCATCTCGATCACCGGCGAATTCCGCCCGGTCAACGGCGAATACACCGAAGTCGACAACTCGATCCACTCCAGCCCCCTCGATGCGCCGCCGACGCTGCGCGCCGAGGATGCCAAGAACGCCGATGCCTGGTTCCGCGCCGCGACGACTGAGATTTTTGGTTGAGGAGTTTTTCGTTGGCTCTTTGCCATAGCTCATACTGCCGAACCCCATCACCCCATCCCTCTCCCCTCCGGGGAGAGGGAGGAGTGTGCCGGCGGCCGCGTTTCCGCCGCATGCAACGCGCATGCGACTCGCTGCAGGTATTCGCCTCGCTGCGCGCAGTCCGCTCGCGCCTCCCTCTCCCCAGAGGGGAGAGGGATGGGGTGAGGGGGCTCGGACGTTTCAGATTTGGCACGACAGCCGTCGCCGCCACGCTCGCAATTCTCGCGTCAACCGCCCACGCTGAGCTCGTTTCCTACAAAATCGTCGGCGATGCCATCCCGGCATCGCTGACCGGCGGCCACGGCGATGCCGCGCGCGGCCGCGCCATCGTGGCCAACCACAATACCGGGCTGTGCCTGCTGTGCCATTCCGGGCCGTTCCCCGACGACAAGTTCCAGGGCACCATGGCGCCCGATCTCGCCGGCGCCGGCGCGCGGTGGAGCGAGGGGCAATTGCGGCTGCGCATCGTCGATGCCGGCAAGTTCAATGTGGCGACCATCATGCCGCCGTTCTATCGCATCGACCACTTGACCCGGGTGGCTGCGGCGTTTCGCGACAAGCCGGTGCTCACGGCGGTGGAAGTCGAGGACGTGGTTGCCTATCTGATGACCTTAAAATGAAGCTCGAGATGGACCGAGACCGCTCACGCCGCGAAATCCTGCAAGCCGCCGCAGCGCTGGCCGGCGGCGTGCTGCTTTCGATCCGGCCGGCCGCCGCCACGCCGGAGATGATGAAGGACGCGGTGCGCGCCGTCATCGGCGAGGCACCGGTGAAAAAAGGCAAGGTCAACCTCGATTTGCCGCCGCTGGTCGAAAACGGCAATTCGGTGCCCTGCACGGTTGCGGTCGAGAGCCCGATGACCGCGGCCGACTACGTCAAGGCAATCCACATTTTCAACGAGAAGAATCCGCAGCCGAACGTGATCAGCGTGAAGCTCGGCCCGCGCGCCGGCCGCGCCGGTTTTTCCACCCGCATCCGGCTTGCCGATTCGCAGACCGTCACCGCAATCGCCGAACTGTCCGACGGCTCGTTCTGGTCCGACGATATCGACGTCATCGTCACGCTTGCCGCCTGCATCGAGGACCCGAAACCCTGATGGCCCGCGCTCTCATCCATGTTCCGGCCACCGCCAAAAAAGGCGAGATCATCGAGATCAAGACGCTGATCTCCCACGTGATGGAGACCGGCTATCGCATCGGCGTCACCGGCCAGCCGATCCCGCGCGACATCATCGAAGACTTCGCCTGCACCTATAACGGCGAGGAAATCTTTCACGCCAAGCTTTATCCCGCCATCGCCGCCAACCCCTACATCACGTTCTTCACCGTCGCCACCGAAAGCGGCACCTTGGCGTTCTCCTGGACCGACCAGCACGGCGCGACGCAAGTGCAAACCGCCGCGATCACCGTGGAATGAAACGCGCGCTGTTACGTGTCGCGGGCTTGCGCATGCGAGCTCCCTCTCCCCAGCGGGGAGAGGGTTGGGGTGAGGGGGTTCCGACCGAGAGGCCCGAGCCCCCTCACCCCGCCCTCTCCCCTCTGGGGAGAGGGAGAAGGAAGCATTATCCGGCCGCTGCCGTCTTCATTATTTCGACGTTGTTAGTTCGCGGGACACTCGCCGCGGACATTCCCTTGGACCAGCGGCGCTCCGACAGCGACTTCATCAGCGCCGACACCCGCGCCATGCAGAACGACGACACCGCCAATCCGGCGATGCTGGTCGTGCTCGACGGCGAGACGCTGTGGAACACCAAAGCGGGCGAGACCCATCAATCCTGCGCCGACTGTCACGGCGACGCGGCGAAAAGCATGAAGGGCGTGGCGGCGCGCTATCCGGCCTTCGCCGCCGAGCTTGGCCGTCCCGTCGATCTCGAACAACAGATCAATCTGAGCCGCGTCACCGACCAGAAAGCCGAGGCGCTACCGTTCGAGAGCAAGGAATTGCTGGCGCTGACCGCCTACATCGCGCACCAATCGCGCGGCATGCCGGTCGCGGTCAAGGACGATGCGCAAGCGAAACCGTTCATCGACGCCGGCCGCGCCATCTTCGAGCGCCGCCAGGGCCAGCTCGACCTGTCCTGCGCGCAATGCCACGACGACAATTGGGGCAAAAAGCTCGCCGGCAATTTGGTGCCGCAGGCGATGGCCAACGGCTATCCGATCTATCGCCTGGAATGGCAAGAGGTCGGCTCGCTGCAACGCCGGCTGCGCAATTGCATGAGCGGCATGCGCGCCGAGCCGTACGATTTCGGCGCGCCCGAGCTCGTCGACCTCGAATTTTTCCTGATGTGGCGCGCCCGCGGCCTGGCGATGGAATCGCCCGCGGTGCGGCCCTGAACGGAGCGCTCCGCTCGCGCTTCCTTCTCCCCGCGTGCGGGGAGAAGGATAGGATGAGGGGGCCTCTCCGCGATTCTGAGTGTGTCGGCGATTTCTCGACGTGACAGTGATCGCCTGCAACACTCAGGCAGCGTCAAAGCCCCCTCACCCCACCCTCTCCCCGCACGCGGGGAGAGGGAGACGCGCGCCGTTGCTCGCCTCACCGTCCCACCGTATGGTCCGGCGCAAGAAAATCCCCGCAAGGACCTGCCCGATGAACGACGTCACGAAATCCAACGCGCCCGTGAGCTACGCCGAGAAGGCGTGGCAATCCGACGTCATCGTCGATCTGATCAAGCATTACGACTTCCCCTATATCGCGCTCAATCCGGGCGCCAGCTATCGCGGCCTGCATGACTCGCTGGTGAATTACGGCGGCAACCAGCCGCCGATCCTGCTCTGCCAGCACGAGAAGATCGCGGTGCAGATCGCCCACGGTTACGCCAAGGCGACCGGCAAGCCGATGGTGGCGATCGTGCACGACGTGGTCGGCATGCTGCATGCCACCATGGGCATCTATTACGCCTACATCGACCGCTGCCCGGTGTTCGTCATCGGCGCCACCGGGCCGATGGACGAAAGCCGGCGGCGGCCATTCATCGATTGGATCCACACCGCCAACGTCAACGGCGAGCAGCTGCGCCATTACGTGAAGTGGGATTATCAGCCATCGAGCATCGAGGGCGTACCGGATTCGTTTGCGCGCGCCTACGCGGCGATGATGACCGAGCCGCAGGGCCCGATCTACATGTGCTACGACGCCTGGCTGCAGGAGCAGCCGCTGTCCAAGGACGTGGCGCTGCCGAAGGCCTCCGACAACAAGGTACCAGTGGCGATGGCGGCGGACGTCAAGGCGCTCGAAGCGGTTGCCGACCGTTTGCTGGCGGCGAAGTATCCGGTGCTGATGGCTGAATATGTGGCGCGCAGCGAAGGCGGTTTCGAAAACCTCGTCGCGCTCGCCGAGACCGTCGGTGCCGCGGTGTTCGACGTCCATGCGCGGCTGAATTTTCCCAACCGGCATCCGCTCAATCTGAGCTGCGAGAAGGAAATTTTTCGCGACGCCGATCTCATTCTCTCGCTGGACACGCGGGACTGGGAAAAGTCGACCCACTTCAACGACCGCACCAAGCGCCAGGTGGTGCCGCATTATCCGCCGCACTGCGAGATGATCGAGATCGGCTTCGGCGAGATCAATTTGAGCAAGTGGTCGATGGACTATGGGCGCATGCCGGCGTGCAGCCTGCGCGTGCTCGGCGACACGCTGACCGCGATCCCGGAACTGACGCGCATCTGCCGCGAGCGCATTGCGAAAAATCCGGCGCTGGCCAAGACCATCGCCGAGCGCAGCAAGCTTGTCGCGCAAAAGCACGATGCCATGTTCAAAAAGTGGGCCGAGGAGGCAAAGAAGGATTGGGACGGCCTGCCGATCACCCTGCCCCGCCTCGCCAGCGAAATCTGGGACGCGATCAAGGCCGAGGACTGGGTGCTGACCGGCGCCAATCTCCAGGACTGGTGCTACAAGCTCTGGGATCTCGACAAGGCTTACCGCCACTGCGGTCAGGCGCTCGGCACCGGCACGCAGATCGGCACCTCGCTCGGCGTCGCGCTGGCGCATCGCGACAAGGGCCGCCTGGTGGTCGACATCCAGCCCGACGGCGATCTGATGTTCGACGCCGGCGCGCTGTGGAGCGCGGCCAAGAACAACATCCCGATGCTGATCGTGATGTACAACAACCGCGCCTATTACAACGACTGGGAGCACCAGATCCGCGTCGCCAATTTCCGCGGCACGCCGGTCGAGCGCGCCTATATCGCGCAAGACATCTCAGGCCCCGAGCCCGACTTCGCCACCATGGCCAAAAGCATGGGCTGGTACGCCGAAGGCCCGATCGAAAAGCCCGCCGACATCGCGCCCGCGCTACGCCGCGCCATCGCGCAGGTGAAAGCCGGCAAGCCGGCGCTGGTCGATACGGTGGTGCGGCCGCGGTGAGGCTTGCTCCTCCCTCTCCCCGCGTGCGGGGAGAGGGTTGGGGTGAGGGGGCGTTTCCGCTGGGCCGAGACTTGAGGAACAGTCTGAAGCGCCGCCGCCAGAAACCGAGAAGCTCAGAATCGCGGAGAGGCCCCCTCACCCTCGTCGCTACGCTCCTCGACCTCTCCCCGCACGCGGGGAGAGGGGATTTACGATGCTCGACGGCACCCTCTCAAACCGGTACGTCGCCCACGACGGCGGTGCGCTCCATGCGGCGGCGCTGCGGGTAATAATCGTTGGCGGCGTAGTGCTGGGTCGAGCGGTTGTCCCAGAACACGATGGTG
>Ga0210398_10003244_pt1 | contig 15629 bp, 13 predicted proteins | sample IncBWC4OmetaG_FD_161047 | JGI IMG/M metagenome (GOLD analysis project Ga0210398, IMG submission 161047) | Forest soil microbial communities from Barre Woods Harvard Forest LTER site, Petersham, Massachusetts, United States - Inc-BW-C-4-O | ecosystem: Environmental > Terrestrial > Soil >...
TATCGGGCGCCTCGAGATAGCAGTTGTATCCATCGAATCAACCATTGAGGATGTGCTCGATCAGGCAGCCACACTGTCCAACGGGATTGACGTCCACATGCTGAAAATTGCCGTCAGGTGAGTCTGGGCGAAGACTGCAACTTTGACCCGCTCCTCGCCTAGCGGATTGGCAGTGTAGCGGTGGGGATAAACTTCGGTGGCCAGATATTAGAGTCCGGAGCAGTTCCCGTGAATGCTCCGAGCGTTCCCTGGCGTAGAGCAAGCTCGGCGCCGCCCACGTGTCAGTCGTGGTAATCAGGATTTTTTCTGGGACCCTATCGAGGTCTTGAACAGTCATCGCAGTTTTGCTGATGATTTCGAACCGGTCCCGATCATTGCCGCGACAAAACGTCAGGCAGAGGAAAGTTACTGCGCGGTCGTCGTTGCACGGCTTTTTCAGTGATTTCGGTGCGAAAGAACTGACGGGGCGGCGGTGGGTCGATCACGAGGCTTCGAAAGAGAATTCGGCCCTGGCGACAACCCGATTACGGATCCCGGTCGGGTCCGGGAGCTACTTGAAACTCGGCTTCGGCGGTGCGCACACGGAGTCAAACCAGCGGCTGATGTATACCTCGGCGTGGGCTTCGCCACAGTAATGCCGGGCTCCGGCCGCTGTGGCCGCCTCAGAATTCCATCGCTGGACGGTAAGCTCAGAGTCTCCACATCGAATCACGAACCAGTGGATCGGCTTATTGGTCACAGTGCCACAGACTTCACATCTGAATTCCCGCAGCTCCGTCATGTTTTCGCTCCGTAATAAGCAGCTGGTCGTAGTTACTTTGCGGTTGAGGCTTGGCGCGGATTTGGCGTCAGCACCGTTAACTCGCCGACTTGCTCCCGCTTCACGGTGCCACGGAGATGGGCAGCATGATCCATCATCCAAAGCTCCGGAATAATTTCGGCAACCAGTTGTCCGTGACAGAAAAGTCGCACCACCGAGCTCTCAGAAACCACGATGCCGACAGCCTTGGTCACGGCACTCATGTTGGCGGCGGCAATGTGGCGGCTGCCGAGGCCAAGCGGCACATCCACTTGTGCGGCCACGGCATCAAGGTAGCGGCAAGCAGAAATGAAAATTCCGTCGTGGCTCACCACAAACCCACCATCCAGTTGCGCCAGTTCCTTGATGGTGCCACGGAGATTGAGATTCGTGACGTGGCGCGAGGACTCAGGGTGCCCCATCAGCGGATCCAAAATCAACGCCCGGGACCTGGCGAGCACGGACTCCTCATCTCCCAGAGTAAACAGAGTACCAATGCGTCTTCCCTCTCGACCCTCGCGGGCAATCTCGACCGCCAGGCCAATCAGGGACTCAAGAACCTGCGGATCATACTCCGTAACCTCGCAGAGAATACTCTCAAACATCCATCACGCTCCTCGCGTTAGGTAAATACTGCTTCGATTTCATCGGAATCCACACGAAGTAGTCAATGATAGCAATGGTGCACATCAGGTTGGAGCTCCCGCTAAAGGCAACCAGACTTGAAAACAGGTGTCGCCCGGCTCTGACGTGACCTGAACACTGCCTCGATGTTTTTTGACAATGCGCTGCACCGTGTCGAGGCCCAGGCCTGTTCCCTCGCCTACTCCTTTTGTTGTAAAAAAGGGTTCAAAGATGTGCGATTTTACTTCGGGCGAGATTCCCGGGCCGTTGTCTCCAATCTCAACCACAACGCAACGATCATTGCGATAGGTTCGGACCCGCAGCTCACCTTTGCCGCCCATGGCATCGATGGCATTGTCGATAATGTTGGTCCACACCTGATTCAGTTCGCTTCCGAACGAATTCACGAGCAATGGCGTGGGCCGATAATCACGCTGCACCGTTATCCCGCGTTTGAGCTTGTGATTCAGGATCGTGAGCGTACTCTCCAGGCTTTTCACAATGTCGACATTCTGCACTGGGGCCTGGTCCATGTGGGTGTATTCCTTGATTGCACCGACGAGGTCGGAAATTCGCGACGTGCTGCTTTCGATTTCGTTCAGCAGGTTGGCTATCTCAACCGAAGCCGCAATCCGCACCAGCGCAGCCCGGGCCGTACCCGCATCCAGTGCGGCGAATAACGATTCCAGCGCTTCTGGCTTGATGTTTTTCTTGGCCAGATCGGCCGCCAGTTGCCATAAGTCGTTTTGCCCGTGGCTGCGCAGTAAAGAATCTACTCGCTCTTCCAGATCACTGGCCGTCAGCGGGTCAGGAGGAGGTTCGTCGCGCTGAATAAATGATGTCTCCAACTTTTCGATTTCTGCTCTCTGCGCTTGAGTGAGATCGCGCCTCCCCAGCTCGAGACTCGCGTTTTTGATTTTCTTCAAGAGTTCACGCAATTGGCTGGTAGCGCGTTTCGCAGCCGAAGCCGGATTATTGAGTTCGTGAGCCAAGCCCGCGGAAAGTTTCCCTAAAGCCGCCAAGCGGTCACGCTGCTGCTCGATACGAGTAGTTTCGCGGATACGATCGGCCATCAGGCCAACCAGACGCTTGGCCAACTCCGGCATCTTCTGCACCAGCTCTGGAAACAGCGCAGAGGGAAACCGTAGCACGCGACTGTCCGTGACTGAGCGTCCGTTCACCTTGAAATGCGTCATCCTTGAAAAGGGAAGAGCTCCAGTAACGTCGCCAGCCTTCAGGGAAAATGAGATCGCGTCGCCGCCCATGTCGCCGTGAACTTCAAGCTGCCCATCGAGAATCACAAACATGGAATCCGCGGGCGTGCCCTGTCGCAAGTAAGTATCGCCCGCCTTGTAATTAAGTTCCTCCGATTGGCTGAGGAACCATTCGAGTTGATCATCGGGCAAGTCCACGAACGGGGGGACGCGCAGCAGTTCTGATTTATCGGCCATTTATACTTTGCTCAGATATTGATGAATAAACTGTACGGCCACCGATCCTTCACCAACACCGGAAGCCACTCGTTTGATGGAACCGTGGCGCACGTCGCCGACGGCGAAGATGCCGGGAACATTGGTCTCGAGCAAGAACGGATCCCGATCGAGCGTCCAGCCCTTCGGGCGTTGCCCGTCACGAATGAGGTCAGGACCGGTCAACAGGAAACCGCGCTCGTCCCGCTCGACGACATCGGCCAGGAAATCGGTCCGCGGCAACGCTCCAATGAAGATGAACATGGCACTCGCCGGAACGCGCTCAACCTTCTTAGTATCGGAACAGAGCACCGAAATTTCTTCCAGATGGGTTTCCCCGTGCGCCTCGACCACCCCCGCGCGTGTCCACAGCTGAATGTTAGGCGTCTCTTGAATCTGGTCGATCAAGTATCGCGACATGGTGCTAGAGAGCGACTCGCCGCGCACAAGGATAATGACCCGCTCCGCGTAGCGAGCGAAGTTCATGGCCGCTTGACCCGCGGAGTTCGCTCCGCCTATTACGTAGACAACCTCGCCTTTGCAGGACAGAGCTTCGGTCGAGCCGCCACCATAGTAAATCCCCGCGCCCTGCAGTCTGTCGATCCCCGGAACATCGAGCCGCCGCCACTGGACTCCGGTCGCGACCATCAGGGCGTGGCATGAGATCTCGTTCCCGTCCACCAGCTTGATAATCCGGTAGGGCCCTTCGGTTCGGACGCCAACCACCTCCTGCGGCGCCAGAATTTCCACCCCGAAACGCTGGGCTTGCACCACAGCTCGCCGGGCCAGATCCGCGCCACTCAGCCCGGTCGGAAATCCAAGATAATTTTCAATGCGGGAGCTCATGCCGGCCTGACCGCCGGGAGCCTCTCGTTCTACCATCACGGTATGCAGGCCCTCCGAGGCTCCATAAACGGCAGCGGCCAGTCCGGCCGGGCCCCCACCCACAATGGCTAAATCATAGAAGCTGGTTTGAGCGCGCGTCCGCAGCCCGACCTTTTGCGCGACGTCCGCGGGTATCCCTTCCAGAAGTTTGGTCCCGTCCGGGAAGAGCACCACGGGAAGATTGGCCGCCTCAGGACCGAGAGCCTCCAAAAGACGTTTGGTCTCCGGATCGTTGGCGGAACTTTCGACATCGATCCACTGATAAGGAACGTGGTTGCGCGCCAGAAAATCCCGCAGCTCATAGGATCGAGGCGACCAGCGAGTGCCCAGCAACCGTATTCCCTGGAATGTGGGACGGAAGGAAGCTTGCCAGTCATCGAGCAGGTCATCTAATTGGGGATAAAGGTGCTCCCCCGGAGGATCCCACGGCTTCAAGAAAAAATAGTTGATGCTGGCATGATTAATGGCGCTGATCGCGGCGTTGGTGTCCGCGTAGGCGGTGAGCAATGCCCGCTTGGCACCCGGGAAGATCCCTATTGCCTGCTGCAGGAATTCCACCCCGTCCATGCGCGGCATGCGTTGGTCGGCAAGCAGCAAGGCCACGCTATCATTGCGCAACTTCAACTGCTTCAGAAGGTCAAGTGCCCCCTCGGGCGAATCGCTTCCAATCACCCGGTATTCAGCACCATACTGCGAGCGCAAATCGCGCTCGATCGCACGCAAAACATCCGGGTCGTCATCCACGCTCAGCAAAATTGGCTTGGCCATGCTTGATCTCGTTTCGGGCTTTCCGGTTGATAGACCCCATCCTCCTAATTGCCGAGGACTCGATACCGCGGTGTCAGAGATGGAAAGGCTTGTTGTATGGCTCGACTGGATAACCCTTCGCCTTCCAGGCCGCCAATCCACCCTTAAGGAACTTGATCCGTAAGAAATGAAGTGAACGAGCCCGCTGCAAGATTTCTCGACTGGTTTTGTCGCTCGGGCAGGTGCAGTAGACGATCGAATCTTTCTCTTTTGGGATGAGCGACGGGTTCTCAATCACCTCCTTGGGGGGAATCCTTTTTGCCCCCGGAATGATTTCCGAATTCGCCAACAGGTCGAGCGGCTGGCGAACATCGAATAGAAGCACCTCTTCTTTTCCGGCTAACAAAGCTTGGAGTCCCTCCGGGGTGATGCTGTGATGCTCCAAATCATCCCGGTCGGTTGCGCGCCTGATCCAGATGACGGCCAACAGGCCCACCACCGAGACACAGATAAGGGTCAGGATCAGTGCCAAATCGCGTTCCCTCCACAGTCTTTAATACCAGATTCCGCAAGGACCTAAAAAGATTCTCGGCGCGGCGCAATGGGCATGAATTTCAATCGCAATCAATGCGGCGCGGGCCCTCATACGGCTTTTGAGGTGCCCCGGTCGCTCTCGAGCAGCTGCCCGACGGCCCTCTGTGCTTCCAGGATCGAATAGCGGTGATCCATCGCGCCGGCAAGATCGGTGTTGGCAAATGCGATCCGGCCAAATGGTGCTTTGCGCAGAATCTCGCGCGGCGCCGGCCGCCCCTCCCGCCCAAAGAAGAAGCCGGGTTGGGGGCTTAGATAGGCATGACCCCAGCGGTTAAGGATGATCCCGGCGATATCCCGTTGCGCATCGAATCCAGAGGACGCAAACATTTCGGTGAATTGTTCGCGGATTCGTCTTTCATATTGCCGGAACGACGTCCCCAGCAATTCCGTACGGCCGCGGTTGCCTTGTTCCTCGGTCGAGCGGCCCGGATAGGAATACAGAATCTTCATAGACAGGACGATGGGAGAGTCGGGACCGATTTTGGAATCCGCGATGCCCGTAAGCGCGAGCTTGCGCACTTCGACATAGTTGCCGATTCCTTCGAACCAGCGGCAGCCGCTTATGCCCATCTTGTATAAGAATCGCCAATTCCTCAATGCGACATTGGCCATCAGGCAGGGAGAACGGTGGAACTCCGCGTATGCGTTGCGGTGAGATTCTGGAAGGTCTCCAACGATGTGTTTGGTGGTCCAGCTTCCTCCCGCCAGCACCGCGGCGGCTGCCTTGACTCGATATAGCTTGCCGTCCTTGAGGTAGGAGATGACCACAGAACTGGATCTGCCTGCGTCACGGTCATGTTGCACGGAAATCGCGGTTGATGATAACCGCACCCTGGCGCTGCTTTGCGCAGTGTCGAGGGCGGCGAAGTTGACGTTGTTGGCGGTAACCGCCGTCACCGCGTCTGGTCCGGAGCCCGGACCATCGATCGCCCCTGGAATTAAGGCCTTCACGATCAATCTTGCGATGGTCGTGTTGCCGCCCGGAAACATCTGGTCTCGGCTGCCTTCGCCGGTTAAGGGACGCAGCATTTCGAAGGCATACTCTGAGTAGGCCGATAGAGCGTCCGGGCCAAGGCCAGCGCCGCCGCCTTCCACCGGAGATAGAAACGTTCGCACCGTCTCCCGGTTCAGGCCGAAGCGCTCCATGTAGTGCTGCTCCAGCGTGATTGAGTCAAGATATCGGGAAGTCGCATCCCCTTCTACCTCAGGATGGACGAATCGATCTCCTTCGACGGGTGTGGTCTTCAGCCAACGAAGCCACTGCGTGCGAGTTGCCTCGGGAATGGGTGCACCTTTGAGATTCTTCCCCACAGGGTCGATCAGCCACATCCCGGACTTCTGTCCGAACTTAGCTCCGAACCAGAATCCATATTGCCCATGCTCCATGCCAATGGCTTCATAGGGAGTTTGCGAAAGCGGCATCTCCGGCCCCGGCCCCGCCCATTGCTGATAGTCCAGCTTCTGTGCTTTCAGACCGATACTGTCGTAGAACTGGGAGATAAAGCTGTCTCGAGGGTGAAGCTGATAAATCGCCGAGCCCTGGTGCGCGACCAGCCGCCGGCCATCTACTAGGAACTCATTTTGCTTCGCCTCACCGCCGAAAATAAGGTGGTTCTCAAGAACCAGGCACTTCGCTCCCGGGCGCGCTTGCCGTGCGAAGAACAAGGCAGCGGCCAGTCCGCTGATTCCACCGCCGACGATCACGCAATCGTAACTTTCCCCGGTATCGATGACGTCTTTGGGCAGCGGCTCATACACTCCATCGCGGATGGTGTGCCCGGCCTCGAGCACTGCCCAGGTGTTGCCGTTCGAGGTGCTGTATTCGCCAATGCCCCCATAACCCGTAAATTCGTCTCCGGCAAGGAGTTGAGCGGGCGTAATTGATTCGAGCAAGACAGCCCCGGAGGCCAACAGCGTAGAACCGAGGAAGTCACGTCGGGTGATGGAATCGTTCATACCTAACTTCGTATCGCCGGCGATAGCGGGTTTCTCGGTCATGGGTCGCGATTCATTCTTGATCCTGCGCAGTTTAATTCGTCCCGGCCTCCTTTGGCGAGCAAAGATCGATTCCCCTCCGGTTATTGTGTCTATCGAAGTTTGTCTATTTGTCGCTTGACAGTCCCGGACCAAAACCAGCAATATTCTGCCTGTATTAAATGCATTTAATAGCCCACGGCGTCGCGGCAAGGAGCCAGTCATGCTACCTTTCGGCCCTCATCTTCCGATCCGCTTTCGACTGGTTGCAGTTGCCAGCGTCCTGCTCTTGCTCCTGGCCTACGCTCGGGCTGTGCACGCGGAGTCTGCCTACGTGCGGGTAAATCAAGCTGGCTACGAGGCTAGGGGGACATCTTTCCGTGCGTATCTGATGTCCACGGCGGAGGAAGTCGGAGCCAGCTTCCAGGTACTAAATTCGCAGGACGTCACCGCGTATTCAGGCCACGTCGGACCCCGGATCGGCACCTGGAGTCATAGCAGGACAGTGACCTATGACGTGTACGCGCTGGACTTCAAGGTTCCAGGAGGCGATCTTTACACGATTTCAGTGTCCGGGCCGGTGGATGCGATTTCGCCCAGTTTTGCAGTGGATTGTCCGGACGCGCTTTATTCCGGCCTGCTGTTGAACACACTGTTTTTCTACGAAACACAACGCGACGGACCGAATTTTATCCGCAACGCCTTACGCAGCAAACCCGGACACCTGAACGACGAGAACGCACACGCTTACCAAACTCCACCCCTTGACGGCAACGATTTTATCGATAACCCACCACCTACGCCGCCATTGGTATCCGCCGGACTTCCGAACCTTGATGCCTCCGGCGGATGGTGGGATGCAGGCGACTACGAGAAATACGTCGAAACCACCAGCTACACAGCTGCTCTGATGCAGATCGGGATTCGCGACTTCCCCGATCAGATGGGAGCAAACGCTCGCATAAATCCTTCCGCACCACCAGGCTCGATTTCTTACGCAGGCAGCAGCGCGCCGGGAGCGCCAGCGTCGTCTGACTTCACCGGCGAAGCCAGGTTTGGGATCAACTGGCTGATGAAGATGTGGAACGACGATACGCGAACCCTGTACTACCAAGTGGATAACAGTCAAGATTGGGACTACTACGGGGAGGGCGACCCTAGTTCGGCCACCGGCAACTGCGGCGGAACCTACGCGACCCCTTTCTGCTTGATCACCGAGTACGACATCTGGACGCTGCCCCAGGCGGCCGACCATTTCGAGCAATCCGGAGATCCCCGTCCTTGTGACCCGTTCACGACTTTCTTTATCTGCCATCGCCCGGTGTACGTGGCTGGGCCCGCGGGGACGCCGATCAGCCCGAATCTGGCTGGCCGCCTGGCGGCGGATTTTGCGTTGTGCTACCAGCTCAATCACAACACGGACCCTTCGCTCGCCAATCGGTGCCTCAAGAATGCCGAAGATATTTTTGCGCTCGCCGACACATCGTATCCCGACCCTGCGCCGGCAGCAGGTTCGGGTTCATGCGGTACTTGTCTGCTTACTATCTCTCCCTTTGACGGCTATCCCGAAAACGTCTGGGAAGATGACATGGAACTGGGCGCAACCGAGCTGTACATTGCGCTCGATTCCAAAACAAGCAACCGAGAGCTGCCCGCCGGTCTACCGCACATCGACCCAGAGTACTACCTGCGGAGAGCGACTGAGTTTGCCGGCAATTACATCACGAACATCTACGACGCGGGCTACACCGATACGCTGAATCTGTACGACGTAAGCGGACTTGCCCATTTTGAGTTGTACCGCGCATTGGAAATGGCGGGAAATCCCCGCGGCCTGGCTATATCCGCTGGGAGCATTCGCAAACAATTTCTGCGGCAGGTTGGCGACGCAATTACCCAAGCTGGTGGGGATGCGTGGGGCTTCGGGTACCAATGGAGTTTCGGCGATACGACTTCCCACGGCGCCGGTTTATCGGTGATGGCTAGCGAAGCGTATTACCTCACTCATAGCAAGAGCTACGATACCTACTCACAGAGATGGTTGGCCAATATTGTGGGAACCAATCCATGGGGCTCGTCGTTCATCGTGGGCGACGGGAGTACCTTTCCAAATTGTATCCAGCACCAGGTGGCGAACCTTTCAGGGGCAGTGGACGGAACTTCCGGGGGCACGCCGGTCCTTTGGGGTGCGGCTGTGGAAGGCCCCGCCAGTTCCGCCACTTCCGGCGTGGTCGACGGCATGATCCTGTGTCCGTCAAACGGGGCAGACACCTTCAAGAAATTCAATGGAAACGATGGCGCCTTCGACGCGTCCGCAGTCGCAGTGTACCGGGACAACATGCAGTCCTACAGCACAACGGAGCCGGCTATCGATCTCACAGCCACATCGTTCCTGATGTGGTCATGGAGGCTGGCTCAGCGTCCGAGTTTCTGACATTGCCAAGCTGATGGCCTCATCGCAGCCATAGCTATCGGTAAATGTTGGTCCAAGCAGGAACGTTTAACTAGTTTATCGATGCACGATGTCAGCTCGGCGAAAGTCGAATCCTTACGGATAAATCCATTCGCGCCGTCCAAGTATACGGAATTTACCTCGAACCGAGTTCGTCCGGCCTTTAAGGGCCGCTCGACACCGCCCCCAACATCGAAACCGTCCCTCGAGGTCGATATAGCCGGTATACGTAATGTTCATAGGGTGCTCCTTTCGGTAGAGTTCTGCTTCCCGCTCAAAACCTACCTCAAAGGGTGACCCTTTTATAAGTGCAGCGCGACACCCGTTCCCGGGCGGGAGTTGCCCGCGCCGCACTCCAGCGCCTTTCACGGCGCACTATCCCGCAAACTGCCCGGCCCAAGTATCGACACAAACCCTCGCCGGGATCCTTCACGCGACAGCCCTGGAACCTTCCGGCTCGCCCGCGGCCTGGCCGATATGGTCAAGATTGACGCCCGTGGTTTCGATTCGGAACAGCCACGTCACCACCGCTCCAAGCAACGATGCGATGATCAGGCCGTAAAGCAGCCACCGGGTACCGATCGTGACCAGAAGAATAGGAAATAGGAACGCGGTCGCAACCGCACCGATCTTGGCAAAGGCTGCCGCGAACCCGGCGCCTTTACCGCGGATTGCAGTCGGGAAGACCTCGCCCGCGAGCAGGTAGGTCTGCGCATTCGGGCCAAGATTGGTCATGAAATTGAATAACATGAAGCCCGTGAAGATCAGCGGAACCTTGAGTCCGCCGCTGATATCGACCGAAAGCGAAGCGAGAAGGAGCCCGACCGCACAGCCGATGAACCCGACAATTTGCAGCCGAATTCTTCCCAGCTTGTCGGCGAGCACAACCGCAAAGGCAATCCCAACGATCAGCAGAAGCGTGATCATCGCCGCTCCCCGAGCGGCCAGGATGTCGTTCGCGATGAGATCGCTCAAACTGCGAACGTGATCGGCCTCCTTGCCGATTGCAGCGGCCAGAATCGTTGGCGTGAAAATACCAATGCCATAGGTGCTGAGGTCTTGCAGGAACCAGGGCACGGAGGCGAGGATAGTCGCGCGGCTGTAGCGCGGGCCGAACAGTGACAGGAAAGAACTGTTCCCATGCGCATTTCCCACGGCGCTGGATTGGTGGGGCATCAGGACGATATTCCCCGGATATTGCGGCTTGCGCAGCAGCAGCCGTTTGGCCGCGAGGGCGGCGCGATCAGTGGCGCCGCGGGAGTGCAGCCAGTTTGCGCTCTCAGTGATGAAGAATCGCCCAATGGTGACTGCGAGAGCAGGCACGACCGCCGTGGCAAACATCCAGCGCCAGGCATCGAGATTTGGTATCATAACCAGCACCGCATAACCCACCGCGGTGCCACCCAAGGCGCCTATTGCCTGGAATGCGAAGGCTCCTAGCACCAGCTTTCCGCGGCTGGTGCTGGGGATATTCTCGGAAATGATCATGTGTGCCGTGGGATAGTCGCAACCCAGCGCGAGTCCCAGCCCAAACAGACAGATCACCAGGGAGATGAAACTCGTGCAGAACACGGCCGCGCCCAGGAATGCGGTAAAGATGATCATTTCCACGATGAACATCGACTTGCGTCCAAATTGATCCGACAGGCTTCCCAGCCCAACCGCGCCGATCAGAATGCCGCACAGGCTCGCCGCACTAATGAAGCCGTTCTGAGCGGGACTGATATCAAATTGGCGGGCGATCAGAGGCAGCGCCACACCCGTCATGAAAACGACGTACCCCTCGAAGAACTTGCCGGCCGCGGCCAGCAACCAGATGAACCGCTGCATCCCGGTCATAGGCGTGGAGAGAAGCCGAGTGCCATCCGACCACATGGGCAACTCGTCGATATAGTGCTGCACGGTGCGCGGCTCGCCCGTCGCGGGTTTCACATCATTCTGCATAACGGTACCCTTCCCGGCACGGCAGATCGGACGTCACCGGCCCGGTTTGCTTGCCTGCCTACTGGATTTTCGCAATCTGTATCTCACTGCGCGCACGGATGGATGTCGGCAGCGCGATGAAATGCACCGGATCGAGGAAGCTCGCCGCGCTGCCCCCTTGCGGCGAGATGCACCACAGAAGAAAATTACTGATGGCCGCCGCAACCTGCGCGTACGGCTGCTTCTGGGAGACCATTGCATATTCGTAGTTGATCAACGGATAAGAATTCGCTCCTGGAGCGAACACCAGGGTCAGGCGCTCATCGGGTGGCGTGCGTGGCGTAAGCGAAGCGGCCGCCGCAGTAATCGTGGCTGCGGTCGGAAGCACGAAGTTCCCGTCTTCGTTTTGCAGCATCGCGGTTTCGAGTCCGGCCTGGTTTGCATCGGCCTCAAAGCTGGCGCCAAGATAGCCTACGGACCAAGGCGTGCTGGCAAGTTTTTGCGACATCTCTTTATTGCTGTATGCCGTCAGGCTGCCTGGTACCGCGGGCCAATGCACTGTCGTGCCGTAGTAGACGGTGTTTTCCCAACTCCCGGGCGGGGCAACACCGTTTACCTCCGGAGTGGAGAAGGTCAAAAACTGCGTAAAGACGAACGTATCGCCCGAGCCATCGGCGCGATGCACCGGCACGATCGTGCGGTGCGGCAGGCGGATGCCGCCATTGAGCGCCGCGATCGGCGCCGCATCCCATTCGCGGATCTTGCCGGAATAAATGTCGGCCAGCACCGGGCCGCTTAGCTTCAGCGTGGAGCCAGGCTGCTCAGGCAGATTGGCCACCACCAGCTGCGCCGAGATCGCTAGCGGTATGTTGAGAATGCTGGGATTCGCCATGGCCTGCGTGTCGGTCATATAGGCATCCGATGTGCCGATCTGAACCTGCCCTGCGATGGCCGAATTGATTCCCGCTTCTGAGCCCGTCGCGTTCACCGTCATGTGTACCGCGGGATCGATCTTCGCGTAGGCGCCCGCCCAGGCCTGGAACGCCGGGTAGATCAGCGTTGACCCCGTTTCGGCCACGTTCTGGGCAGCCGAATACACCGCCGCCACCGACAATAACATCAGTCCTACAATTAACGCTGAGGCAGGTCGCGCCCGGTGAGGCCGGCTAATTCGCAGTTGCCGGAACAAAGCACGCCGTTCTTCGCTTTTCCCCTGCCGAAACACCGCCACTCGTTTCATGAAGAATTCTTCAAGGTTCAAATTGCCGATCGCCAGGAACTTCGCCCTTTCCCGCAGTCGAGTCGGCTCCTCGAGAGCCTCGGCCAGAACCGGTTCGTTAAAGTCCCGCCAACTCAGATCGCGATCCGGCCAGATGCCGCACCGTTCCTTGGGAAATCGAGCATTCAGGACTCCATGATCACCCATTGAAGCCAGCGTGCTCGTGAATTCTCGTCTGGGTAGTGAGTTATGGACCATATCTATCTCTCTTTATCTCTCGTCACTAAGCGGCGGACTAGCCGACGGAAATCTCCTACGCGCCACTTCCAGCCTCCCTTGCCGTGTGGCTAGGTCGCAGTCACCGGCTTCGAACCGTCACTGGGGATCAAGCGCTTCGCAAGCGCGTACAACAAGTTGTCACACCAAAAGCAGACCATCGTGAAATCGATGCTGAAGCGAATGCTAGTTTAAGCGGTTTTGCCAGTCAATGATGGGACGTATCGTTTCCACATCATTTAACCGTCCATTCACAAACGGTCGAACGGACCTTCGCTGGACGGATACTCACTAGCCATTCTTGTCCTCGGGGTGTGCTCTGATAGGCGGGGCGCTTCCTGCGAGTCGTTTGGGCGGCAGGTTGAAACTTAGCTTTGACGGCAATGCATTATTGACGTATTTTTTCCTCCCCGCAACACACCCGGCGTACAATTTCGGAATTCGCGCGTGGGCAAGCCGCGCCGCCCGCCGCATCCAGGAGACACCCATGCACGCAAATGCTTCCCCGCATCCCGCGCACCACTGGTCAGCTGCCCCAAATCCATCGCCTGCCACCACATACACCCTCATCACCGAGCCCGCAGACGATCTCACTCCCATCTACAACCTGCTCTCCTCGGCCAAGAAATCCATCGACATGACCATCTACGAGCTCACGGACATCACCGTCACGTCGATGCTCGGCAAAGCCGCAGCTGCCGGCATCGCGGTCCGCGTGATTCTCGATCAGAATGACGAGGAGAAAAGCAACACCCCCGCCTACAACTATCTTCAGGAGAACCAGGTTGCAGTTCATTGGGCAAACCCGATCTACCTGGCGACGCACCAGAAGACGATCACCGTCGACCAGGCCACCGCTGCACTCATGACCCTGAATCTCACGCCCACCGACTACGCCACCACGCGCGACTTCGCCGTGATTACCAACAACGCGGCCGATATTGCGGCCATTGAAACCACCTTCAATGCCGACTTCCAGAATCAGTCCATCACCCCGCCAACGGGCGACAATCTGGTCTGGAGCCCCACCAACTCCTCCAGCGCGCTGCTGGCACTCATCGGCGGCGCAGAGACTTCCTTGCTCATCTCGCAGGAAGAGTTCGATGACCCGTCCCTCGAAACGGCCCTGGAATCGGCACTCAAGCGTGGCGTCGCGGTGACCCTGGTGCAGGAAAATCTTGAGAATAAGTACGACTCGGTGCTCACGACCCTCAAATCCGCTGGCGCGCAGATCGCCGTCTACACTTCCTCGACCGGCTACTATATTCACGCCAAAACCGTTCTGGCCGACTATGGTACCCCAGCGGCGAAGCTCTTTGTGGGATCAGAAAATTTCACCAGCGAATCATTGGGTAAGAACCGCGAACTGGGGCTCATCTTCTCCGATGAGGCCTGCATGAGTGGCGTCAATACGGCGACCACCGCAGATTTCAAGGGAGGAACGCCCTTCTGACCCATCTCTGCGATGGCACGCTCTCCGAGCCAGCCCAACAGACGTCGTCGTTTGCTCGCGCTCCCGCCGATCAAGTCAAGAGGGCGGTCCTTCGCTAGAAGACAGGCTTTGCGGAATTTCCCGAAGAAAACGTTTCCGTAAACGTTAACGGTGATATATTGACGCTGCCGAAAATAAGCCTCGTATTGGTTTTCATCGGCATCTTGCTGGCCGTTAAGCGGGCGTTGATTCTGGCTGCGGGAATTTACCAACTGGTAGATCCTCCAGTGAATCCCGGAGTGGTCCTCTTCAACTTGCACGCCAACGTATGGTGGGGCTTTGCTGCTGTTCGGTCTTATTGATTGTTTCAACTTTGCGACGGGGATAAACCCAGGGCACAGGGGATTTGCAGGTGCACGATGCAGCATGAGTAACCACGGGAGGCCGAGTCCCAGCGGGAGTGGAGTCGGATCTAAGGTATCGTTATTTCGGGTTGACTGAATTCTTTTCGCAGCAGGCTTTGGGACGAACCGCAAACCAGAAATTAATGGCCTCCGGGAATCAGCTGCCAAACGTCTCGCTCAACGTTGAAGATGGATAGATATTCCGGATCGAAGTCAATCGCCACTTCTTTGCTTTCTCCCGCACTCATCCTGAGGTGTGTGCCGTGGGGTACGGCCCAAAGGCTATACGGAGTACATGGCAGACCGCATGAGCGATGTTGGGGAGTGCTTTGGCTTGCGGCGCTGGTGCTCATCGCTTCATCGGAAAGCAGCCATGCCCAGATACCCGTTCGAAACCCGCCGAAGGTCAGGTTTCAGGATGTCGCGGCGTCTGCCGGACTGAATGTTCCGCATCTCTCCACTCCGGGGAAACAATCCATTATCGAGTCGATGAGTGGCGGGGTTGGATTCATCGATTGCGACAACGACGGCAAGCTCGACATCGTCACCGTGAATGGGTCGACCGTGGATCGCTTTCGCCAAGGCGGCGACTTGATGGTGACGCTCTATCATCAAGACGCGAATTTGAAATTCAGCGATATTACCCGATCCGCCGGACTCACGCGAAAGGGTTGGGGAATGGGCGTCGCCGTAGCGGACTTTGACAACGACGGCTGGCAGGACCTGTACGTGACCGGGTTTGGCGGAAACGTGTTGTATCGGAATCTTGGCAACTGTAAGTTTGAAGACGTCACCGAGAAAGCCGGCCTGCGAGTGGGCGGCTTCTCGGCG
>Ga0210398_10003245_pt1 | contig 15626 bp, 14 predicted proteins | sample IncBWC4OmetaG_FD_161047 | JGI IMG/M metagenome (GOLD analysis project Ga0210398, IMG submission 161047) | Forest soil microbial communities from Barre Woods Harvard Forest LTER site, Petersham, Massachusetts, United States - Inc-BW-C-4-O | ecosystem: Environmental > Terrestrial > Soil >...
AGCATGCGCCGCAGTTGTTCGACTCCCTGAACCTGCTGGCCGTTCATCTGCACGATGACGTCATGCACGCGCAGGCCGACCTTGCCGGCCGGAGCGTCGTGATCGACGACGATGATCTCCGCGCCACTTGCGTCCTTCAGCTTGAGCGAAGAAGCGCGATCATTATCGATGTCCCGCATTTCAATCCCGAGGTATCCCTGCGAACTGTGAGCCATGAGCGCCGGGCTCTCGGGCATGAGGGCGAACAATTGCCCGGCGAATGCACCCTGCGCGAAGGCCGCTGAGCCTACGACGATTGTGATGGAGCCTAAAGCCGCCACGGAGCTCAGCACAGTGATTGATCTTGTCCTGCCCACTAACCTCGGAAAACGGTTCATGCGAGTGCCTTTCGTCTTTACCTCTTGCTACCGGACTCTTCCTTCTTGCGGGAAGCTTGCCGCCTTACTTTACACCTCCGGGCGGCCGCATCGCCTGAGCGCGGAGGCCCGGATACAGCTACTGGACCTGCGGGAGTTGATCGAGCACCTGGCGCGAGACAATACGAATCTGCGGGCTGTCGTCGCGCGCCGCGACGTTATGCAGCACCTCGCGCACGCTGGAGTCGGCCTCTACCGGCTCGAGCACACTGATGGCCTGGGTGCGCACTTCGGGGTTGGGATCTTTCATAAGCGCTTCCAGCACGGCGTCACGGACGCGCACATCATCGGCGACGTAGGGCTGCAGCCCCTCGAGCGCCTTGAGGCGCACGGCGACGCTTTTGTCATATCGAAGAGCGACCAGTAAAGAGTCGCGGATCGGGCCGTCGTCGCACTGATGCCCGGCGTGACATTCATCGGCCAGCAGCCGTAAGGAGGAGTCGCGTATTCCAGAATTGATCCTGTTACGCGCGCCCATCAGGAGAAGCTGGCGAATCTGTGGATCATCGAGTGAGCCGTGGATCGTCTCAGGCTGAACGCGGTTGTAGGTGACGGCGACATTCTCCGTGTTTGGCTCACGCACGATACTACTTATGTTGGCGATGTCCACGGAGCTACCGTCATCCTGCGGTGGCGCTGTGATCACGGCGGCCGTTGGAGTGGCGCTATGCACGTGTTCTCCAGCGCGATAACCGGAAAAACCGCCCACGGTAAGGCCGGTGACGAGGACTGCGGAAACTGCGACCGGCGCGGCACGCAGACGGCCTGCGCCCTGGTAGAAACGCTGCCAGCCCCGCAGCAGCCAGCTGCCGCGGGGCAATGTGTCGATGGCTTCTTCCAGACGGAGGCGGGAGCGTGCGATGAGGTTGGCTGAAGGTTCCTCTACGGGGAGCAGCGCCATGGCCTTGGCAAGCGCCTGAACAGCTTCCACCTCGCGACGGCAGGCTTCGCATCCCAGTAAATGCTGCTCAAGCTGCGGTCCCTTATCATCGGGTAATTCGCCGTATACCGACAGAGCAATGATTTCCTGCGCGGTTTCGCACTTCATCGTTACCTACCTCACTCGCCTCAAAAATTGCCGCAACCCTAAACAGGCCTTAGCGCAGTTCCGCCAGGTTGGCTCTCAGCTTCCTGGTCGCGCGGAAGAGTGTATTTTTTGCGGTCTCTTCCGTCGTATTCAATATCTCGCCGATCGTTCTCAGTTTGAGTCCCTGAAAGTGTTTCAACTCAAAGACCATGCGTTCGCGGGGAGTAAGTTTATCGAGCGCCTCGCGAATTCGTTCCCCTAAAAACTTCCTGTTCAACTCCCGGTCCGGGTTGGCGCTCGCGCGCTGATCGGAGACGTTTGTGAGCAGGTCAATCTCTTCGCCCGACGAGTCGAACGTGACTGCCTGATCTTCCCTGCGCGACTTGCGTCGCCGGAGTAGATCGAGGCACAGATTCGTAACAATGCGATAAATCCAGGTATAGAAAGAGCACTCAAAGCGAAAATTTCCGAGGTACCGGTACGCCTTGAGAAACGCTTCTTGGTGGATGTCTTCGGCGTCCTGCTCGGAGCCTGTGAGATGCAGGGCCAACCGTAACACCGCCTGATCATATTGACGCACGAGAGCGTCAAAGGCTGTGCGCGAACCTTGCTGGGCCTCGCGAATTAATTCGGTTTCGGTGGCGCGCACGCTTGGATCGATCGCCATGCCTGATGAGGATTTTATCTTTGGCGTGGCGCGGGATGGGAGCTGGATGCTGGACGGGGGGAAAAAGCGCAGAGAATCAGCGGACATAGAGGTTACTCAACAGGGCAGATTACCCCTGCGCTGGAGACGGAGAGCGGCGGGATTCGTTAGCAGGCGCGGTCAATTTTTCCTCAGGATGGATCGGCTACACTCCGGATATGAACAGCAGACAGGAAGGCGCCGGACAGCTCTGGCCGGAGACGCCGGCAAAGGGTGAGGCTGCGATCATTGCCTATTGCGACGGCGGATCGCGGGGCAATCCCGGACCGGCCGGGTACGGCGTCCATATAGAGGATGCGAACGGCGCGGCGATCCGTGAACTGAGCGAATACGTGGGCCGCAAGACGAACAATGTCGCCGAGTATTCGGGGCTGCTGGCGGCCCTGCAGTTTGCCCTGGACAGTGGGTATCGCAGGCTGAAGGTGATTTCCGATTCCGAGCTAATGGTGAAGCAGATCAAGGGTCAGTACCGGGTAAACAGCCCGGAACTACGTCCGCTCTATGAAGAGGCGAAGGGGCGGATTCGGCAGCTGGACTCATTCCAGATTCAGCACGTGCTGCGGGAAAAGAACCGGCATGCCGATCGGCTTGCCAATGAGGCAATGGATCGCGGAATGGGAAAGAGCCCGGCGGCTTCCGGGAATGGCCCGGCGACGGTTACGAATCGCGTCGCGGCACGGGAGATCAGGGGTTTCGTGAAGGGCGGGGTGGTCCATTTTGTGGAGGGCGAACTGCCGGATGGCGTTTTCGTGAAGATTACGCCGGAGCGCGGCTGACAATGCCGCGGTCACTCCCTCGATGAGGAGATATCTTGTCCGAACTGCGCATTCGAGCCGCGACGCTTGGCGACCTGCCGCGGCTCACGCAAATCTACAATCACTACGTATTGCACACGCCAGTAACCTTTGACTTGGAGCCGCAAACTATCGAGCAGCGCGCAGTGTGGTTCTCGCAGTTCGCTTCCACAGGCCGCTATCGTCTCCTGGTCGCCGAGGAGAACAACCTTATCGTTGGCTATGCTGGCACGACTCGCTTTCGACCCAAACCAGCTTACGACACAACCGTAGAAGCAACCATCTACTGTGCTGCCGACATGGTATGCCGCGGGATTGGAGGAAAGCTCTACGGCGCACTGTTTGAGGCGTTGACCAATGAAGATATTCATCGCATCGTCGCGGGATACGTTCCGCCGAATCTCGCCTCAGCAGCGCTCCATGCACGTTTTGGCTTCAAGCCGGTCGGCGTATTCACAGAGAACGGCTGCAAACTGGGCCGGTACTGGGATGTTTGCTGGCTTGAACGAGAACTAAAACAGTAAGCCGCTGCGTCATCCCTTCCGCTTCTTGCGGACTCGTTCGTACCGGAGCGAGAGCAGCCCTTTTGAATAAGCCTTGTTCTCGAGCAGCGCGAAGTCGCGCTGGGGAAATCCCGCTGGAAACAGCGGAATGCCTTCGCCGAGCAGGGCGGGGACGATGCCAAGGCTGAGCTCGTCGATCAGGTCGGCCTTGAGGAACTCGCGAGCGAGCTCGCCTCCTCCCATGCACCAGATGTTCTTGCCGGGCTGTTTGCGAAGCTCGTTGACGAGGGCTGATGGAGTCTGGCGGGTGAAGATGGCCCCATGGCGCTCGCCGGCGGGCTGGGATCGCGACATGACGTAGCAGGTCAGTCCATAGCTGGCGATGGTCTCGCCTCCGCTCATTTTGAGCCCGACGTCGAGGGTCTTGCGGCCCATGATGGCGGCATCGATGGTCGCGAAGAAGGGAGCCATCGAGTAGTCCCTGGGCATGAACAGGAAGTCGAGGGTGCCGTCGGGGCGGGCGATGTAGCCGTCAAGGCTGATGCCGAGACCGAGGACGACTTTGCGCATGGGCCGGACCTCGCTTAGCTTGCCGGGGTGATCTTACCGCGCCAGCTCGGCTTTGACGATTTCGCTTACCTGGCGGCCGTCGGCGCGGAGACCGGCAGCCTGAATGCGTGCCTGCACAGCCTTCATTGCAGGCCCCATATCCTTGGGGCCGAGGTCAGTTCCCGAAACGGCCAGTTCCGCGAGGGTTGCTTCGACGAGCTTGCGGAGCTCCTGCTCGCTCGCGGCCTTGGGCATGTAGTTTTCGATCAGCGCGATCTCGGCGGTTTCTTTCGCGGCCAGTTCGGGGCGGTTGCCCTTGGTGAATTGGTCGACGGAGTCGCGGCGCTGCTTGATCAGCGTAGCGAGGATCTGGAGCGATTCGGCTTCGTCGAGAGGGGCGCGCTTCTCGATTTCCTTGTTTTTCAGGGCGGTCTTCACCATGCGCAGAGCGGTGGTGCGGTCGCGGTCCCGCGCCTTCATCGCGGCAATGATGTCCTTTTCGAGTCGCTCTGCAATGCTTGGGTGCGTCATGTGTAACTCCAAACCTTCCATTATAGAAACAAAGCGCGCTCCGCGCCTGCTCAGTAGAATATCGATAGAGGAGACGGAAACGATGATCCGCAAGACACGACTTTTTACCCCCGGTCCGACGCCCTTGCTACCGGCTGCGCAGTTCGCCATGGCGGCTGCGGATATTCATCACCGCACGGCGGAGTTTCGCGCCCTTTACCAGCGGGTGCTAGATCAGCTGAAGACTTTTGTCGGCACGAAAAACGATGTGCTGCTGCTCGCCTCGTCGGGTACGGGCGCGATGGAAGCGGCGGTGTCGAATCTCACCTCGCCCGGCGACCGGGTGCTGGTGCTCTCGGCCGGAAAATTCGGCGAGCGTTGGGTTGCCCTGGCAAATGCCTTTGGCTGCGCTGTCGATGTAGTCAACGCGCCTTATGGGCAGACGTTCTCGCTGGATGAAGTGCGCAAGGCGCTGAAAATTGAGACACGCGCGGTGTTCATGCAGGCTACGGAATCCTCGACCGGCGTGCGCCACGACGTGCAGGCCGTGGCTGAGCTTCTTAGGAAGGCGGACAGCGGCGCGTTGCTGGTGGTCGACGCCATCACGGGCCTGGGTACGACCCACTTCGACGTAGATGGCTGGGGAGTGGACGTCATCATCGGCGGATCGCAGAAGGCGGTGATGATTCCGCCGGGGCTGGCGTATCTCGGAGTGAGCGATCGTGCCTGGGAGGCGATGGAAATCTCGCTGAATCCTCGCTACTATTTCGATCTTCGCAAGGAGCGCAAGAACGCGCACAAGGGTGAGTCGTCGTACACACCTGCGGTCGCGCTGATTGCCGGCCTTGGCGCAGCGCTCGACTTTATCGCGGCGCAGGGCGGTGATCTGGCCGCAGGACGTGATGCGCTGATCCACAATGCGGAGAAGTGCGCTGCGATGACGCGCGCGGCGGTTGGGGCAATGGGCCTGGGGCTGTTTGCACCCAGTGCGCCTGCAGCCGCGGCGACGGCAGTACTGCCGCCTACCGGAGTGGACTCGGGCGTGATCGTGAAAGAGCTGAAGAATCGTTTCGGAGCGGTGATCACCAATGGACAGGGCGAGATGAAGGGGCAGATCTTCCGCGTGGCCCACATCGGACTCTTCGATTACATGGACACGATCGCCATCGTTGGAGCACTCGAGCAGGTTGCGGTGTCGACGCTGAAGATTCCGGGATTCCAATTTGGACAGGCGCTGGCCGCTGCGCAGAAGGTATTCGCGGGCGAGTCGCTGACAAAGAAGCCGGAACTGGCTGAAGCCCTCTCCGTGCGCTGAGCGCATGGCGGGGTTTCTACACGGCACAGACAAGAGGAGTAAGGATGAAGATCGTTTTGGCGGAGAAGGTTTCTCCGGCTACGCTGGCTGTGTTTCAAACCGAGCCCGGCTGGCAGATTGTCACCCATGACCAGATAAAGAACGGTCTGGCCGCGGAGATCGCCGATGCTGACGGCCTGGTGGTTCGGTCAGCAGTTCAGGTTGATGATGCGCTGATGGCATCGGCGCCGAAGCTGCGGGTGATTGGCCGCGCCGGCGTGGGTGTAGACAACATCGACGCTGAGGCGGCCACCCGCCGCGGAATCGTGGTTATGAACACGCCGGGCGCCAACGCCATCGCGGTGGCAGAACTCACGCTGGGCATGATGCTCGCTCTCGCGCGGCAGCTGCCGAAAGCGAACTCAACCATGCACTCCGGCAAGTGGGAGAAGAAGTCTCTGCAGGGAGTGGAACTGCGCGGCAAGAAGCTGGGGGTGCTGGGGCTGGGGCGCATTGGGCTCGAAGTGACGCGTCGGGCTCGCAGCTTCGGCATGGAAGTGATCGGGCACGATCCGTTCGTCTCGGCCTCGATTGCGAGAGAGAATGCGATCCAGCTTGTATCTACCGATGAGCTGTTTCAGCAGGCCGATTACCTGACGCTGCACGTGGGGCTTACTCCGCAGACGACGGGGATCATCAACGAGGAAACGATCGCGAAGATGAAGAAGGGCGTGCGCATCGTGAACTGCGCGCGCGGGGAGTTGATCGTCGAAGAGGCGCTCGCCGATGCTCTCAAGAGTGGCCAGGTGGGCGGGGCGGCGCTCGATGTCTTCCACCAGGAACCGCTGAAGGACTCGCCGTTTTTTTCGCTGGATAATGTGATCCTCACCCCGCACATTGCCGGGTCGACCGCCGAGGCGCAGGAGGCGGTGGGCGTTCAGATTGCGCTCCAGGTTCGCGAGTATTTGAAGCTCGGCGTGGTGCAGAATGCGGTGAATCTTCCATCGCTATCGCACGAAGAGTATCTGGAACTGGCGCCTTACATCACTCTTGCCGACCGACTGGGCACGTTCCTGACACAGTTCCCACATGGCAGCTTCGAGAGCATCAATATTTCTTACAACGGACGGATCTCCGAAGCGAAGACGGACCTGATTCGCAACAGCGCCATCGAGGGGATTCTGGGGCACGCCGAGGGTGTCAATCCCATTAACGCCGCGTCTGTCGCGCAGGAGCGCGGCATTCGCATATTCGAGGAGAAGAAGCCGACGGCTTCGGGCGGCGCGGGCAATGTGCTCAAGCTCAGCATTCACACACAGGCCGGTGATGTAACCGCCAGCGGTACGGTGCTCCACGGTTCGTCTGCGCGGTTACTAAGTCTCAATGGAATCGACATCGAAGCTCCCCTGGAAGGCACGGTGCTGACCATCCGCAACCAGGACGTTCCCGGTGTGATCGGACGCGTAGGCACAATCCTCGGAGATCACAAGATCAACATTGCGAACTTCGCACTGGGCCGGGCAAACCAGGGTCATCACGTCCCGCATGGAACAGCGCTGGCAGTGGTTCAGGTGGACGGAGAAGTGACGGAAGCTGTGTTGAAGGCGCTTCGTGGCGTAGAAGCCATCACAGAGGTGCACGAGGCCAGCCTCGGAGAGAAGCTTCAGCCCGTATCGGTAGAATAGGTTTGTAAGTCCTTGAGGAGTGTATTCAACCTTGCCGCTTTACGAATACCGCTGCAAACAATGCGGTCATCAGTTTGAGAAGATTCAGAGCTTCAGCGCGCCGGAAGAGAAAGAGTGTCCGGTCTGCCATGGCGAAGTCGAACGACTTATCTCCGCGCCCGCGATCCAGTTCAAGGGAGCGGGCTGGTATGTGAACGATTACGCTGCCAAGGGATCTAAATCGGGTTCGAAATCCGGCGACTCTGAAAGCAGTTCAGAGAAGCCGGCTGGCTCGCCGCCTTCTTCGGACGGTTCTGGTGAGTCAGGTTCGGGCAAGTCAGGTTCGGGCAAGTCAGCTTCGGGCAAGTCAGCTTCGGATTCATCGTCGAGTTCGGGAAACAACCCCGGCTCCACTTCGGGAGCCGGATCTACCTCTGCAGCAAGCAAGAGCGAATAGGCGCTCGTTGAGTCCTGCGATCAGGACTTCGACGCTTTCTTTGGCACCTTGGCGCCCGACTTGCGCGCCTCCGACAGGCCAATGGCGACGGCCTGTTTCCGGCTGGTGACTTTCTTTCCGCTGCGGCCGGACTTCAACGTTCCTTTCTTCATCGCCTTCATTTCGCGCTCTACTGATTTCCCGGCTTTCGGGCTATATTTCCTGCCGCTCGACTTCTTAGCCGAGCTCGACTTTTTCGCTGAACTCTTCTTGCCCGCGGTCTTCTTAGTCGCGCTTTTCTTGCTCGCGCTACCTTTCTTCGCACTGGACTTCTTTGCCGACGACTTCTTGGCACTGGATTTCCTGGGTGGCATGCTAACTTTCCTCCATTCAAATGGGAAGCTGATGAACCTGCAAAAGTTGTCAGCATCGTTCAGCCGACCTACGGCTTTTTGAGCGACGCCATATCAATGACAAAGCGATATTTTACATCGGCCTTGATCACCCGCTCGAATGCTTCGTTGATTTGCTGGATAGGAATCACTTCGACATCGGACACGATGTTGTGAGCGGCGCAGTAGTCGAGCATCTCCTGCGTCTCCGCCATGCCCCCGATGATCGATCCGGATAGATGACGCCGTTTAAAGATGAGATTGCCCATGAATATTGTCGGAGGCTGATCGGGCAGGCCCACCTGGCAATATGCAGCGTCACGCTTGAGTAGAGGCAAATAGGAATTCAGGTCATGCACTGCCGAAACGGTGTCGAGGATGAAGTCAAAGCTGTTCGCCTCTTTCTTCATTGCGTCGGCGTCGTTCGACAGAACCACGTCGTCGGCGCCCAGTCGCCTGGCGTCTGCGATTTTGGAGGGCGATGTCGTGAACTGCGTCACGTGCGCTCCGAAGGAGTGAGCAAATTTCAGCCCCATGTGTCCTAGTCCGCCCAGCCCGACCACGCCTACCTTCATGCCCGGACCGACCTTCCAGTGACGAAGCGGCGAGTAGGTGGTGATTCCCGCGCAGAGCAGCGGAGCAACACCGGCCGGGTTAAGTTTCGTCGAAACGCTATGTACGAAGTGCTCGTCGGTGACGATGGTGTTCGAGTAGCCACCGTAGGTAGTGTCGCCACACTTATCCTTGACACCGTAGGTAAGGGTGGCACCGACTTCGCAGTACTGCTCTTCTCCTGCTTTGCAGCTGGAACAGTTGCGGCAGGAATCGACAATCACTCCCACTCCTACGCGATCGCCCACTTTGAACCTCGTCACGTGGGGACCGATCGCACTTACGCTCCCGACAATCTCATGCCCGGGGACCATGGGGTAGACGGCATTTCCCCATTCGTTGCGCGCGGAGTGGATGTCGGAATGACAGACGCCGCAGTATTCAATCTTGACGGTGACGTCGCGCTCTTTCGGGTCGCGGCGGCTGAAACCAAACGGCGCAAGAGGCGTCGTGGATTGCTGCGCAGCGTATCCCCACGATTGGGTCATGTAGTTTGCTCCTTGAAAGAAGTGCAAGAGAAATCGTAAATCGGCTGAGTCAAATGCGAGTGAACTGCACGGCGGTGAGAAGCCAAGCGGAACTACTATGCTATCGCTTAGCTTTACAAGGATGCAACGCAGGCGCGATGCTTAGGTAGCAGTGAAGCCAGCAATCAGCGTATCCAAAGAAGATTATCTGAAGGCGGTGCTCGAGGCCGAGAGCGAGGGACAGACCGTCATCTCGGCGACGCTCGCCCATTGGCTTGGGGTGACGCCGCCGGCGGTGTCGATGGCGGTTCGCAGGCTGAAGCGTGACGGTTTTCTTGAGGTGAAGCCGGACGGAGTGGTTCGGCTGACAGCGAAGGGCAGACAGACTGCGCACAGGACTGCGCTGCGTCATCATCTGATCGAACGCATGCTCTCGGAGATGTTCGGCATGCCCTGGTATGAGGTTCACGACGAGGCTGAACGACTGGAGCATGCAGTGTCACCGGCCTTCGAGGCGCGGCTGCTGGAGAGGCTCGGCGCGCAGGGACTGTGTCCTCACGGTAACGCTGTTCTGCCTGAAAATCCCGCCAGGCGTGCGAAGCGCGGGTTGCGAACGCTTGCCGACGGCGCGGAGGATGCCGAGTACACGGTGGCGAGCCTTTACGAACGCGATCCCCGGCTCCTGCTCTTTCTGCATGAAACCGGGATCGAGCCGGGAGGAACGGTGCGCGTGCTGAAGAGAAACTACGACCAGACGCTAAGCATCGAGACTCCGACGGGCGCATTCGCGCTGGGAGCACCGGCGGCGGAGAAGGTGTGGGTGAGGCCGCGGTCGCAGAACGGCACGGGCAGGGCGAAGCGCCGGGGCTAGGGATCGCTGCCGGCTGCGCATCCTTCGCGCGGGTTCTCCACCTAATGATGGATATTTTTCTCCTTCGCCCGATGTGTAGTATTCGGACAGAAATGCGAACCTTCCGCCGGCGAGCCGCGAGGAGCACAGTATCAAGAGGTGGCGTACTCGGATTTGCGCTGCTTTTTGTAACCACCGCTGCTCTTGGTCTGGATCCGCACCAGAGCCTCAAGCATTACGGCTACCAGTCGTGGCAGACGGATAGCGGATTACCTCAGAACACGGTGCACGCGGTACTTCAAACGCGGGATGGATTTATCTGGCTTGCTACTGAGGCGGGCCTGGTCCGCTTCGATTCGGTAAAGTTCACTGTCTTTACGCACAAAGACACGCCGCAACTCGGAAGCGACGTTATTTACGGTCTTCTGGAAGACCGGTCGGACGCGCTGTGGATCGCAACGTCGAGCGGTGTGACACGATATCGGAACGGGAGCTTCGAGGCTATGCTGGAGAAGGGCGGATCTCCAACGGATGCGGCGTGGTCGCTGCACGAAGATCCCAGCGGTGCAGTATGGGTGCTCACCGCGGGCGGCCCAGCACGGTTCGACGGGCAGCGGCTGGTCCCGATAGCGGGGATTTCGGCATTAAGCGACGGCAGCCGGATGATCGATGGCGCGTATGGCGATCTCTGGCTCGCCACATCGAATGGACTCTATCACGCGGATTGGGGCGAGCCGCGACGATTCAGGGCTGCGGGGCTGGCAGCCGCTATCCAGTCCATGGCTCTGGACAAGACCGGTCGCGTCTGGGCGGGTATGCCGAGCGGCCTTGAGGTCTGCGGGGCGGAGAAGTGCGAGTCATTCAAACTGCCGGGAACCGGGTCGACGGCACGGAAAGTGTCCGCGCTGGCTGCGGATGCAACTGGTGCGATGTGGATCGGCACAGATGCCGGACTGCTTCGCTACGACGGCACGCGGACGTCGATCTACAGCACGCGCGAGGGGCTGCCTTCGGACCTGGTGCAGTTGCTGGTATGCGATCGGGAAGGCGCGGTGTGGGTGGGCACGGGCGGCGGCATTGCTCGCGTATTCGATGGAAAGATCGAATCATTTACGCCGAGGGAAGGATTCTCGAGCAACGCGGTGCTTTCGATTCTCGAGGATCGCGAGGGGAATCTCTGGCTCGGAACGGAGTCTGGGGGCGTGGATATTTTGCGCGATCGCGCATTTACCACGTACACCGCGCAGGACGGGATCTCGGATGATCACATTCGCTCGGTTTACCAGGACCAACGGGGCACGGTGTGGCTGGGCACGAGTGGCGGGGGCCTTGATCGGAGAGACAAAGACGGCTTCGTCGCGCTGACGACTGCCAATGGGCTCTCGAGCAACGTGGTGCTTTCGATTGCCAGCGCGCCCGACGGCGATCTATGGCTGGGCACTCCGGACGGGCTAGATCGTCTACGCAACGGAAAGGTGACGGCGTTCACATCGGCCGACGGCTTAGCGGATGACTTCGTGCGCTCGCTCTACTTTGACCGGCAACGCGTCCTGTGGATTGGGACACGACGCGGAGCCTCTGAACTGAAGGATGGAAGATTCACGACTTACTCCGCCCTCGACGGTCTGGGCAGCGATCTTGTCGGCTCGATTCTGCAATCGCGGGATGGCTCGATGTGGATCAGCACGCTGGGCGGCCTGACGCGCTTGCAGAACGGTCAGTTCAGGAACTTTACGGAGAAGGACGGCCTCTCCGATCACACCATTACCGCGCTGCACGAGGATGCGGACGGAACTCTCTGGATCGGAACCATGGGTGGCGGCCTGAACCGCTGGCGCAACGGAGTTTTCCGCGCGATCACATCAAAAGGCGCGACGCTGCCAGAGACCATCTACGGGATTCTCGAAGATGCTTCCGGCAAACTCTGGGTGAGCTCGAACCAAGGGATCTTCTGCGCCAGCCGAGACGAGCTGAACCGTTATGCTGACGGCACGGCCCCGAAAGTGGCGGTGATGTCATACGGCGTTGCCGATGGGATGAAGGTAAGCGAGGCGAGCAGCGGCGGTCATCCGGCGGCGTGGCGGATGGACGATGGAGAGCTTTGGTTTGCGACTCTGAAGGGTGCGACGACGGTCGATCCGGCGCATCTGGCAACGAATCGCGTGCCGCCACTGGTAAACATCGAACAGGTCAGCGTCGATGACCAGGCGGAGAAGACGAGCGGCGCGATCTCGATTCGTCCAGGCGGCCGGCGCTTCGCGTTCGAATACACCGCGCTCAGCTTTGCGGCTCCGCAGAAAGTGCGCTTTAAGTACAAGCTGGAAGGCTTCGATCGCGGATGGATCGATGCAGGCACGCTGCGCACGGCGTATTACACAAACCTCCCGCCCGGCCGTTACACGTTCCAGGTGCTGGCCTGCAATAACGACGGCGTGTGGAGCGAGGCGCCAGCGTCGGCCTCCCTGCGGCTCGAGCCATACTTCTACCAGACGATCTGGTTCTATGTGTTGTTGGTATCGGCTGCCGCGCTCATCTGGTATATGGCGTACCGCTGGCAGATGCGGCAAGTAGAATCAAGATTCCGCGCGGTAATGGCCGAACGCAATCGTATTGCTCGCGAGATTCATGACACGCTTGCGCAGGGATTCGTGGCGGTATCGGTCCAGTTACAGATTGTTTCTCGCCTGCTCGGGAGCTCGACCGATGCGGCAAAGAAGCATCTCGGGCAGGCACAGGAACTCGTGAAACACGGGTTGGAAGACGCGCGAAATGCCATCTGGGAGCTTCGTTCACAGAGCGCGGAGAATCAGGACCTGGCAGCACAGCTCGCAAAAATGGCCGATCGTGTGACCGCAGGCACAGAAATCCGGACCGAGGTGCGCGTGAATGGGGTGTATCGCCCTCTGCGGGAGCGGGTGGAAGACGAGCTGATGCGTATCGCGCAAGAAGCAGTCACCAATGCTGTTCGGCATGCCGAAGCGAAGCGGGTTGAGATTCAATTGAAGTTCTCGACGGCGGGTGTAGTGCTGACCGTGCAGGACAACGGGCGTGGATTTTCCGGCGAACCGCCGTCGACGCGAGACGGACATTACGGGATGGCCGGAATGCAAGAGCGCGCACAAGAGATTGGCGGCACGCTCACGGTGAGCAGCGAGGAAGGTCGCGGTACGCAGGTCCAAGTAGAAGTGACGATGGATGAAGGAGAGGCATGAGTGAACCGATTCGTATCATGGTCGTCGATGACCATACGGTGGTGCGCCAGGGGCTGGTTGCGCTGTTGAATACCGTTCCGGACTTGAACGTAATTGCAGAAGCCGCCGATGGCCAGGAAGCTATCGAGGCACATCGCAAATACAAGCCGGACATCACGCTGATGGATCTGCGTCTGCCAAAGGTGGGGGGCGCAGATGCGATTTCGCAGATCCGACAGGAATCGCCCACGGCTCGCATCATCGTGCTCACGACCTTTGACGGCGACGAAGACATTTATCGCGCGCTGCAGGCCGGAGCCAAGGGCTATCTGTTGAAAGGCACCGACGCGGACGAACTTACGGCGGCGATCCGATCGGTCTACGCAGGCAAATCGAAGATACCGGCTTTCGTCGCGGAAAAGCTGGCTGAGCGGATGGGCGGTCATGCTCTCACCACGCGTGAGCTGGAGGTGCTGAAGCGGATTGTCGCCGGACGCAGTAACAAGGAAATCGCGAGCGACCTGCACATCTCCGAAGCTACGGTGAAGACTCATATCAACAGCCTGTTGAGCAAACTTGGAGTAAACGATCGCACCCAGGCGGCCACCAGCGCGCTGCAGCGCGGCATCGTTCACCTCGAGTAGGAGAGATTCGATGAGAAACCTGATCTGGAGAGCGTGTGGCGTTGCCATTTTCATCTGCTGCTCTCTGATGCTCGCAGCGCAGGGAGCAAAGACTTCCGCCTGGCATGCGGCAACTGAAGGCGAGTTGAAGAATCTGTTGCCTGCGCGCGCACCCGTTCAGCAAGAACGCATTGAGACAGAGATGCGAACCGCTTCCGGCATCACCGACGGGCGCGGCAAATTCATCGCCGGTGTTGTGCTGATCACCGCGGGCTACTCGGCGGATGGCAAGTACTCCCACTTTTTCCTGACCCAAGTGCCGTTGAAGATCGGCAATTTTCAGCTTGGTCCGGGCGCCTACGTTATCGGCTGGCAACACATCGAAGACGGGCTGAATGTGAAGTTCTATGAAGCAGCCTCCGGCAAGCTGCTGGGCTCAGTGGAAGCGAACTTGAATCCGGCAATTACTAGGGTAGAATCATTTCGCATCTGGCCGCCGGGAGAGCATTCCGTCATGCAGATTGGGCGGTTCACTTTCAGCTATCAGATTGGAGGGTAGGTTTGACGCCGGCCACCGCGAAGCCTGAGACAACATGGAGCCCCAAGCTCCGCAAGCTGCTCGCCGCGCTGGAGGGTAACTGGCAGGCGGAGATGAGTGGCTACCATACCTACAGAACTCTCTCGGAACGGGACCATGATCCTATCCGCAAGCAGACGCTGATGCACATGGCGGAGGCGGAGGCACAGCACGCCGCCCTGTGGCAGAAACGCATTCTTGAACTGGGCGGCAAGCAGCCGCACTATCGGGGAAAATCCACGGGCGACGCCGACAGTCTCGTCAATCGGATGGGCGGGCAGCGCATGGCCCTCAGGCGGCTCGAGATAGATGAGAGCCGCGCCATAGCACTGTACGGCCAGCAATTGAAGGATCTGGACGACGAGCCAAGCCTGGCTGCTCTGCGCCAGGTTATCGAAGAAGAGCGTGAGCACTACCAGGAACTGAGCAGCCTGATCCGCCAGAGGTATCCGCGCAAGGCGGTCCCAGAGGACTCCTCGAAGGCCCAGGCCCTGCTTGACGAATTGCTCGCCAGGCGTAATGGAGGCGGAACAGGAAGACAGACCGCGGGCTGGATCGGCGACGCCATCTACGGCGTCAACGACGGACTCGGGGCGATCTTCGGCATCGTTTCCGGCGTCTCTGGAGCGACCCAGGGCGCAAGCAAGTACGTGCTCATGGCAGGACTGGCCGGCATGATCGCCAGCGCGCTCTCGATGGGTTCGGGAGCTTATCTCGCCGCCAAGAGCGAGCGCGAGATCTACGCAGCCGAAGTGGCCCGCGAGCGTGACGCCATCGAGATGAACGGCCCTGAGGCTCGTGAGCTTCTCTCGCTGTACTACCAGGTCAAGGGACTGCCCGAGGACGACGCCGACCGAGTCGTCGAGCACATCGCACAGGACAAGGACCAGTTGCTGAGAGCTCTTGCGTCGGAGCGGCTCAAATCGAGCGAGGAAGCCCTGCGCGATCCGATGACCTCGGCTTTCTCGGGAGCGATTTCGACCGCAGTTGGCGCGTTTATTCCGATCATTCCTTT
>Ga0210398_10003246_pt1 | contig 15625 bp, 14 predicted proteins | sample IncBWC4OmetaG_FD_161047 | JGI IMG/M metagenome (GOLD analysis project Ga0210398, IMG submission 161047) | Forest soil microbial communities from Barre Woods Harvard Forest LTER site, Petersham, Massachusetts, United States - Inc-BW-C-4-O | ecosystem: Environmental > Terrestrial > Soil >...
GTTACGGCGAAGTGATGCCAGAGCGCGTTATACTGCTGTTCCGCCGGATAAGTGGAAACGTGGCAGGGGACACTTATTCGGCCGCTGCGGACTGGCTTTCCCGCACGTGTGCCGAGGTCCGAAGCAAGCACTAGTCAGGGGTTTTTTGAGGCGCCAAAGCCCACTGGTGGTGAGCCGGGAAATCTAACGCTAAACCTCTCTCGTCGGCTGCCGCAATTGACCCAAGCTCAAAACGCCCATGCATAGACGGCGCACCTCGCCAACGGTAACAGCGTCCGCCTCAATTGCGCCCCGGTCGTCAGTCAACACAAAGAGCCCTTCGCGTTTGCACTTGCGCAGTCGAAGGCCGGGGCACGTCTCAGCGACCAGCTTCCGCAGCCGGCCATATTCGGTGGTCGGATAGGTTCTCAATCTGCGTTCTCCCTAGCGACCGTCGAGGCTGCTGCGGTTCACGGCGGCGACGCTCAAGACGCGGCGTGGCGCCGCACTCGATCTCGGCCTTCGGCTGCGCTGCCGCGAGTGCGACGAGCGCGGAGCCAGGCTGAACAAAGGGCGTTAGGCGACCTTCGACGCCCGACTGAAGATGATCCCGTTGCGCTCCCCCGTGGCTTGCTCGATTTCCGCCTCAAGCGTGCGCACGCGGTGCCAGTCTTCCTGGCTGCATGCCTCAGCCCGCAGGACGTAAAGGTGGAGGAGTTTGGCGCCTAGATCCGCGAGGATCTCGCGTCGGTCCGCTGCTGGCATTTTCCATGCTCCCGTTCATCGGCTCGTTAACCTTTGAACGCACGGGCCTTAAGGCGCGTTCCAGCTCCCGCGATCGGCAGGGATACGGCCGCTTGAGCGGACATAAGAGGAATAAGATGGTAAGAGGCGCGTTGTCCTCGAGCTCCCCCACAGACGAGGCGTTGCCGTGATCGCGTCTACCGCGAAGCATCTCCTGCTTGTCGATGACGATGAGGCATTCCGGGAAGCAACTGCAGCCACGCTACGAGCGGCAGGATATGGCGTGCGGGAGGCGCCGGACTACCGACTAGCCCTAGAGATTCTGGAAGGCGCCGAGCATATCGACGTCCTTATCGTGGATCTTGTGATGCCGGGTGCGATTAATGGCTTGGCCCTGGCTAGAATGGCCCGCATGAGGCGGCCAGGGCTCCGGGTTATTTATATCAGCGGTTTCGACATCCAGGGTTTTGAGCATGAAACGCTCGGCACGCTGCTCCGGAAGCCGGTCAGCGATGATCAGCTTCTTACCGAGATCGCCCTGACCCTTTCACGTCAGCCCGGCTGAGCAAGAAGCGTCAAGCTATCGCTCGCGTGCTGTTTGAGTGGCCGACGAGTGCCGCTGTTTGCAAGGCGTCTAGTCACCTATCAAGAACCAAACGATGGCGGCGCTGGCGGCGACGACCGCCGTCGCGACGGCAACCCACAAGAGCACCCGATCATCGAGCATCGGACGGTTTTACGTATCCAGCGTCTGAAGGTTCAAGACCTCGCACCCGGGTGCGCGGCTTATGAATGACAGCGCCACCGTTTCGCGGAATTCAGCGAATCGCTCGCGCCTCCAAAAGAACTCGTGGAGGAACGAACAGAACGCGTGCTCTTCGTGGTCCCATTGAAGATGCCGGCTAAGCCCATGAAGATGCACATCCTCGCTGCACCATGAGCAGCCCGTGGGTTCCGACATGTTTATCCCCTTCGTCGGTGGCCTGCGTCTCCCCCTTCCAAGTGTACCTCGCAAGCCGTGGAGGAAAACGCTACCTCCTACGCTCGACGAGTCGGCCCAAAATATCAAAGAAGAATAAGTAGAAGTGCTCGCTATCGAACACAGTAATCTGCCTATTTTTTAATCGGCAAGAATTCGTGCCACGGTTTCGGCAGCTGTTACAAATTAACTCGGTAACGACACAGCTTCATTCGTGTTCAAAAACTAACAATCCAAGCCCACGGAGCCAGCATGCTTACATGGGAAGAACAAGCGCTCCTGACGAGCATCAGCGATCGGCTGATCGAGCTCTACAGCGAGCGAGACGAAGCGGTCCGCGTCAAAGATTTTGACCGCGCCGAACGCCTGCGGACTGAGATCGAGGAGACATCTGCTGAGCGGAGGGATCTTCTCAGCACGGAGCCAGACCGTGGCTGAGGACCGGATGCAGCGCCGCCACGTCCGCGAGAAGACGGTCATCGACCACCTCGCAGACAAGGTCTTCGACGCATCATCATCGCCGGAAGCCTCGACGCAATCTCCAACGACCGAAGCCGGGCAATCCGTCGAGAAGCAGGTCCGCAAAGAGTGGAACCCCAAGAAGGGCGGTCTGCCTATTTTCAACAAATAAGTCCGTATACGGCTAGAGCGCCATTCGTCCCGGCCGCTCCTCAATCCATCGCGTTGACGTGCCGCGGGTCAAGGCCGTGACAGCGAGTGCTCTTCGTCGGTCAGGTCGAGAAGCGGCATCGATAAGATGTGGAGCAATTAGAAAAAGATAGCCACATCAACGTCACAGCGTCGATGTGGGACAGCCGCGTCGCCCCGTGTGCCAAAAATTAGGACATGGCGCCCAAGCTGCGTTGCCGCGGGTGCGACGAGGAGTGGTCGCTTGGGAGCCTCTGAAAGCTCACCGTCTCATAATCGAGCGGAATTAACCATAAATGCGAGGAACTCACCGTGAATCGAGAACACGGGGCCACATTTCCAGCTTCGAATTGTACAAAGTAAGTTGATTGAATTTGAGACAAATTGTCGCTTTGGTCGACAGCGCGGACCCAGCGTGACCGGCCGAACGTAAGAGGAGGTGTGTAGCGTAGTAGGAATTCCCCCATGCCCCCAAAGGACGAGACGTCGAGCGGACGGTTACCTGTTCCAGGCCAACGATGGGTCCCCTCCCGGAAGGCTGCGGTCATTGCCGCGTTGCGCGAAGGAGAGACCACGGTCGAGGAAGTCTGTCGTCTCTACAGCTTGTCCCGAGAGGAATTGCTGAGCTGGATTTCTGCCATTGAGCGTCACGGCGTTCCGGGACTTCGCTCAACGCGGGTTCAGCTCTATCGGGAACTGGTAAAACCCGCGGGTCGGATCAGCCGGCAGAGCGCCCAACCACCGGATCAAGTTCCGCCAGTGCAGACCGATGCGCTGGAGCCGCATTTCCTCGTCTGCGCGAACACCATTTCGACCTTTTTGCGCTGACAGCGTGAGGTGCTGTAGGCCTCGGTATTGGCGATGTCGCGTGCCATGGTCGACATCGATCAGTTAGTTGGCCGAATAAGCGAAGAAGGCCGGCCCGCGGTGCGCCGCGGTCCATCGTGTCGCCGGATCGCTCGGCGCGATGAACTTGGGCGTCACCTCACTCGCCGCGCCAAACGCTGCATCGTCGAGCACGGCGAGATATTCCTCGACTGTACGCCCGGCCGCATCCGGTGGCAGACCCGCGGCCCCTTCAACGCGGGTGCGGTCGCTAGCGTCGGCCTGGATCAGACTGGCATCGACGGCAAAGCATTCGCTGCCGACCAGCCGTTCGAGCCACATCATGAGCTCACCCGGGGATGCCAAAAGGGTTCGCCACCTTTTGCTTCTCGGTGTGTTGAGCAGCCAAAGCGCCGCGTCCTGACCCAACAGCCGGTCACGCCATCGGTCGACGAGCATTCGGTAGGCGCCAGTGACTGGATCGAATACGGCCAAATGAAAAATCGGGACGATCGGCCAGTGCGGCCAGGGCCAATTCCTGTTGGAGTCGGATGATCCCGACCGGAGATCCTACCCATCGAGTTACGCTCGAAACATCCAAAATCAACCTGGAGTGCGGCATCACCCGATTCCCCGACAAACCGCTTTGAGCGCAGACGCGCGAAAGAGTCCTCGCCGTGCTCCGCAATCCAACCCGTGCGCCTTCCGCAAATTCATATTCAGGCTATAGCTGCCCCGCGCGAGTACTTTGATCCTGCGATCTACTGCTCGGTCTCTCGAACTGACCGCCTCGTTGCGAGAGCGCGGCCGGTTTTCGTTTCAGCAGGCGCGCTGCGGTTCGAGCTGCGGCTGCGCGGCTGTGGAGGAAAGCTCGACGGTGCGCTGCTTGGCATATTCGTCGAGACGATGCCGCCGATAGCGGATGCTGCGACCGCAGCGTAGGAATAAGGGCCCGTCGCCAAGGCATCGCAACTTGGCGAGTGTCGAGACGGTGTGCGAGATGCCCCGCTCTTTCAAATATTCCGATGCGTCTTCGGCGGTAAGAAGATCGTCGTCGTCCATCTTTCGTCTCGCTTGATATTCGTTTTCAGCGGGCGAGAGAATGTACAGATTTTTACGCTCAAGTCTTCAGCGTTATTTCATACCTGGCTCGCATATCAAATCAATGCCTTACGGAACGTTTGGGAGGAATTATTCCGCTGTAGTCAATGAATGTGCCAGTGTCGAGGATTATCTGCTCGATTATGATGGCTTGCTCAATCGCGGTCTTGCCGCCGCTGCCAATGCGTTTTTTCAGATCGCGCTCAAGCCTTTTTTGCCGACTTATGAGCGTTCCGCGTCCTGCCGGCGCGCCAAACTGTTTTGCAGCCTTGCTTGCGGTGAAGTTTTCATCGCGCATAAGTCTTAGCGCCTCAACTATTAGCTGTCGATCTTGTTCGTCATATCTGCTCGGTCCGCGCTTTGCCATCAACCGACCCTCCCGAGTACCGGCTTGCTCATGGCGCGAGCGATCCGGCGCGACGTCTGTTCGGCGGCCTGTTTCAGCGGATCATCGGAAAGATGACTGTAGCCTTCAGTTGTCCTAGCTTGGCGGTGACCAAGTACCTTGCCGGTGATGAAGAGCGAGATGCCACTGGCAATGGCAAAGCTCGCGAAGCTGTGACGTATATCATGGACGCGCAGGCGCGGCAGATCAGCGCGCTCGCGCACACGTGCAAAATCCTTTTGCAGTCCGATGTAGTGGCCATCGCCCTTCCTTGCCGGCAGCACGAATTCGGTTTTGCGGGGGAGCTCGACGAGGATCGCGAGCGCGGCGCCTCCGAGCGGCACGGCCTTCGCTCCAGTTTTCGAGTCCGGCAGGCGCAGGCAACTCCGTTCGATATCGACCCAATCCCATTTCAGGCTCAAGATTTCGCCCTTGCGGCAGCCGGTGAGTAAGAGCAGCCGGATCGCAGCCGCAGCCGTGCGGGACAGATCGCCGGTCGACTCCAAACTCACGATGGCGGCGGCGAGACGCGCCACCTCAATTTCCGATAGGAACCGCTCGCGACGTTGCAGCTTCATCAGCGGCACGCCCTTGGCCGGGTTAGTCGGGATCAGCTTGCGCCCCATGCCGAATTCAAGCATCGCGCCAAGCACCGCGAGTGCGCGCGATGCCGTACCAGGGCCGCCGCTGACGATCGCCCTGCCCCGCCTCTTTGTCTTTACGTCAGCCCTGTTACGCCCGGCCGCGACATCGGCCTGAAATTTGGCTATCTCAGCCTGGGCCAGCTTCCGGACAGGCCGATTGCCGAGAACGGGCTTGATGTGCCGTTCGATATTGCTGCGATCGGTAGCCCAAGAGCTGAGTTTCTTATTTGGCTTCGCAGCCGGGCCGTCTTTCAAATAGGTATCGGCCAGCTCGGCCACCGTGATGCCGGCAACCGCCTCGGCGCGCTTCTCAGCTAAAGGGTCTTTGCCGTCCGCGGCCGCGGCCAGAATTTGCCGCGCTCGGTCGCGGGCCTTGTCGAGTGTCAGGACACCGTAGCGACCGATGGTCTGTTGCTGCTGCCGGCCGCCGACACGGTAATCGGCGATAAAACTTTTAACCCCGCTTGGCATAACGCGAACGCCAAAACCGCGCAACTCGCCATCCCAAAGGACCAGTGGCCCACCGCCGACAGCGACAGCCTCATCGATCATCTTTTTGCTGATCTTTGCCAATGCCGCCTCTTCCCGTCTCACCAATATCTCACCAACTGTGAGTAAACTCAGCGAATGTAGAGATTAAAGCATCACATGTAAATATGCCTCTATCGATTTGAAAAACTTCTGTTTATGCCTCGAAAGTAGCCGAGTTCATCAAGGAGTAAGCTCGGGGAAAATAGTCCGAATTACAATGGCATTGTAGAGGTCACCGGTTCGATCCCGGTTGGCTCCACCACCTCAGTCAAGGGCTTAGCTGACGACAGCTAAGCCTTTGTTATTTATGAAATCATTACTCGCTGTATAGAAATCGCGTCAGGGTCTTGCCGACCGCCGACAGCTTATCCGCGGCGCATTTGTCGAGCGTGTCCTGGGTGGTGTTGAACCACGGGTCGTAGTCGAAATCGATGGTCAGGAAAGCCGGGATGCCAGCATCGCCGAGCGCCGCCTGGTCGTCATAAATCGGGCCCACGGTCTTCCCGAGCTTGAAGACCCGCGGATCGGTATCCCAGCCGATACGCCAGAACTTTGTGACCTCCGGATTGGCATATTTGAGCGACGAGACCTCCTGGTAGAGCTTCAACTCGCGCCAGCAGACCATGTCGAAGATCGCCGCCCATTTCGGCGGATCGTTCGGGTAGAAATCCTTGAGGTGCTCGACGAAGTAAGGCGAGCCGAGCGGGTGAAAGTCGGGATCGCCGGCGCCCAGCGAGATCGGCCCTTCCTCGCCATCGAAGAACACGAAGTCGACACCGCGCGACGGCGGCGCGCTGCCAGCTACGAGCGCACGGGCGGTCTCCAGCAGCACGGCGACACCGGAGGCCGAATTGTTGGCGCCCGGCATCGGCGCGTCGGGGTGTGTCTGGTCGCGATAGGCGCGGATGATGCTGTCGTAATGGGTGCCGACCAGCACCCGGTCCTTCGCGTCCGGCTGGTAACGGCCGACGACATTGGTCAGGTGCAACGTGCGGCCGCCGGTGTCCGAATAGTCCCAGCTCTGCTGCGTGACCGGGATGCCGAGCTTCTTCAGTTCGGCGGCGATCCAGTCGATCGTCGGTTGATGGCCGGGCTGCCCCGGCGAGCGGACGCCAAAAGACAGCTGTTTCTCGATGTCGCCAAACGCGCGCGCTCCATCCCACTGGTCGGCCGGCGCGGCAACCGCCGCGCTGGCCCCGCACAGCAGCACAACGCAAAAGAGGAAGGCCCGACTACCTGTCATGCTCGCGCAACGTCAACTGGCTCGACCGATGCTTGTTCATCGCGTTCCGGGGTGCTGGGGCGAATGCGGCTGCGCCGGGGCTCATACAGGCGCCGCAAGGCGACGGCAATAGCGCTTGACGGCGGATGGCCGCCCTCCGGCGAAATTGACTCGCGGGGAACCTCGTTCGCAGAATACCGAAGACAGACGCAGGAGGAACGCCATGGCAGCCACATGCGAACTTCGTCCGCTCGGTGAGACGCTCGGCACCGAGGCGCTCGGGGTCGACCTGTCGCGGCCGGTCGATGCCGAGACGCTTGCCTGGATCGAAGGTGCGTTCGCCGAGCATCCGGTGCTGGTGTTCCGCGAGCAGAACCTCGGACCGGCGGAGTTGGCGGCATTCGGGCGCCTTTTCGGTCGGCCGAAAATCCATTCGCTGGTCGATTACCGCCACGCCGAGCACCCGGAAGTCTCGTGGCTCACCAATGTCGACAAAGACGGCAAGATCGACTGGTTCGGCGTCAAGCGCGCGACCGACTGGCATACCGACAGCCCGTATGAAGACGTCCCGCCGCGCTTGGCGATCCTGCACGCCAAGGAAGTACCATCGTCAAAGGGCGGCACGATGTTCGCCGATATGCGCGCCGCCTATGACGCGCTCGACGAGGCGGTGAAGGCGCGGCTCGCCGGGATGACGGGGCTGCATGGCCGCCACGACGGGCCCTATGGCGTGCGGCTTTACGAAGGCGACCCGGAGCAGAACCTCGACCGGAAATACACCGAGAAAGCGCGGCCGGCGGTCGTCAGTCATCCGGTCACCGGGCGGCCGATCCTTTTCGTCAATCCGCTGCACACGCACGGCTTTGCTGGCATGGGCCAGGACGAGGCCTGGGCGCTGATCGAGAAGCTCGCCGAGCATTCGACGCAGGACCGCTTCGTCTATTACCACTCCTGGCGGGTCGGCGATTTGCTGATGTGGGACGAACGGGCCACGATGCATCGCGGCGCCGGCGACTACGAACCCTCGGAACGCCGGGTCATGCTGCGCACGATCGTCTATCCGAACTAGGCGCGCTATCCCGCCGCCAAGCCTGGCGCGCCGATCCTATCGCGGCGCAAGGTCGGGACACCGGCGACGATCTGCACGACCCCGGCGGCGAAACCAATCAGCACGCCAATCTTCCAGGCGGGGTCGTAATTGCCATAGGCCGTAAAGATCAGCCCGCCGCCCCAAGCGCCGAGCGACGAGCCGACCTGGTGCATCACGAAGGAGATGCCGAGCAGGGTCGCCATATAGCGCGTGCCGAACATCTCGGCGACAAGGCCGCTCACCAGCGGCGCCACGCTGAGCCACAGCATGCCCATCGCACCGGCGAAGAGCAGCGTGCTCGCCGGGGTCGGCGGCATGATGAAATAGGCTGTGAACACAAACGCCCGCAGAATGTATAGCAGGCCCAGGAGGATGTGCTTTGGGTAGCGCGCACCGAGCCAACCGGCGGCCAGCGAGCCGAAGCAATTCACCCCGCCGATCACCGCGATCGCCTCGGCGCTCAGCATCGGGTCCTGACCGCAGATCGCCAGATAAGTCGGCAGATGCGTTGTCAGGAACACAAGGTTGAGGCCGCAAACAAAATACGCGCCCGACATCACCAGGAACGGCCGGTGACGCATCGCCTGGCCTAGCATCTCGCGCATTGTCGTCCGGGACCCGCCGGTCATCGGCATGCGGTCGGCGCCGCCGGCGAAAAAGCCCGAGGGCAGCATTAGCGCGGCAAGCAACACAAAGAACAGCGCGCCGAACTGCCAGACATGATGCGCGAGGATCGACTGCGTCGTCACCGGCACCATCAGCGTACCGAGCGACCCCGCGGCCGACACGAGGCCGAGCGTCTTGCTGCGCCGCTCGGCGGGCACACTGCGCGCCACCGCGGTCATCACCAGCGACGACGCCGTGCATGACAGCGCGATCCCGATCAGTGCGCCCGACACGATCAGTGCCACCGCACCGCGCGCCGTCGCCATGACGCCGAGCCCGATGACGTAAATTCCGGCACCCGCCAGCATTGTCACCCGCAGCCCGAAACGGTCGGCGAGCGCGCCGACCGGCGCCTGCGAAATACCCCAGACGATGTTCTGCACCGCGATCGCGAGGGTGAAATCGGCCGCGGTCAACGCCAGATCGCGTGTCACCGGCGTCAAGAACAGACCGAGGCTCTGGCGCAGCCCCATGCCGAGGCTCAGCAGTACCGCGGCGCCAACGAGGATCAGCCGCGTCTGATTGCGGGACGCGGCGGCAAAGAACGACATGTCGGCAAGGCCTTGCGGTCACTGAACAGGCAGCGATTCTGCCCTATCGGCTGCCAATTCGTGCACAGCGATTGGGCATGGCTGCTCGGCGCGCTCTTATGCGCTAGGCGCTCACCATGGCGGCAGCGCCGCGCAGCAGCGTCTTTTTCGCCGTCCACTCGGCGGCCGGTTCGAGCGTCTCGAGGAATTGCGTTTCGCCGCCGGCATGAAGCGCGATCGGGATGCCGTCGCGATAGAGCACGCGGTTGCCGGTCAGCGCCGCGAGCCGCGGGCCCGGCGTCAGGATGCCGACAAGGTTCAGCGGGTCGGCGCCCGACAGCGACACCAGCGTGCCCGAGACGGGTTTACGCCGCGCCTCACGCAACAGGCCGACCGCCTCAGGCAGCGCGAATTGCTCCCCGGCGAAGCCGGCGACAAAGCGGCCGCCGCGAATATCGCCGCGAGCTTCGAGCCGACGATAGACACGCAACAGGTCACGCCAAGGCGGCAACCACGCCGCCTCGCGCTCGATGAGCCGCCAGAATACGACGCCGTAGCGCCGCAACAGCGTGCGCGCCAGATGCTCGGCCGCCTCCTCCGCGGCCTGAGATGGGTTGTCGGCAACGCGCGGCCGGCGCGCCAGCGCCCAGCGCCCGGCATTCTCCATCGCGAAGCTCAGCGCACGCCGCTTGCGGCGGTTGGCGCTCGACGTCGGCGCGAGCAGCGCGCGCAGCCCGGCGAAACTGTCCGAGGTCACGAGACCGAGCGCTACCAGCTCGCCGAGCGCCTCCTCGACCTGCGGCCGCAGCAGCCGGCTGCCCTCGACGAGCTCGTCGAAGAATGAGGCCCCCTCTTGGCGGATCACGTCGAGCACGCGGCGTGCGGCGGCGCTTGGCGCGGCCTCGTCGGGGCTTGGCGACAGCATCGCCCAGAGCGCCGCGTGGCGGCGCGCGAGCAGCGTGATCGGCGTCGAGCGTACCGGCGAGACGCCGCGGCCGCTGCCCTCCGCCTGTAGGCTGCGCGGTTTGAGGCGCGCCCAGGCGACGCGGCCCGAGAGGCACAGATCGTCGAGCCAGACCGGGTCGTAATCCTTGAGCCGGCTGGGGAGGATCTCGCTTTCCCAGGCGCCCGCGGCGGCCTCGAAGCCTTCGAACTGGCCGGCGATCGCGGCGAGCGCGTCGGGCCCTTCCATGCGCGCCCCCTCGGCGACACGCTGCCAGTCGAACAGAAAGCGCAGGAAATCCTTGGCCGCGACAGGCTCGATCTCGGCGCGCAGCCGGTTGACGGTGTAGCGGTGAATGCGGGCGAGCAGCCGGCGCTCGCACCATTCGTCACCCTCGGCGCCGTCGGTAAAGCGGCCTTTCAGTGCAAAGCCCTCGGCTTCGAGCGCGCCGAGCGCATAGGCGATGTCATCGGGCGCGAGGCCGAGCGGCGCGGCCAGCGCCTCGGTGCTGGCGGGGCCAAGACCTTCGAGCCGCCCGCGCAAAATTTCGACAAGCGCCAGATCGGGCGACCAGGCGTGCGCGGCATAGGATTCCGGCGCTGCGATTCCAGGTTCGAGTGTTGCCTCCGGCCACAGCGCCCGGAATTGCGGCAGACGTTCGGCGGCGATCCACACGCTCGCGCCGTCATGGCGCAGCCGCGCCGCGCGCTTGGCCGCCGCCAGCTCGCCGAGCCAGCCGTGCCAACCTGGCGTATTGCCGACTTCGCTGTCGCCGAGGAAGCCGAGCCATACCAGCGCGTCGTGCATCTCGTCGGCGTTGACCGGCGCTGGCCAGGCCTCCTCGCGCACGTGGGTGATGGCGTCGGGGTCGAGGCGGCCGAGATCGGCGGCGTCCTCCGGGGTCAGCCAGCGGCGACCCATGACCGCCTGAGTGCGGCGTTCCTCGAGCGGTGCGTCGTCGAGATAGGCGTAAGGCCGCGCCGCCAGCACCTCCATCGCCAGCGGCGACGGCTCGGTCAGGTCGCGGGTGACGACCCGCACCTCGCCGGATTCGATGCGTTGCAGGAGCCGTTCGAGGCCGACAATGTCCATCGCCTCGTTGAGGCAATCGCCGATCGACTGGCGCACCAGCGGGTGATCGGGGATTTCGCGCTCACCAGCGAGGTTTTCGGCGCAGGCCAGCTGATCGGGGAAGATCGCCGCGACGAGGTCTTCCGCCTCCATGCGCAGCAGCTGCGGCGGCACCTTCTTGCCGCCGCGAAAGCGCGGCAACGCCAGCGCGACGCCGCCGACCCAGCGCCAGCGCGTCATGAACATCGGCGAGTCGAGGAGCGCCTGGGTCAGCACCTGGCGCACGCTCGCCGAGTGCAGATAGCGCGGCACCTCGTCGAGCGCGAAGCTGTGCACAGTGGTCAGCGACAGGCTGATATTGTCCTCGGTCGCCGCCGCCTGAAGCTCGAAATTGAACTTGCCGCAGAACCGCTTGCGCAGCGCCAGACCCCAGGCGCGGTTGAGCCGGCTGCCATAGGGCGAGTGGATGACGAGCTGCATGCCGCCGACCGCGTCGAAAAAGCGCTCGAAGACCAGCGTTTCGATCGTCGGCAACAGCCCCAGCGCGGCATAGGCGGCGCCGAGGTATTCGACGAGCTGCCGTGCCGCCGCATCGCCGATGCCGACCTCGGAAACGAGCCAGCCGATAGCATTTTGGACGCCAATCTCGGCTTTCCCCTCTTCCATCATGGCCGGGCTTGTCCCGGCCATCCACGTGGATCCCCGGGACAAGCCCGGGGATGACGAAACAACAGGGCCCCTCAAACGCGCCTCCACCTCCTCGCGCAGCCGCGACACCGAAGCCGACAGTTCGTCGCTGCGGCCGGGCGCCTCGCCGAGCCAGAACGGCACGCTCGGCGGCTGGCCCTCGGCATCCTCGACGCGCACCACGCCGCGCTCGACGCGCTGGATGCGATAGGACGCATTGCCGAGCTGAAACACGTCGCCGGCCAGGCTCTCGACCGCCCAATCCTCGTTGACCGTGCCGATGATCTGGTTCTCGGGTTCGAGCAGCACCTGGTAGTCGGCATTGTCGGGGATCGTGCCGCCCGAGGTCAGCGCGGTGATCCGCGCGCCGCGCCGGCCGCGCAGCATGTGGTTGACCGCGTCGTGGTGAATGAGGGCGCCGCGTCGGCCGCGCCGCGTGGTGAACCCCTCGGCGAGCATCGCGACGATCGCATCGAAATCCTTGCGCGGCAGGTCGTGATAGGGGTGAGCGCGGCGGAAGAGCGCATAGAGCCCGTCTTCGCTCCACTCGCGCGACGACACTTCGGCGGCGATCTGCTGCGCCAGCACGTCGAGCAGGTTTTCGGGGATCGCCAGCGTGTCGAGCTCGCCGCGCCGCACGCTGTCGAGCAGCGCCGCGCATTCCACCAGCTCGTCGCGCGACAGCGGGAAGAGCCGGCCCTTTGGCGTGCCATCAACCGCGTGGCCGGAGCGGCCGACACGCTGCAGGAAGCTGGCGATCGAGCGCGGCGAGCCGATCTGGCAGACGAGATCGACATCGCCGATGTCGATGCCGAGTTCGAGCGAGGCGGTCGCCACCAGCACCTTGAGTTCGCCGCGTTTGAGGCGCTGCTCGGCATCGAGCCGGGCCTCCTTGGCGAGGCTGCCGTGATGCGCGGCGATGTGTTTTTCGCCGACCCGCTCCGACAATTGCCGTGTCGCCCGCTCGGCGAGGCGGCGGGTGTTGACAAAGATCAAGGTCGTGCGGTGCGCCTCGATCAGCTCGGCAAGCCGGTCGTAAACTTGGCTCCAGACCTCGTGCGACATCACCGCTTCGAGCGGCGAGCCGGGCATCTCCAACGTCAGATCGCGCGCCCGGCGATGACCGGTGTCGATGATCTGGCAATCGGTCTCCGATGCGCCGATCAGAAACTTCGCCACCGCCTCGATCGGCTTTTGCGTCGCCGACAGGCCGATGCGCTGCAACTTGTCGCCGCACAGCGATTTGAGGCGTTCGAGCGAGACGGCGAGATGCGTGCCGCGCTTGTTCGCGGCGAGCGCGTGAATTTCGTCGACAATGACGCTCTTCACCGTCCCGAGCATCCGCCGGCCGGACTCCGAGCCGAGCAGCAGATAAAGCGATTCCGGCGTCGTCACGACGATATGCGGCGGCTTTTTCGCCATCTTCTGGCGCTCGCCCGAGGGCGTGTCGCCGGTGCGCACCCAGGTGCGGATATCGATCGACGGCAAGCCTCGCGCGGTCAGTTCCTCGGCGATGCCGGCGAGCGGCACGGCGAGGTTCTTCTCGATGTCGTTCGACAGCGCCTTCAGCGGCGAGACGTAGACGATCTGCGTCGCGTCTTCGAGCCCGCCGCGCTCCAGGCCCTCGTGCACCAGCCCGTCAATCGCGGCGAGAAACGCCGCTAGCGTCTTGCCCGAGCCGGTCGGCGCGGCGATCAGCACATGATGGCCGGATTTGATCGCCGGCCAGGCTTCGGCCTGAGCCGCGGTCGGCGCCGAGAAATGACGCGCAAACCAGGCGGCAACGGCGTCATGGAAGAGGGAAAAGAGCGACATCGGCGACGGCTGCAGCAATGAGGGATGCGATGCGTCCGTCATTATATTTGTTCTTGTTTTGATCCTGTCAAGCCCGGGACACTCAGTGTAGTGTCTCAGTTTGAAATTGGAGGGGGTCGTCGGCCGCCCCCGCTTATCGCCACACAAAGAAGCAAGAGGGCAACAAGGCCGCCGTCAATCCGCAACAACCACCAAGAAATATCGGCTTCTCTTTCGGAGACGTAGACCGTGCCCCCCCGAACTTGAGTTGGCGTTGTCCATCCGAATTGCGGCGCCGGCTCGTGCGGGCGTTCAACAATGTAGGTGTTTTCGGCATTGCCGAACCAGAACCCAGTTAGAAGCAGTACGCTCCCTGCGACGACGCCCACGAACCATGCGTATCTCCGCACTCTTTTCATGCTGCTTTCATGCTGCCCGTTTCTTACAGGGGCCGCGTTTGCTAGGTTTGGCTCGCTGGCTTCCGACAGCCCACGATATCAGAAACCTCCCAAAGCTTGTCGGTCACGCCAGCGGCCATCGCCGGGTGAACACCCGAAGCCAATAGTGGCTAGCCCCGGTGCCGGTGGCTTTCCTCGATCTCGGCCTGTTCGATCGCGCGGATCAGCGCGGCCGACAGCTCCTTGGCGGCTTCCAGCGTGATCTCGACCGCGACTCGCGCCTCGGGACCGAGCGCGCGGTTGACGAAATCGATGGTGATCGCTTCTTCAAGCAAGGCGTGGTGCGGGTGGTCGTACGACACGACCGCATTGGTCAGGTCGATCCACCCGTCACCCGTCTTGCCGGCGCCGCTGCAGCCGACGATTTCGACAATCGAGGTACACATCGCGGCGCCGCCTCGCTTTCGACTACTTCGAGAGGTGCGTCTCGCAGAACGCCCAGACTTTCTTCCAGCCCTCGAGCGCCTGCTCGATGCGGTAGGGCGGCCGGTCGTAATAGAAGAAGCCGTGGCCGGCGCCGTCATAGCGGTGGAACTCGTAGTTCTTGCCGTGCTTCTTCAACTCGGCCTCGTGCTGGTCGACTTGTTCCGGCGTCGGCGCGCGGTCTTCGTTGCCGAAAAGACCAAGGAGCGGGCAGCTGAGGCCCGCGGTCAGGGTGATCGGCGACACCGGCTGCTTCGGGGTCAGGTCGTCCTGGACGACGCGGCCGCCCCACAGCTCGATCGCGCAATCGATGCTCTTCTGCTTGCAGGCGAAGAGGAAGGTCTGCCGGCCACCCGAGCAGGTGCCGAACAGCCCGACCTTGCCGTTGTGCCAAGCTTGGCGGCGCAGGAACTGCACCGCGGCTTCGGTGTCGCCGATCATCTGATCGTCAGCGACGCCGCCCTCGGCGCGCGCCTTGGCGGCGACGTCGTCGGCCTTGCCCTCGCCAAAGCGCTCGTAAAGGTTATGGCTGATGGTGGCGTAGCCATGATGCGCGAAGCGGCGCGTGCACTCGCGGTACCATTCGTCCCAGCCGGGCATGTGATGGATCAGCACCATGCCGGGGAACGGGCCGGCGCCCAGCGGCCGCGCGACATAAGCCGAAATCGGGTCGCCGTTGTGGCCGATGATCCTGACGGTTTCCGCAATCATTCCTTCGTAGGCCATGGTCTCCACCCTTTCTTGATGTCTGGCGCGAACATAGCCGCTCGAATGTGACCATCACAAGCGATCCGCGCAGCATCCCGCCGTCATTGCGAGGAGCGAAGCGACGCGGCGCTCGGCGCCGAGATCGGGGTCGACCTGTCGCGTCCCTTGGACGACGCGACCTTCCGCGCGGTCGCGGA
>Ga0210398_10003248_pt1 | contig 15620 bp, 13 predicted proteins | sample IncBWC4OmetaG_FD_161047 | JGI IMG/M metagenome (GOLD analysis project Ga0210398, IMG submission 161047) | Forest soil microbial communities from Barre Woods Harvard Forest LTER site, Petersham, Massachusetts, United States - Inc-BW-C-4-O | ecosystem: Environmental > Terrestrial > Soil >...
GGGTCATCTTGGGATTGGCCGGCGGACCTTCCGCGTAGTAGTGGCCGGATAGGAATTCGATGTCCGGTTTTTTCGCGGCCATCGCTGTCACCCAGCTGTACTCCTTGGCGATGTCGGGTCCGGCAAAGCGGGCCTGAGGCACTGCCTGGACCACAGCAGCGTGGAATTGCTCCCACAGCGGGTAGTAGTACTCGAAGGTCCAGCGGTCTTTCGAGCCCTCAGCATGGTTCATGTCCGGCTCATTGCCAATTTGAAAGCAGATCAACTTGTTGCCGAGTGTGGCAGCCACGTACTTGGCCTCCGCAGCGGCATTTTCAGGCGTCCCGTGACGCAGGTCGAGCCCATAGATGACGCGCCATCCTATGGCCTCGACAAAGTCATTGAGGTTGCGGATCGCGAGCGGAGTGAGGACCGACGCCGTCTTGGCGGCAGTGCCGGCGTCGGGGCCAATCGCAGCGGGTGTCTGGTTTTTGGCGGCGTCGGCGTCATTGTCACTCCAGACGGTGTACTCTGCGGTGTTGCCGCCGATGCGCAACACGCCCTGCGGGCCTAGCCGCCGGATGAGGGCAATGAGTTGCTTATTGTTCTTGGAGAAGAATTCAGGATGGCCAAGCTGCGCAGACTCGTAACTGAGGCCAGTGAAGTTCAGTGGCATGGTAGCGAGGGATTGCTTGGGATCGATCGAGAAGCGAAGCGGCGCGGCAGTCTGCGACCACACCAGGATCGGGCGTTGTGCCAGGGCCGCGAAGGCCGCGGCGCCGGAAAGAAAAGAGCGGCGAGATGTCAAGGGAAAAACTCCTGGCAGGTTGAGAGCGTCCACTGTAAAGTGGGCGCGCCTGGCAAGCCAGGCGCACCCTTTGAGGAAACACGGTTTAGAAAGAGAAGCGTGACTGCAGCTCGATCGTTCGTGAGCCCAGTGCGCCCTGGCTCTGTCCGAACGTGGTAGAGAGAATGGTGGCGGTGGGTGCCGTCAATTCGGTCTGGTTGAAGACGTTGTAGATGTCTGCGCGGAACTCCAATCGGGCGGCTTCGCCTATGACCTTGGCTTTGGGGAAGTTGAATCCTTTAGTGATGCTGAAGTTGAGGTTCTGGAAACTGGGGCCGGTGAAAAGACCTCGCTCAATGGCAGGCCCGGGCGGAGCGGTGACGTTGGTGGCGGTGAAGGCAGTGTTTGTGCCCACCGCTTTGTAGGTCGGAGGTGTGAAGTAGTTTTGACCGCCAACTTGCCCGGTGGGAACAATCGGGAAGTTGGAATTCTGGTTCTTGGCGTAGCTGGTCGAGGGACCGGACTCGAAGGCCGCTAGACTGTGGCTTGCAAGGCCGGTGCCATTGTAGGAGAGTGGCCGGATTGTGCTGTAAGGACTGTTCTGGTAGTAGAGATGTGCAGCCTGGCCAGTGGTCCCGCCGTTGGCAAAGACCGAATAACTCGGTGTCCATGGGAACCCGGTGTGGTAGTTGTAGGTGCCACCGAGCGACCAGCCATCGACCAGCGCATGCAGCCAACTTTCATGGAAGAATGACGGCTGATATAGGCCGAAGACGCGGAAATAGTTCTGGGCGTTGTAGTCCGACTTGCCGTAGACATCATGGATACTGATCGGCGCATAAGAGTCCTGATTGTACGGAGTCGATCCTTCATCCATGCTTCGCGACCAGGTGTACTGCCCTTCGACCTGGAAGCTGCGTGAGAAGTTGTGCTTGAGCGTCGAGATCATAGCGTTGTAGTTCGAGTTGGCGCCATTGGTGAAGTCGCTGATCCGGTTCAGTTGAGGGTTGAGCGGATAGCCATGGACCACGGCCACGGCGTTCAGGTCCTGTTCATAGATGAGATGGTGGCCGGAACTGCCCTGAAAGCCTACTGTAGCGACGAAGTTGTTCGCGAACTGGATCTGGGTATCAAGCGAGTAGTGGTAGACGGTCGTGGTCTTTTGATTATTGTCGAACGCAGTGACGGAGACGGCAACCTTGGTTGGGATGTTCAAGCTATTGAAGGGCGAGATGGCATTGGGATTGAAAGGATAGCCGAACGGAGAATTGATGTTCGGGGCAACGTTATACACAATCGAAGGGCTGAACGAAGGCGTAGGCCCAAAGCTCAGCGCGGTGGGCACATTCGCATCCCCAGAACGGAGGATGGCAATCTGGTTTTCTTCATAGTTGATGCCGAAGCCTCCGCGGAGAACGACCTTCCGGTCGAAGTAATCCGGGTTCCACGCAAAGCCGAGTTGGGGGCCGAAATTTCCCTTCTGGGTGGTCGCAAGGGCGCCTCCTTGAACCATGCTTAGGCCGGTGAGGAAGGCGGCGCCAGCGCCGGGCGTGACGATGGTGAGATTGTTTTGCTTGTCCGTCATCGTCCCGAAGTAGTTCCAGCGAAGGCCCGCGTTGATCGTCAAGGTGTGGTTGACTTTGAAGTCGTCCTGAAAGAAAATTCCGGCGACGTTTTGGCGGTCGTCTTGTCTGATAAGGCTAGGCACGCCAGTGAGGGGATTGAAGGTTCCGGATTCGGTAACCGGAGCGTCGTTGAGGAAGTCCCAGAAGCTCTGGAAGGTGAACGACGGATGCGCATTCGATACCGGCTCATCGAGGAACTCGACATGGCTTAGCTGGAATCCTGCTTTGAGGCTGTGGCGGCTGAGGTTCTTGGTGAGAATGTCCTGGTAGGTGTAGGTCCATTGGTTGAACACGCCTGGAATACTCTCGCCGAACTGGCTTGGTTCAGCCTGCCCGTTGGTGACACCGGTGAAGGTGTCTGTCGGAAGGCCGAAAGTGCCCTGAGGATTTTCTCCGATCAGGTTGTAACGATAGCCGCTGGCGCTGACGCGAGCTTCGTTGAGCAACGTCGGGGAAAAGGTATGGTTCCACAACGCGGTGAAGGCATCGTTGATGCTGCTGGCATTTTCGAGATTTTCCGGCCGGGAGGGACCGTTGTAGCTGACTGTGGTCTGAGGAGCCCAATAGATGATGAAGCTGAGGCGGTCCTTGTGAGTAACATCGGCATCCATGCGACCGTTGTACTGCGAGCCGGTGAAGTTGTTCGGGCTGGCTGTTGCAACTTCTTCCAAATCACCGATTCCGTCGAGGCCGCTACCAGTACCCGGTTTTGTGTTGCTGATGAAGGTAGGGTCATGTGTTCCCAAGGGGGTCTTAAGCGGGGAGCCGATGTCAAAGGTTCCCGCCGCTGTCGTGTGGCAGTAGGGGCCATCGGGGACGCCGATGTTCGCGGCGCAGGTCCCCGGGATTATTCCGGTGGAGTTGGGCGAGTTGCCGGGCAGGCTCAGGTACTTCTGCCCAATGCTGCCCACCGGGGCGGAGCCGTCATAGGAGGGAGTCTCGAACAGGCCGGTGCCGGTGGTAACGGTGTTGTTGCGTAGTGTCTCGTAAGCAAAAAAGGCGAAGAGCTTGTTATGCAGGATGGGGCCGCCGATGCTGCCGCCGAACTGATTGAAGCGGCTCTGGTCCTTGGCGAGACCACGATTCGCCGGGGTTTTGGTGGCGTTGGCAGGATCGACCGAATTGGGCCCGTTCCAGCGCTGCCAGGCGTTGAGGCCTGGACGATCCGCCTTGAAAAATACACTGCCGTGATAGCTGTTGGTACCCGTGTTGGAGGAGACCTGGATCACCGCCCCGCTGAACCGTCCGAACTCCGCATCGTAGGCATTGGCTGACACCTTCATATTTTGGACCGAATCTTCCTGGGGGATGATCACCGTCGATCCGGCCCAACTGGCGCTGGCGGTCGGAATACCGTCGATCACATAAAGGCTGGTGTTGTTCTGACCACCGTTGCCAACCACTTGAGGGGTTATCTCCCCTTTCCCAAAGATGCCGGTTGAACTCTGCACGCCACCGTTCTGTTCGGCGGGCAAATTGTTCTCGTTGCCGCCGGAGGACTGCGAGTCGTCGCCAAACATTCCGGGCGCGAGGCTGGCAAGCCGGAAGAGGTCGCGGTTGAACGAGGGCATGTGCTCAATCTGGTTGCTTGTGATGGTGCCACTGATGTTCGCCGTGGTCGTATCGAGCGCGGGAACATCGCCCGCGTTAACCGTGACCAATTCGCTTGTAGTGCCGAGGACCAGCTTGACGTTGAGTGTGTTGGGCTGCTCCGGGATGATTGTGACGTTGCTCAGGGTCGTGCTGGCGAAACCCTTGGCCACGACAACCAGGCGAAAGCTGTCCGCGGGAAGAGCATTAAGGAAGTAGACTCCCGTGCCGTTGCTGGTGCTGGTCTGGGTGTGTCCATTGACCATGTCGGTAAGCGTCAACGTTGCCCCCGGAATCGCTGCGCCGCTGGGGTCAGTTACCGTGCCTTGGATGGAGGCCCGGAACTGGGCGTGCGCCAGCGTCCCAGTGAGCATCATCGCCGCAATTGGGCCGATCATCGTCCGCGAAAGGCGACGGATCGCCGCCGGCAGCTTTATTCTTTGTGTGACAAGCGTCATACGTCTACCTCCCGAAATGCAGTCAGGTGTCTGTTTTTGAAGTCCTTCAGAGTCGGGCCTCAATATATGCGGCCGGTATTAACGACTGACAAGTTCGATACGGTACGAGCAGTTTGGGAAGGGGGGTATTAGATTGCTATAGCTTTCAAATGAATGATTTGCGGTTTGGCAAGTGGACCCTCGGGTGGGCCGTATGATACGTGTGGCGCAATTTGGTTGCAGGTCCTTGTGATTTGCCGGACCTGTATACTTCACTTCAAGAACGCACATCGATGACTATAACCAACGATCAAGTGACCACTCGAGCGCCCCTGAGTGCGGGGGAACGCGTTCTGGTCGAGGATCAGCTTGAGAGGATACTGGCAAGCCCGCTGTTCAGACAGAGCAAACGATATGCGCCATTCCTCCGGTATGTCGTCGAGAAGACGCTTGAGGGGCAAGAAGATACTCTCAAAGAGCGAACCCTCGGGGTCGAAATCTTCGGTCGGGCTCCGCATTACGACAGCAGCAACGATCCGGTAGTCCGCGTAACAGCCGGAGAGGTACGCAAGCGGATTGCTCAGTATTACCACGATGCGGCTCACCAGAACGAACTTTGGATCGATCTCCCGACCGGAACCTACGTAGCCCAGTTTCGCCCCGCTCCGGTCAAGGAAGAAGGTGGCGCGGCCGCCGAACTGCCCGCTCTTGGTCCCGAGCAGTCGGATTCCGCCGGCGTTCATGTGATTCCGATGGTTGAATCTGCTGAACGTGCACGCCCGCCGCGAAGACTCCTCACGATCGCCATCATTGTTCTTGCAGCACTCGCTTTCGCTGGTCTGGTTTGGAAATCTGGCGCGCCCAAGGCATCGCCATTCGATCATGTCTGGGGAGATCTGGTTTCCAGTAGCTTCCCTTCTGTGATTTCGATGGGCGAGCCCCCTTTGTATCCTCCAGAAAACAAGACGGACGAATTGAGTGCGAGACAGCACTTGCGGAGTGTCTATGTGACGTATTCTGAGCTTCAGGCTCTCCTTCGCCTCGTCCGATTGCTGGACCGCAGACGAGCGGCCTACAGTGTGCAGCCCGCGAGCAGCACCGGCTTTGCGGACCTGCGTCAGGGGCCTGCGATTCTTCTCGGTGGACTGGACAATCCGTGGACGATGCGGGCCCAACAGAACCTACGGTTCCGGCTGGAGTCGGACGCGAATGGTTTTGACTGGATCTCCGATGCCCGTGATCCGGACGTAAAGAAGTGGTTTGTCGATTTCAATCGGCCGTATTCCAAAGTAACGACGGACTTTGCAATCGTCGCTCACTTCCGCGCCCCAAACACGCAACAACCAACACTGATCGTCGCCGGGCTCGGCGAGAACGGCACAAAAGCGGCGAGTGAGTTCATCACTGACGAGACGCAGCTAAGCAACGCGCTCGGGGAATCGTTGCGGAAACCGGGAGGAAGCAATTTCGAAGTCGTTCTTGCCACAGAAGTGATCAACGGTTCCTCTGGAGCGCCAAAGGTGTTAGCGAAAGAAGTTTGGTGAGCGAGCACCCTCTGGAAAAGGGACGGGGATACCGGTGATGTCTTTGCCGGCCCAGCCCTCGCGGGCCATCGACGCGCTGACCAAAGCCATTCGGGTTGACCAAAGCCATTCGGCGGGTCATGGAAATGAATCCCAACAGAAAGTTTGAGGGCATCTGAAACTGTTTGCCCGGCAGAACATAGGTGGGGCGCACGCAACCTGATCTTTGCGCCAAACCTGCTCTGGGCCGTCCGACGGCTGAAGCCCAGGATCGAGCGCGACGCGTGTGCCTCGCCAAAATATTATCGTCGCAAGAGAGCGCGCAGTCTTTAGCCATTTAGACCGCCTGCGCAGTTGTTGTGCTTCGCCAGAATACAATCCGCCTGCTCGGGCGCGGACAATTCTCTCGACGACGCGGTTGAAAGGTGTCTTTCTCGCAAGTACGAAGATAATAGAGCAATCACGGCGCGCGCCAAAACATGCATAATTTCTTAGCAAAGCGCTTTCCATTCCCACGCCGGGGAGAAGTGATTCCGGTTGTGGTTTCGATTGTCGAGAAAATGGAGAGGGAGTTGGAAACATGAGAGCGAGTCGCGGAAAGCTAGTCCATTGGTTTGTTTGCGCGACAGCGCTATTCGTTCTTGGCCTCAATGGACGACACGCTGTCGCGCAGCTCGAAACCAATCCGCCTAAAGCGAGTACGTTCTGCAATCCGTTGAATCTTGATTACACCTATAAAATCACTGAATCTGACAAAGATATCTCATACCGGTCGGGGGCCGACCCCGCAGTGGTAGGTTTTCGTGGCGGCTACTACATGTTTGTCACCCGCGCACTGGGCTACTGGTATTCCGATAACCTGACGCAATGGGAGTTCATTACACCGCAGCGTTGGTACTTTCAGGGATCCAACGCGCCCGCCGCTCACAACTACCACGATGAACTGCTCTATGTCACAGGCGATCCGTCGGGCACTATGAGCCTGCTTTACACCGACGATCCAAAGAAAGGCGACTGGCAGGCGGTCCCAGCCCTGCTGCGGGGGTTGCAGGATCCGGATTTTTTCATCGATGACGATGGCCAGGCGTTCATGTTCTGGGGGTCGTCCAATCGGCTTCCAATTCGAGGCGAGGAGTTGGATCCGCAGCATCGGTTTCTTCCGAAGGCTCCGCCAGTTGAATTGTTCAATCGCGACGAAGCAAAGCACGGGTGGGAGCGGTTTGGCGAGAATCACGATGATCCGAAACAGAGCGGTTTTATCGAAGGGGCCTGGCTGACCAAGCACGACGGAACATACTACATGCAGTATGCCGCGCCCGGTACCGAATGGGATACATACGGAGATGGGGTGTATACGGCGAAGTCGCCGCTGGGACCTTATATGTACGCGGCCAACAATCCGATTTCGTACAAGCCGGGCGGGTTCATTAACGGCGCAGGCCATGGGAGCACAGTTGTGGGGCCGGGAGGACAGTATTGGCACTTCTCCACCATGGCGATTGCGGTGAATTACAAGTATGAGCGCCGGATTGGGATGTTCCCGACGTTCTTCGACAGGGATGGCGTGATGTATGCCGATACATCGTTCGGCGACTATCCGCACTACGCACCCAGCGCGCCGGAGAAGAAGGGCGCATTCACGGGCTGGATGCTGCTGTCTTACAAGAAGCCGGTAACGGCCTCATCGCATCTAGGAGACTTCACTCCAGACAGGGTGACCGATGAACAGGTGAAGACTTTCTGGGTAGCTCAGGACAATGGCCCGGGACAATGGCTGGAGATCGACCTAGAGACGGTTGGGACGATTCGCGCGTTTCAGATCAATTACCACGACTACAAATCGAATCTCTATGGCCGCCAAAAGGGTCTGTATGAACAATATATTGTCGAATCATCGCTCGATCGGAAGCAGTGGACCATTCTTAAGGACCGGAGCCGTGACAAGATCGACACGCCAAATGACTATGTCGAGTTGCCCAAGGCGGTAGAGGGACGCTACGTTCGTTTCAGAAGCTTGCACGTTCCCACGCCTTATCTTGCAATTTCGGACTTCCGGGTTTTCGGCAATGTTGCCGGCAACCGGCCGGCTGTGGTGACTGGCGTAACTGTAGTGCGTGAAGATGATCGGCGCAACGCCCTTGTCAGGTGGGCCATGCAACCCGCGAGCCAAGGGTACAACGTCCGGTGGGGCATCGCTCCCGACAAGCTCTACTCGTCGTGGATGGTTTACGGTCGAAACTCGGTCTCAATCCGATCCCTGAATGTAGATCAGAAATACTATTTCGCTATTGAGGCCTTTGACATGCACGGTCTTGGGCCTCAATCAGGGACGATCGAGGCGCGCTAGTTACCGGACAGCACTTGTACACCGACGGCGGCCGCGGTCACAGGTAAATTCCGGTGTTCGGTCGGCGAGCAATGCTCGCGGCTGTGAACCACAACGCTGGTGGGGCATGGCATATCCATTGTCATGGTCCAATGCGCAGCGGCCTCTGGAGATGGTCGAGTGGGCCCTCCAATTGGGCACCATACAAACGGATTCACGGACGCGAGCGAGTTGTCTGGTACGCCGGGTGTGGGTAGGTGGATGGAACGCCAAAGATGCGGAGGATTGCAAAAACGCTCTCGAGGAAATTCGAAATAATCCCGCTTAGGAATGCGTTTTAGCTATTTCTCCGATTGCATCATCACGACAACTGATCCGACGCCCGTAGTTCGATCGAAGACCTGATGTGGATCGGTAGCGGATACTGCTACCGATCACGCCAGATTTCGATCCATGGATGGAAGTGGGGCTATTTGTTGAAGGTCTGATTCGGCAGCTCAGCCCGTTTCGCGATTTTGTGCTGGATCTGCTCTTCGGACAAGATGGGTGCGAACTCTTCCATCTCAAAGACCTGGCGGATTTCAATTTCGGAGTCGCCTCCGGAGGGGTTCGGGCAACGCTTGGCCCACTCGATGGCCTCTTCGAGGGACTTGACCCGCCAGAGCCAGAAGCCGGCGACGAGCTCCTTGGATTCGGTGAAGGGGCCGTCGACGACGGTACGAGACTTGCCGGAGAATTTGACACGTGCGCCTTTGGAGCTGGGATGGAGGCCATCCATGGCGAGCACGATGCCAGCCTTGATAAGTTCTTCGTTGTACTTGCCCATCTCGGCCATGAGCTGTGGATCAGGGAGGGCGGCTTGTTTTTCTGACTCTGGGGTTGCTTTGACGATGACCATGAATCGCATTGTGAAATCTCCTTTGGGTTGAGCGATGGTGTGGTTTGTTCTAGGGTTTAGCTATTTGTTGACTACCGGTGAAATCAGATTGAGGGCGCAGTTGGGTCGCTTGCTCGCTATCGTACTGGCCCTCTGCTCATACGTCGAACGGGGGTGTGGCCGAATCGACATGAGAAGGGAATTTAATGAATTATTTTTCGGAAGGCCAAGGATGGTCTAAATTACGGATTTTATTGAGGCAGATTGAGCTCGGTCAGGCGAAGCTCATGGAATTCGAGTTCGTCGACCTGACTCCCCTTCACATGCTGCTTAGCGAAGGCCGGCGAACGGCTGATGCGGCCCAGGCTAATGAGAGTTGAATCGACGTTCGCCGGTACCATGTTGAATAATAGTTGACTGTCCCGATGCAATTCCGTCGCGTTCAAGAAGCTCACGATCAGACTTGTCCTCTGCCGCCATCAACGAACAGTTCGATCCCCGTGACGAAGCTGGAGTCATCCGAAGCAAGAAACAACGCCGCTTTGGCAATTTCGTCGGCGTCCCCCATCCGCCCCATCGGGATGGTGGACACAATTCGTGCTATGGCATCTGCAGGTTGTCCATCGATGACCGGCGTATCGGTCGGCCCCGGGCTAATAACGTTGGAGCGAATATGACGGTCCTTAAGATCCGAGGTCCAGGTTCGGACGAAAGAACGGAGAGCGGCCTTCGTCGCGCCATAGATGCCGAAGGCGGGCGTGCCCTTTACGCTCGCTACCGAGCCATTGAGGATGATCGAACTTCCATCCTTGAGCAGCGGCAAGGCTTTCTGCACCGTGAACAGCGTTCCCTTCACGTTGATGTCGAAGAGCTTGTCAAAATGCTCCTCCGTGATTTGACCGAGGGGAGAAAATTCGGCGACGCCGGCATTCGCGAAAACGACATCGATTCTCCTCTTGGTCGCGACGATCTCGTAGAGACGATCAAGGTCGGTCAATTTGGCAATGTCTCCCTGAACGCCTGTGACGTTGCTGCCAATTGCTTCCACGGCCTCGTCGAGCTCCTTTTGGCGACGTCCCGTGATGAAGACGTAGGCGCCCTCGTTGACGAAGAGCTTTGCTGTAGCCAACCCGATCCCGGTTGTGCCACCCGTAACCACCGCTACTTTTCCCTGCAGCTTCTTAGTCCCAATCATTGGTGGCCTGCCTTAGTGTCCCTTGTTCTGTTGATACTCAGTTGCAAAAACAGCCATTCGCGATAACGGGTGAAGTCATAGCTCGAATCTCCTTGAGCTGTTAGAAAAGGCCTCGGACGTCTTCGGAACGATTGCGCCGTTTTCCGCTGTCACTTGGGGAATGAGTCGCCAAACATGGGCAGGCCGCTGACAGATTCGGCATTAGTAGCCTCGTCCTGCAAAACGTCCCAATGCTCCTTAAGAAGGCCGGCTTCGAATCGGACAACGTCGGCTGCAATCCAGGCTGCAGGCCTCCCTATCCCAGTGAAGCGGCCATGCGCGATGACGTAGTCGCCTTCTGCAACGATAAGTTGGTTTTCGTAGCGCAATGTATCTGGCGACGAACGGACCAGAGCGAACAGCCCTTCGCGGCCCGGCGCAATGTGCGCGCTATGCTGGATATACTTGGGCGACCAGAAGCGTTCTGCCGCTGCATAGTCGCGTTTGTTGAAGAGGGTGTCAAAGGCTTCTAGAACGATCGCCTTGTTCTGTTCGGGTGTTGTCTTCGGCATGTTCAGCTCCTAGGGTTGTGTTGGGAACGTTCTTAGGCGATTGCTTCGATCGCATCGACGCGCGTGGGATAAAACGCCAGGTGGTCCTTAATGTCGGCCACTGCCTCATAAGGGTTTTCGTATGTCCAAACGGCATATTCCGATTTCGTTCCGCCAATGGGAATGCTGTAATACGTGCAATCGCCCTTGTACGGACAATAGGTGTAGTGCGTTGTCCGAACGAGCAACGACATGTCCGCATCGCGGCGCGGCAAGTAGTAGACGGGTGGGTATCCCTTCTCCTCTAGCCGAAGAACTCGCGTCGATTCCGCAACAATCCTCCCAGCGACCGTGATACGGACCCTGCCCTCAGCTGGAGAGATCCTGATGGGATGATCAGGGCCAGGGATTTTGATCTCTTTACCTTTGCTCAAAGTGTTATTCATTGCTCTCCTCATGTTGCCGGTCAGAGTTTCGAGCCGCCATCAACGGGAATACTGGCACCCGTGATCCAGCGCGCGGCATCGGAAGCTACAAAGGCGACTACATCGGCAACATCCTCGGGCTTGCCGATGCGCTTGAGTGCCTGCATTCCCAGAGCGACTTCCCGTCCCGCCTCTGTCTTCGTGAAGCTCGACATATCCGTGTCGATGACACCAGGAGCAACCGCATTTACACGTATACCGCTCGGTCCGAGAATGGCGGCCCAGTTCTTGACCAGAGTCTCAAGTGCGCCTTTAGTAGAGGCGTAGGCAAGAATTGAAGGATTTTCCACGCCGGGCTTGCCAACGACCGTACGGGTTGCAATGGAGGAGATAACCACAATGCTTGAACCCTCACCTAGAGCAGGCAGAAGTTGCTGCACCAGGAAGAATGGGCCGCGGACGTTTGTCGCAAAGAGGTTGTCAAAATCCTCTACCGTGTGATCCGCGAGGCGAGCCAACTTGCTGATCCCGGCGTTGAGCACCAGTACATCCAATCGATCACCAACGATGGCGCGGGCCTGTTTCGCAAGCAGCGCGGCACCCTCCGGAGCTGCCAGGTCCGCTGATATTGCATCGGCGCGCCCGCCTTTCCTTTGGATCTCAGCGACGAGAGACTCCGCTTCCTGTTTTGAGCGGCCATAGTGAACTATGACATGCGCCCCGGCCTCAGCAAGCGTGATCGCCGTCGCGCGGCCAATTCCTCTGGAAGCGCCCGTCACAAGCGCTGTTTTGTTTTGAAGTGCTGCCATCATCCTCACTTTGCCCTTTCACACCACGGATTGGTCATTCTTTAGGCCCATCTCTGGCCAGACACACTGTTTTAAGCGTTCATTCCGCCATCGACGGTCGGATTGTACCCCGGCGACCACCGGTTACGAGTGCCACCTCGTTTGCCGACTTAGCCATAGATCTCCTTTGGGTTTCCTGAATCAATTCACCGGCGATTCGTTGGCCCCGACCCCAGTCCGAGGGGAGGCTGTTTCGCACCGTTCAGTTTCATACGATGACCGAGGCCCCGGTAGGATGCAGAGATATTGAACTATCTAGTTCTTTATCGGACAATCGAAGCATGGGGCACCCGGAAGACTTTAGTCGAGAAGAAGTGCTGGAGATGGCAATGCCGGTCTTCTGGGAGCATGGGTTTGTAGACTTCATGACCACCCTTCACGGTCTTTAGTTGAAGGATGAGTCTGCCGAGGACGGCTGCTCATCAGTGACCAGAGGCGCGTCTTCCGTTACCTACCGGCTTACCGGGTCGAAGGACGATAATCGAGTGCATGGCAACGGTTATGGGAGGATGAATGGCAGACACTAAGACGATTCTTGAGCAGGCGTACTCCGCATTCAACAAGCGGGACATCGACGGTGCCTTAGCACTCATGACGCAAGACGTGAGTTGGCCCAAGGCTTCGGAGGGCGGCAGGGTTGTCGGAAAAGAAGAGATCCGCGCCTACTGGACTCGACAATGGGGTGAGTTCGATCCCCATGTCGAACCGCTCGCAATGAGCGAGGAAGACGGAGGCAAGACTCGCGTCAGGGTGCACCAACTCGTCAAAAGCCTTCAAGGCGATGTTCTTTCGGACAGCGAGGTTCTTCACGTATTCACTGTGAACAGCGGTCTTATCGCAGCCATGGACCTGGGGGATGAGGCCGATCCAACCGCTGGTCCCTCTGCCGCATTCGCACATCGATCCTAAACTGGCTATCCGCCGTGGAGCGTGCGAGTAGGACCTGCCTCGAGGATTCTATGAATAGGCAGCAGACCACATTCTCAGCGAAACCGGATCGCTCCCGGGAAGCGTCTTCTCCTCAGTAACGTTCGCTGACGAGAAGGGCGTTTCCTCGTACCAATCGGAGACAGGCAAAGTCAATGAGTCCATTGTCTCGTTATCGGTGGGCGGGATCTGTTGTGTCGTAGCCGATGTTCTTGAGCGCATTGGGACCGAGTCGTTCGGCCAGTTGGGAAAGATAGAGACTTTGTGGAGTAACGGGCTTGCCTTGAGATTCGATTAATCCTGAAGGCAAAGGCGTGCCGTGTACACGGCCACCTTTACCGTCCGGCATGCCCTGGCTCTTAAGCGGCCCGCGATTGCCGATTGCCCAAGTGAGGGTACCGGGCGCCTGCTGGATGATGAAGCTGCTGGCGGTGCTGTTCCAAACGACGCCCCAGCCTATCGTCCAGCCATGCCCCGAGCCCTCAACGCCGCGATTGATGAGGTGAATACCGCCGCTTGGGACGGCGCAGTTGTCGACCAACAACCCTGTAGACCAGCGTTGGTGAGGTTCCAAATTGCCATCGCCGTGAAAGACCGAGTTGAGAATGACGACGGGACCTTGCTGGCGCGGCTCGGTAGCGAAGTAGATGACGCTGTTGCCGATGCCCGTTGCGCGGTCGACAAGGACCTGTGTGCCGTTGATGGCGAAATCGAAGGGCTTGGCGGAACTGGTAACGGTCTTGCTCTGTTCGACATCGACGCGAGTGAGCGTAATCCGCTCGGAGTTGAAGTCCATGCGAACACCTTCAGTGGTGTCGATCATGGCAACATTTCGCACCCAGCTATCAGCGGTTGCAGCGATCTCCATTGCGATGGTGTGTGCGTCATGGAAGCCCACACTGACTGCAGGAGCGGCGATGCGAAGATCTTCGACACCCACTTCCTTCACCTGTCCGGATACTGCGACGGGCTGCACGGTGAAGTGTTCTGTGCCCAGAAACTTCGAATCGTAGGAGTCCATCAGCGCAATTTTAAAGGTAATGGCATCGCCGTTGACAGCGGCGACACGGCGACGCACGTTAAGCGTTCCATTGATCCAGTGTTCGTCGCGGTCCGCGCGCTCCAGGTCACTCATGCCCATGTATTTAATCCACCCCGGGGTCACCGGCTTGGAGATTTGGACAAGATCACCAGCATGGATGTGCGTTGCATCGGTGACGTGGACGACATGGGCACCGAAGGGGACATATTCGTCAGTGATGTTGGTGGCAGGAGAGGTGGTACTCAGCGCGAAGCTGCCTTTTATGGAGATGCCTACGTGCGGTTCTCCGGTCAGGCTGATGGTGGTCGCATGGTTCGCACCATCACCCGCTCCGCGCAGCACAACACCCGACGTTGCAATTACGAGCGTAGCAGAGCAGTGAAATGTGCCCGGTGCGAGTTGTACGGCGCCACGGACGCCCCTGGAGTTGAGCGGGCGGGCAGAGATGGTATTTATGGCGTGCTGAATGGCGGTGGTGTCGTCGGCTCCAGAGGGCGAGAGTTTGATTTCTGCCGGAATGGCCGGAAGAGAGACACCGCCGGAATGGTAGCCGGCGAAGGAATAGTCAGGAATCATGATGCCGCTCTGATCGCGGCCATATACAAGGCGCCCATTGGCGCCCGGATGTACCCACTGGCTCTTCTGGGCCAGAAGCGAGTGAGAGATGACCAGGAGGCTAAAGACGCGAAGAGATTTCATGCAAATGATCCTATCGTCTCTACCCCGGAGACTCCCGGCGACACATCGCCGATGCTTCCCCGTAATCGAGAGTTGGGACTAGAATCCCGTCATGAAACGCGCCCTACTGCTCCTGTTTCTAGCGATCGCAGCTTTCGGGCAGACCGGTAAGCAGCCCAAACCTCCTGCCAATTCCGGCGACTCCGAGTCAAAATCGCAACAGGAAACCACCGACTTTGTGCGAGACCTCCGTGGGGAGAGAGCGCAGCTGCCGTCCGGTCGTTCATTCGGCATGGCATCTGGCAGCTTTCTTGGGAGGGACGCCGCTGGAAAGACAGTTCGCTTTAGCGCCTGGATTAAGACCGAGAATGTTCGTGATGGCTATGCCGGACTATGGTGGTCTGTCATGGGTCCTGGAGATCCTAACAATCGTCCCACCCTGGCGTTTGATAACTCCCAGGTACGGTTCATCGACGGCAAGCCTGACGCCCATAATGGCACCATCCGCGGCGCAACTGGTACCACGCCATGGACGCTCTACGAGTTGGAGCTACCGGTCGGCAAAGCTGCTTCCTATATTAATTTCGGAGCGCTTCTATCGGGTACTGGAACGGCCTGGATCGATGCGATGAAGATCGAACTCGATGGTGTACCCTACACTCCTCCCCAAGCCGATCTCGACTTCGAGTCCCCCACGGTGAAGGGTTTCATTGTCGGCTGCGGTGGCTCCGCCGTCTGCACTGGCTACAAATACAAAGTGGGGATCGACAACACTGTTTCATACTCCGGACACCAGAGCCTCAAAATGCAGTACCTAGAGGAGAAATAGAG